>Ga0209792_1000034_pt1 | contig 296992 bp, 271 predicted proteins | sample EBPBio142005_DNA_FD_185860 | JGI IMG/M metagenome (GOLD analysis project Ga0209792, IMG submission 185860) | Wastewater treatment Type I Accumulibacter community from EBPR Bioreactor in Madison, WI, USA - Reactor 1_6/14/2005_ DNA (SPAdes)... | ecosystem: Engineered > Bioreactor > EBPR >...
GTCATCCGCTCGCTGACCAAGACGTGGGGCCTGGCCGGCCTGCGCGCCGGCTATGTCGTCGGAGACCCCGCCCTCCTCGCCCTGCTCGCCGAGCAGCAGCCGCACTGGTCGGTGTCCTCGCTGGCCGCCCGGGCCAGCGTCGCCGTCTGCGCCCCCGCGGCCCGCGCGGAAGAGACGGACCTGGCGCGCGAGGCCGGCTCGTGGCGACGTCATCTCGTGCGCGGACTGCAGGCCTTGGGCCTCGACCCGGTGGCGGGCGCGGCGCCCTTCGTCCTCGTCCGGGTCGGTCCCGGCATCCACACGGTGCTGCGTGAGCGTGGGTATGCCGTGCGGCGCGGCGACAGTTTCCCCGGCCTCGGGACCGACTGGGTCCGCATCGCCGTGCGCGATCCGCACACGACCGATGGACTCCTGCGCGAGCTGCAGTCCGTCCTCGGCGGCACTGCTGCCCGTGCGTCAGCGGTCGGCCACCCCGGGGCCTCCATGGTGACCGCCTCGGCCCACCCCACTGACCGATCTGCTCCACCCCGCAGAGAGCTCACCGCATGACCCTGCGCCTCCCCCTCCCCGATGGCTCCGCGCCCCACGTCCTGGTCGTGGAGCCGGGTCCGCGCGCGTCCGAGACGGTCCAGTCGCTCCTCGACCAGGGCGCACGCGTCGACGTCCAGAGCCCGGCACCCGATGCCCGACTCGTCGACCTGGCCGGTCGCCGCCTCATCACCCTGCACACCGAGGACGACCTCGACACCGGGCGCTATGACATCGTCCTGCGTGACCCGCTGCGCGCCGCGGCGACCCCGACGACCGATCGAACCACCGGCCGGGTGGTCCTCGTCGGTGGCGGGCCCGGCCCCCTCGGCCTGCTCACGATCGCGGGACTGGAGGCCGTTCGCGCCGCCGACGTCCTCGTCTGTGACCGGCTGGCCCCCCTGGCGGCACTGGAGCAGGCCAAGCCCGGCGCCGAAGTCGTCCACGTCGGCAAGATCCCGCGCGGGGAGTTCACGCCCCAGGAGCAGATCAACGCCATCCTCGTCGACCGCGCGCTCGCCGGGCGCCGCGTCGTGCGCCTCAAGGGCGGTGACAACTTCGTCTTCGGTCGCGGCGGCGAGGAGTGGAATGCCTGCGTCGAGGCCGGCATCCCGGTCGAGGTGGTGCCGGGAGTCTCCTCCTCCATCGCCGTGCCGGCCCTGGCCGGCATCCCGCTGACCCACCGCAGCCTCACCCAGGGCTTCGTCGTCGTCTCGGGCCATGTCACCCCGGAGGACCCGCGCAGCGACATCGACTGGGATGCCCTGGCCCGGCTCGGTCTGACCATCGTCATCCTCATGGGGGTCGCGGCCCTGCCCCAGATCACCGCACGCCTCCTCCGGGCCGGCCTGGACCCGGCGACGCCGGCGGCCTCCATCGCCGACGGCGGAATGCCCTCGCAACGCCTCGTCCGCGGCGACCTCGCCACCTTGCCCGCCGCAGCGGCCGCCGAGGACATCGGCGCCCCCGCCGTCACGGTCATCGGTCCCGCCGTGTCCGCCCTGCTCCCCCAGGCCTGAGGGAGTCCCCGCGATGAATGCTGCCTGGGGCGGGCTGAGGCTGGCCGTCGGGACGCTCACGATGATCCCCGTCGGCCACATCCCCCCGCCCACGCGCCGGGTCGGCGCCTGGTCGATGGCCTTGGCCCCGGTCGCGGCACTCCCGTTGGGCGTGCTCGTCGCCGCGACGTGCCTGCTCGGACGGTGGCTCGCGCTGCCCGCGCTCGTCACGGCGTCGCTGTCGATCGGAGCGCTGGCCCTCGCCACGCGCGCCCTCCACCTGGACGGACTGGCCGACACCGCCGACGGCATCGGGGCGGGGTGGGATCGCGAGCGCGCCCTCCGCGTGCTGCGCACGGGCGACGTCGGGCCGATGGGTGTGGCCGCGGTGCTCGTCGTGGTCCTCGTCCAGATCGCGGCCGTGGCGGCCCTGCAGGAGCTCCCCCGAGGCTGGCTCGTCGCGGGTGCCGGGGTCGTGGCGTCCCGCGTCGCCGCCACTCTCGGCTGCCTGCGTGGCCTGCCGCCGGCGGAGGGCTCCACCCTCGGCGTCGTCGTCGCGAGCACCGTCCCCGGCCCCGTCGGCGCCGTGGTCGTCGGCGGCACGGCGGCGGCCTTGACCACGGCCGGCACGCTCGCCGGGTTGCCGTGGTGGCAGGGCGCCGCCGCCGTCGTGGCGCTCCTCGCGGTCGTGGGATGGGTGGTCCGCAGCGCCCTGCGCGTCTTCGGTGGGATCAACGGCGATGTCCTCGGTGCCGTGATCGAAGTCGGCTTGGGCACCCTCCTCGTGGTGCTGACCGTGGGCATCGCGTCATGAGGACCCTGGTCACCGGAGGGATCCGCTCCGGCAAGTCCGCCCTCGCCGAGAACCTCCTCGGCGCGGACGCCACCTATGTCGCGACCGCCCCCGGTCGCGACGATGACCCCGACTGGGCCGCCCGCATCCGCGACCATCGCGCGCGCCGACCCGCGTCGTGGCGGACCGTGGAGACGTCGGACCTCCCGGGGGCGCTCGCCGCGCTCACCGGGCCGGCCCTCGTCGACAGCCTCGGCGGCTGGCTGGTGACGGCCCTCGACCGCCTGCAGGCCTGGGACCAACCGGTCGCTGACTGGCGGTCCGCGCTCGACCGTGAGGTCTCGGCGGTGGTGTCCGCGTGGCTGGCCTGCCCGCACGACGTCGTCGCGGTCACCGATGAGGTGGGCTTCGGCGGGATCGCCGAGCACCGGTCGGCCCGCGTCTTCGCCGACGAGCTCGGTCGACTCAACCAAGCCGTGGCGGGCGCGAGTGATCGCGTGCTGCTCGTCGTCGCCGGGCAGGTCCTCACGCTCAAGGACGACGCATGAGAGTCGTGGCTGGACTCGTCCTGGGGTATGCCGCGGACCGGGTCCTCGGCGACCCCCGCCGCTTCCACCCGGTCGCCGGTTTTGGGCGGGCCGCTGCCGCGTTGGAGGCTCGCGACCACGCCTCCACCCGGCTCCGGGGGGCGGTGCACGTCGCCGCACTCGTGGGCGCCGCGGCCGGCACGGGCGTGCTCCTCGACCGCATGGTCGGTCCGCGGAGCGGGCGAGTGCTCCTCACGGCCGCGGCGACGTGGGCCGTGCTCGGTGGCCGCTCGCTGGAACGCGAGGCCGTCACGATCCGGGACCAGCTCGCCGCAGGAGACCTGGCAGCTGCCCGACGGCAGGTGCGCAATCTCGTCGGACGCGACCCCTCCGCGCTCTCACCCGATGAGGTGGCCCGCGCCACCGTGGAGTCGGTGGCCGAGAACGGCGCCGATGCCCTCGTCGCCCCACTCTTCTGGGGCGCAGTGGCGGGGGTGCCCGGCCTGCTCTCCTATCGGGCGATCAACACCCTCGACGCCATGATCGGCCACCGATCGCCACGGTATCGCGAATTCGGTTGGGCCGCAGCCCGACTCGACGATCTCGCCAACTGGCTCCCAGCCCGGTTGACCGTCTTCAGCACAGCGATCGCCACCGGATCGACCTCCGGGGCGCGCCACGTCCTCACCGTCGTTGCCCGCGATGCGCCGGCACACCCGAGCCCGAACGCCGGGCCGGTCGAGGCCGCCTTCGCCGCCGCTCTGGGTGTCTCGCTGGGCGGATCGAACACCTATGACGGTGTGGTCGAGGACCGCGGACGCCTGGGCGACGGGCCCGCGGTGACGGTCGCCGACCTGGGCCTCGCCGTGCACCTCGAGCGGAGCATCGGGCTGATCTCGCTCGGCCTCATCGTGGTGGCTCGGGGCGTCGTGGCTCGTCGCCGATCCCGCCGGTCGCGGCGAGCCAACTGAGGCAGCCGGCGACGTCATCGATCGTCACCAGATCCCTCGGCGCCGGTGGGCGAGCCACCACGACGACCGCGACGCCCAGCTCGGCGGCGGCGTCGAGCTTGGCGCTGGTGTAGGCGCCGCCGGAGTCCTTCGTGACCAGGACGTCGATGCGGTGTCCTCGCAACAGGTCGAGCTCACGGTCGAGGCAGTAGGGCCCACGATCCAGGACCACCGTCCAGCGCGGCGGGACCTCCCCGTCCAGGGGCTCCACGACGCGGACGAGGACGTCCCGGTCGGTCCACCCTGCGAAATGGGGCAGCGTCTGACGGCCACTGGAGAGGAAGGGCCGACTCCCGAGCGACTCCGCCGCGACACGGGCCGCGTCGAGGTCGGGCACCCACGTCCACGTGTCGGCGTCGGTGCGTCCGGCCCACCCCGGGCGCGCCAGCCGCAGCGCGGGCACACCCGCCAGCCTTGCGGCGGCAACGGCGTGCGCGGTCATCGTCGTCGCGAACGGATGCGTCGCGTCGATGAGATGGGTGAATCCCCCCTCGCGGAGGGTGTCGGCCAGCCCGTCCACGCCGCCGAAACCGCCGATGCGAACCTGGCCCACCGGCATACGCGGACGGGTGACGCGACCCGCCAGCGAGGAGACGAAGTCCACCCCCCTGTCGTGCAGCGCGACGGCCAAGGCCCGCGCTTCGGCCGTTCCACCCAGCACCAGGACCCGCACCCGGCGATGCTAACCCGCCCTGATCCACCACCTGTGGGCCACCCTTGGCACAATCGCCTCATGCCCCTCGAACTGGATCGTGACAGCGCCTGGCTGAGCCGTGAGGACCTGGATCAGGCTCGGGAGAAGCTGCCGATCCTCTATGTCGACCTCGTCCCGGTGCGGGTCGACGAGCGCGGCACCGTGACCGGGATCGGCCTGCTCCTGCGGGTCAACGAGGACGGCCGCATCACTCGCGAGCTCGTCTCCGGCCGCGTGCTGCATCACGAGCGGCTGCGCGACGCCATCCTGCGGCACGTCGAGAAGGACCTCGGGCCCATGGCCCTCCCCCGCATCCCGCTGAGCCCGCAGCCGTTCACCGTCGCCGAGTACTTCCCCACTCCCGGCGTGACGCCCTTCCACGACCCCCGCCAGCATGCGGTCTCACTCGCCTATGTCGTGCCCGTGGCCGGTGACTGTGCGCCGCAACAGGACGCACTCGACCTCGCCTGGCTCACCCCGGACGAGGCCCGCGACCCCGCCCTGCTCGCCGATCTCGACCGCGGCCACGACGTCCTGCTGCGTCAGGCCCTGGCGCACCTCGGGCACCCGGTCTGATCGTCAGGAACTGGATCCGCGGTTGAACTTGTCGACCCTGCGCGTCATGTCGTGGTGGTCACGTTCGTGGGCCTGCTCCGGCGTCGGCGCCGTCCCGCCGAGGCGGGCCGGCAGGTAGCGGAGGTCGTCACCGGTCATCCGCGGGTATGCCGCCTGCTGGGCAGCAAGTTGCCCGGCCATGGCCAACCGCAGCTGCTCGGTGGCCTCGTTGAGGTCGGCGTCCGCGGCCAGGTGCAGGGGCTGCCCCACGGTGATGTGGATCGGCGTGTTGCTGCGCAGCCGATGCTTCGGGGCGTCCTTGGTCCACACCCGCTGGCTCCCCCAGAGCGTCGTCGGCAGCAGCGGTACGCCACCGTCGCGGGCGATGCGCGCGGCTCCACCCTTGAACGGCTTGAGCTCGAAGGACCTGGACATGGTCGCCTCGGGGAAGATCCCGACGATCTCGCCGGCACGCACCGCGGCCAGACCCGCCTCGATCGCTCCCTGCCCGGCATGCCGATCGACGGGGATGTGCTTCATCCCTCGCATCAGGGGGCCGGTCACGCGATGCCCGAAGACCGACTTCTTGGCCATGAAGCGGACCAGACGGCCGCGCGGGCGAGCCGCGAGGCCGGCATACGTGAAATCGAAGTAGCCGGTGTGGTTGATCGCCATCACGGCACCGCCCACCGCCGGGACGTTCTCCTCACCGAGGATGGTGAACCTCAGCCCCTGGAGGAAGAAGACGGTCCGCGCCAGGCCGATGACCGGCGTGTAGGGGAACTCCATGTCGCCACCCTATGCGAGCGTAGGTTCACCCGTGGGCCGAAGGCTGGAAGGCCAATTGGAGGACCTGATCGCCCAGTTCGCGCGAGACGATGCGGCCACGGCCGGGGGGTTGGGGCGTCCCCTTGATCCGGCCGACGAGGGCACCTTCGTCCGGGCTCGAGCTGAGCATGAGGCCCGGTGCCGCGAGGTCGCGCATCGCCTGGATCACCGGCTCGTAGAGCGCTCGCGACGCACCACCGGAGCGACGCGCGATCACCAGGTGGAGGCCGACGTCGCCGGCTTGGGCGATGAGTGGGATGAGTGGTCGCAGCGGTGACCCGGACGAGGTGACGACCAGGTCGTAGTCGTCCACGAGGATGAAGACCTCGGAACCCCTCCACCAGGTGCGGTTGCGCAATTGCTCCGGTGTCACGTCGGGACCGGGAAGACGCGTGCGGAGGAAGGCCGACAGGCCCTCCATCTCCTCGGTCGTCTGCTCCTCGGTCGTGAGGTACTCCATGACGTAGCCCTCGGGCAGATCGCCGAGCAGGGAACGCCGGTAGTCGATGACGAAGAGCTGGGCCTCCTTGGGTGTGTAGAGGCGCGCGACCTCGCTGGCGTAACCGCGCAGCGTGGCGGACTTCCCCGAGTCGCTGTCGCCGAAGAGGTAGAGATGCGGCTCTTCGGTGAGGTCGAGGCCGATCGGTGCCAGGTCGCTCTCGTTGATGCCGAGCAGCAGGCGTCGGTCCTCCGCTCCAGCCATCGCACGCACGTCGTCGAGAGGGAGTTCCAGGGGCAGCAGGCGCAGTTTGGGTCCGGCCGGACGCCCGGTGGCCGCCCAGGCCGCGTTCACGGCATCGACCATCTGGTCGACGCCCTCACCGAGGTCCTCGACCTCCCCGGAGTTGTCGATCCGCGGGATCGCCGACAGGAAATGGTGCTTGGACATCGTCAGTCCTCGCCCGGGCCGCCCCTTGGGGACATTGGCCGCCTGCTTGCGGTCGATCTCACTGTCACTGGGGTCTCCGAGGCCCAGCTCGACCCGGGTGCCGAGGACGTCGCGAAGCTGCATTCGGAAGTCCATCCACCGCGAGGTCGTGATGACGACGTGGATGCCGAAGGTCAGGCCCCGCCCGGCGAGGATCTGGATGTCCTGCTCGAGCTCGTCGAACTCGGCCCGGACGGTCGGCCAACCGTCGACGACGAGGAAGACATCGCCATAACCATCGTCGACCTTGCCCTCGGCGCGACGTCGCCGGTAGGTCTCGATGGAGTCGATGCCGTGCTCGCGGAAGTAGGACTCTCGCCGATCGACGATGCCCTTGATTTCGGCCACGGTGCGACGGACCACCTCGGGCTCGTTGCGATTGGCGACCCCGGCCATGTGCGCCAGTCGGGCGAGGGGCGTGAATGTCCCACCACCGAAATCCAAGACGTAGAACTGGCTCTCCTGAGGCGTCGTCGTCAGCGCGATCGAGGACACCAGGGTGCGAGCGAAGGTGGATCGACCAGAGCGTGGACCACCGACGATGGCGACGTGGCCGGCAGCCCCGGCCAGTCGGAGCACGAAGACGTCGCGGCGTTGCTCGAGCGGGCGGTCGACGATCCCGATGGGAAAGGTGTAGTTGCCCCTGCGGCGCCAGCTCGGGCTGATCAGACCCAAGGTCGGGTCCGTCATGAGGTCACCGAAGAGTTGGTCCAGCGAGTTCGGCACGTCCAGGGGTGGGAGCCAGACCTGGTGCGCAGCGGGCCCCTTGCCCTTCATCCGGCTCACGGCGATGTCGAAGACGGCGCGTGTCTCCTCGGGCGAGCCGGTCACGACCGGCTCGGCGGCCGTCGTCGCCGCCGGCTGCTTGACCATGGAGGGATAGGAGGAGAAGGGCAGGATCTGTTCCTGGGTCCGGCGTCCATCGGCGGCGGGCCTGGCCCGGCGACGACCCTTGGGTGGGCCGGACACATAAGAGGCCTTGAACTTGATGAGGTTGGTCTGGTCCGGCTTCAGGTAGCCCAGACCGGGGACCGGGGGCAGTTCATAGGCGTCCGGAACCCCGATGACCGTGCGCGACTCCCCCGCCGAGAAGGTGCGCAGGCCGATCCGATAGGACAGGTGCGATTCGAGGCCACGCAGTCGACCCTCGTCCAGTCGCTGGGAGGCCAGCAGCAGGTGCATCTGGAGGGATCGACCCAGTCGCCCGATCGCCACGAAGGTCTCGACGAACTCCGGCTTGGCGGACAGCAACTCGGAGAACTCGTCGGCCACGATGAGTAGGGCGGGGAGAGGCTCGAGATCGGCGCCCGCGAGACGCGCCTTCTCGTACTCGGTGACATTGGAGAAGTTGCCCGCCGAGCGCAGCAATTCCTGTCGACGGGTCATTTCTCCGGCCAGGGCGTCCTGCATGCGGTCCACGAGCGACACCTCTTGGCCCAGGTTGGTGATCACCGCGGACACGTGGGGCATGTCGGCCATCCCCGCGAAGGTCGCGCCACCCTTGAAGTCGACGAGGACGAAGTTCAGTGCTTCCGAGCTGTGGGTGAGCGAAAGGGCGAGGACCAAGGTGCGCAGGACCTCGGACTTGCCGGATCCTGTGGCGCCGATGATCAGGCCGTGGGGGCCCATGCCCTGTTGGGCCGATTCCTTGATGTCCAGGGCAACCGGTGCGCCACTGTCGTCGATGCCGATCGGAACCCGGAGGCGATCCCGTTGCAATCGGGGTCGCCACGCCTGCTCCGGGTCGTAGTCACGCACGTCCCCGAGGCCAAGCAACTCGAGCAGGTCGCTGGTGGCCGAGAGGTTGTCCCGGACCACCTCGACCTCGCCTCCGATGTAGAGCGGAGCCAGCCGACGAGCGGCAGCCTCTGCCTCCACGACGGACAGCTGGTCGGCCGTGCCTCGCGCAGATGGCCGGGTGAGGGAGATGACCTCCATCGGCGGGCCCTGATCGTCGTGAACCACGGGAGCAACGCCGACGGCCAACCGAAGCGTGTGGGGAGAGTCGAGTTCGCCCCATTGGTCGGGAAGGTCGAGAACGGTGACTCCCATCGCCCCGTCTCCTCCCACGACCGGATGGCCGGGAGGGACGCGGCCGCCGTCGAGGACGAGCAACACGTGAGGTCCGACGGTGGAACCCGGCGCGAAGCGCGGGCGCTCGGCCACATTGTCCGGGAGCCACTCGAAGAGTTCGGCCAGCGAGTCCGACACCATGCGGGCCTGCCCGAGCGCATCCTTCTGGCGCGTGCTCTGGGCGTGCGGTAGCCACTTGAGCCACTCCCACTCGGGGCGGGCCTCGCGCGAGACCAGCGCCGCGATGACCAGATCCTCGGGTGAATGCATGAGTGCGGCATGCGCGACCATCGCCCGCGCCAATGAACGCGCTTGCTCGGCTTCACCTGTGACCTCGATGCGCCCCCACGCGGGCAGCGCCACCGAGGCGGGTAGCCCAGGCTGGGTCGCATGGGTCGAGAGGAGCCGGTGCAGACCACTCGCGGCGATCGGGTCGAGCTGGGCCAACGGTGGCGTCTCCGCCGGCTCGAGGGTCAAGCACAGCTTCTGCGGCGTCGACCCCATCCGGATCTGCAGGAAGTGCTCGGAGTCCGGTCGCCGTTCCCAGACCCGTGAACGCTCCTCTGCGAGCAGGCCGAGGGACTGCGGTACCGGGAAGTTCCACGCTCCAGCTTCTCTCTGGGCCCGGGCAGCGTCCCGGATCGTCCCGCGGACTTCGGCGAGGTAGGCAAGGTACTCGCGCCGCGCCGACACCACCTCGGAGGCGTGCTGTTGTCGTTGCCTGATACCGCTGGCAACGACGAAGCCGACCGACGCCAGCAAGAACATCCCGGCCCCGATGTAGCCGCGCGCACCGGGTGAGGACATCGCCACGAATGCCATCGACCCGACCGATCCGAGCATCGGGACGCCCTGCATGAGCAGGTTGTTGAGTCCTTCGCTGGGTCTCAGTTCCGGCGGCGCCTGGAGCACGATCCGTCCCTGGGGCACCGGTGGTGGGCCGATGACGGAGGTGCGTCCCCCGGACGTCGACATCGAGCCTCCTTCGTCACACGAGCGCCTGATGCCCCCGCCCCGCAGTCCGTTCGTCCAACCCTACGGCCCACTATTGTGAAGCACGATCCGCCCCGTGAGTGGGGTCGGCGTGAGCCAGTCGGGTTCGTCAGGCCGGGACCGACCGACCAGGTGAGGGGAGGGTGCGTGTGAGCGACACGAGCACGGTGGGCCTGCGGCTGACGATCGTGGCCTCTGAGCGCCACTACGACCTCGTCGTCCCCGACGGCACGAGGGTCGCCGATGTCCTCTCCGTGCTGGGGGTGGCCTCCAGCGCCAGCCCGCACGCCGTGGCCACCGCGTCCGGGCGCCTCCTGGGGCCTTTCGACCCCCTCGACGAGGTGCCTGCCGGCGCTGTCCTCACCGTCGTGCGGATGCCCACCCACGCCCTGCATCGTGACGTCCACAACGTGGACCGGAGCGGAGTGGCCGCCGGAGCGCGGGATTCAGCGGCGTCGGGCGGCCGTGCCGTCGACCGGCCGAACCCACCGCTCGAGGCAGACGACTCGACAAGGCGGCGCGTGGAGATTGTCGTCGAGCCGCCCACCGAGACGCGCCCGCGCACCCGCGTGCGCAGCACGCCACGCAACGTCGTGCACGAAGCGCAGCTGCCAGGAGTCAGCCAACGATTGATCGGGGTGGCCGCGGCGCTCGCGCTCGTCGCGGTTGGCGCTGTTGCGCTGGGCGGCGTGGACTCGGCGCCGCTGAACCTCCCGCTTGTGGGTGGTGCCAGTGCGCAGATCCTGTATGCCGCGGCGAGCCTGCTCTTCCTGCTCGCGACCGTCGGCGTGGCGCTCGTCAGCCGGCGACCGGGGTTGCGCGGTCTGACCGTTGCTGCCGCGCCGGCCCTCGCCTTCGGAGCGGGTCTCTGCCTGCCCCTTGGGGACACGGTGGGACGCCTGTCCGTCGCCGTCGTGGCCGGCTGCGCCCTTGCCGTTGTCGCTCTGGCTCTCGCTCGGGTGCGTCGCCTGGACGACCGACGTGGGGACCGCGCGGTGATGACGATTCTGGGCTCTGTGGGCCTGCTCTGTGGGATCGGCACCTCGCAGGGCTGGCCCGGGTGGACGGTCGCCGCACTGGTGCTCGGGGTGTCGCCGCTCATCGTGCGGGCCTTGCCGGGGGCCAGCCTGAACGTTGACCAGACCCAACTCCTTGACACGGACCGGTTGGCGACGACCATCTGGACGGTCCGTGAGCGGAGCCCGGGTCGGCGTCGACGCGTCGTGCGCGGCACCATCAGCGAGCAGTTCCAAGGGGCGCGTGAAGTGGTGGCCTTCGGGACGGCATACATCTCGGTCGCTGCCGTTGTCGCCGCCTGGGTTCTGGCGATGTCTCCCCGACCGGCCGCCATCCCTCGCTGGGGAGCAGTCGCCCTCTGCGTCATGGTGGCTCTGGCGTTCGCCTACCAGTCCCGCTCGGTGCGGGATCGACTTCCCCGCGCGTGCATGCTGGCGGCCGCCGGCGGGCTGCTCGGGGCATCAGTACAGGCCGTCTATCGGACCGGATGGACCGGGGCCACGACGACTGTCTTCCTCACCGCGGCGGCGCTCGGATGGCTGGCCGTGTCTGCCTCGACCCTCATCGTGGGTGGGTATCGCTCGACACGCATGAGCCGCTTTGCCGACGCCCTCGAGGGCTTGGCGGTGGCGGTGGCCCTGCCGCTGGGAATCGTGGCGGCGGATGGCATCGAAGCCATCCGCCGCCTCTCCTCGGGCTAGGGTCCGGCTAGCGCCAGACGTCCGGACCGGCGTCCTCGCTGCCCTCGAACCACGTCTCCTCGTCCTCATGGGTGAGGTGCTCGAGTTCGGCGCGGTCCTTCTGGTCACCCTTGCCACCGGCCTGACCGGCGACGGCGCCAGCGCGACCGTTCGCGCCCCGACCGTTCGCGCCCTTGCCGGCGGCGCCGGACACATTGGTTCCGCGACCCGCTCCGGCTCGGCCGCCCGCGCCCACGGCACCGGTGCGACCACCGGCGCCACGACCACTGACGCTGCGGCCCGATGAGCCAGGACCGCGCCCCGTTTGACCGACCGTGGGCGTGCCGTACTTGCCGGTGCCCGTGGCACCACGCACCGAACTGCCCTTGGCCGCGCCGGTCGATGCACCACGCGACACACCGGCGCCTCGTGAACCGACGGAGCCGATGGCCGAGGTGCTCGTGCCACGCCCGACGACGCTCCCGGCCCCGCCGAGCATGGCCACGCCCGCACCGGCGGCCAGGCCGCTCCCGCCACCGGACACGGTGGTCGGAGCACCAGTCTCCAGACCTCCACCGATGAAGGGCGGGTGGACGTTGGGTCCGGGCCCGTCGATGGTGACGACCTCGGGCGGCCACGGTGGTGGTGGTGGTGGCGGTGGTGGCGGTGGCGGCGGTGGCGGTGGCGGCGGTGGCGGCGGTGGTGGCGGCGGCGGTGGCGGTGGTGGCGGTGGCGGCGTCACGGTCGTGATCGTCGTGGTCGGCCCGGACGGCGTGGCCGTGTTCGTCGCGTAGTTGGCCGAAGTCCCACCGGAGCCGGCGGGTGAGTACGGCGTGGGGGTCGTGGTGGTGTCCTCGACCGGAAGGTCATCGGCCGCCGCACCCACCCGCTTCTTCAGTGCATCCAGAATCCCCTTGGCCGCCGTGTTGCGCTCCTCGTAGATCGCGTCGACAGCAGCGGCATACGCCGCGGGGTCCGACGTGGGGTGACCACTCACGGGATCGGTCTTGGTGAAGGCCTCGGGCTTGAGATTGTCGGAGTTGCTGACGATCTTGCAATACCACTGTTCCTTGGCCCAGTCGTAGGCCCCGGTCAGGCCCTTCATGGCGGCGCGGGCTTGGTCCATCTCGACCGCTCGGTCGTCGAGGGTCGAGGCGAGGGTCGACAAGCTGGCCGTGGCGGCGTCCGCGGCGGGTCCGGTCCATCCCGAGGCACCGGGCGTGCCGTCGCCGTCACGTAGACGCTGGGTGATCTTGCCCAGGTCCGTGGACATGTCCCTCAAGGAGGTGGCGGACGTCTGCCAATCGTCGGTCGCCCACGTGACCATGTAGTCCGCGAACGTGAACATCGTGAACAACTCGCGTTCGTAGGCCAGGGCCTTGGGGTCCAGAGTTGGCCCCCCGCCCCCGGAATCGATCCTCATGCCGGCGTCCCCGTTCCGCCTTGAGTCGTGGCCGGCGAGCCTTGGCCCCCAGCCTCCTGCGCCCGAGCGTCGGCTGCGTTGGACTTGGCATCTGCCTCGGTCGTGCGCCGCTGCTGGTGCTGCCCGTTGTCCGTCGTCTGGTTTGCCTCGGACTGCATGCCGCCGTTCTCCCACCGACGCTGGAGAGCCAGGAAGGCGGCGCCGGCCTCGACGTCATGATCGGTCATCGTCTGGGCGGATTGCTTGATGCCCTCCGCGATCGCGTCGATGTCGTTCTTGGCGGCGCCGAGCGCTCCGAGGTAGAGCTCGCGAGCAGCCATGTAGCGCTCCCCGAAACTCTTGAACATGTTCAGGTCCCCGAAGTCGCCGAGTCCGAGACCGTTCTGCTGGAGCGCCTGCTTGCCCTCCTGGCTGATCTTGTCCCATTGCTTCTGCTTGTCCCCGGCGAGCTGACGCATGTATTCCGCCGGGTAGCTCGCTGTCGTTTCCGTCATCGCGTCCCTCCCTTGTGTCCGACCGATTGACCAGCCACGGCCACCGGCCCTGTCGCACCCGCTCGAGGCAGGAGGACAGGGCCGGTGATGCTCGTCAGTGGTGTGCCCTTGGCCTCAGCTGGCCCAGCTCTTCTCGTTCTTGAGCTCGCCCTCGAGGTAGTTCTCCTTGGACTCGATGACGGCCAAGCGGACGTCCTCGAGAAGCTCCTTGAGGTCGGTGATCTCGCGCTCCCACTGCTTCTGGGCCACGTCGTAGGCCTTCTGCGCGCCACCCTCCCACTGGGAGACGTACTTGGCGAGGTCGCCCTTCATCGTGTCGAGACGGGTGCTCAGCTGGTTGCAGCCGGCCTTCATGTCCTGGATCAGCAGTTCGAGGCCCGCTGAGTCAACCTTCATACCGGTCATGGTCTTGGTGTCCTTTGCGTCTGGTGTCAGGTGGTCGGTTCAGCTCAGTGCTTGAGCTGCGAGGTGTACTTGCTCAGCCGGTCGCTCGCGCCCTGCTCATTGGCCTGGTACGTCGCCTCGTTGGACCGCAGGTTCTGCTCGAAGATGTCGAGCACGTCGATGACATCCTGCGCGTTGGTCGTCCACGCGTTCTTGACGCCGTGGAAGCTGTTCGAGCCCTGACCCTGCCAGTACTGCTTGACCTGGTCCATCTTGTCGCTCAGGTCGGCGATCTGCTTCTTCAGGTCCGTGCGGGTCTGGTCGACGATCTTCGCGGACTCGGCGATCACGCCTTCTGCGGCGGAGAATGACTTGTTGGCCATCTGGTTTGCCCTCCCTCATGTCTTGCTTCGGTCCGGATGGACCACTCGTGCGGACCTCTGGTCCGTGGACTTGTCTGGCGCCGACTCTCGATGGTGCCGACGTCTGGAACACTAGGCGTCCCCGATCAGCCGGCCAATGGGGAGCACTCCCCTATGATGCTTGCGCGGCCGGACCCAAGGGGCTTTGGCACCACCTGTTCGCATCCAGAGGGGGAATGGTGAGCGCGAGATCCGGCATCAGTTCGCTGGTGCGCCTGTCGGTCAGTTCGGGCACCCGCCGAGCCGACCTCGGCGTCCCGAGCGGCCTGCCGGTCGCCGAACTGGTCCCCGACCTGGCCCGCGAACTCGGGGTGCTCGACGCGGCCGTCGCGAGCCGGGGCCACCGCCTCCTCAAGGCGGACGGAACCACACTCGACATGACGAGTTCCCTTGCGGCACAGGGCATTGAGGATGGATCTGTGCTCCTTCTTGAGCCTGCCTCCGCCCGCGAGAAGGTCTATGACGATGTCGTCGAGGCGGTGGCCGATCTCGTCGAGTCGCGTTTCACGCCGTGGTCGGCGGCGCATGCCTCATTGACCGCCATCGGCGCGGCCGTCACCTTCTTCCTCGCCGCGGCATACGCACTCTTCACGGCCCGGGGCCAGGGCGCGCTCATCACCGCCGTGGCCGGTGCCGCCGCCCTGCTGCTCGTGGGTGCCGCCGCAGTGCTCCTCATGGTGCGCAAGCAGATGCGGGCGGCCACGGCGCTCGGCCTCACGGCCTTGGTGTATGCCGTGGTGGCCGGGTTCTCGGCGCGCCCCGACGCACCCTTGTGGGGCGAAGGACTGGTCTACGCCGGTGCGGCGTGCACCCTCGTCGCCCTCATTGCTGCGGCCGCGATCACGCCGCAGCGGGCCACCTTCCTTGCCCTCGCGGTCGCCGGCGCGGCCCTCGGCACCATCGGCGCGCTCGCGACCTTCGTGGGCTGGCCGATGACGTCGATCTGTTCGGTGGGCTTCGTCGTCGCAGCCATCCTGGCCTGCGTCCTGCCCTGGGTGGGCCTGTCATCCAGCCGCCTGTCCTCACACGCCCCCAAGGCCGACAGCGAAGTCTGGGCTGACGTCCCCCTCGTGGATCCCCACGTCGTTGCCGGCCAGGTCGAACGTGGCCACAGCCTCATGCTCGGGATCGGCCTGGCCACGGGCATCGGCATGCTCGTCACGACGCCCCAGTTGGTGTCGGCGGGCATGCTCGGCACCACCTTGGTCCTCGTGGGCTTCGCCGCTGTCCTGCTCGGCACCCGCCACGCCCGCACCCGGGCTTCGGTGCTCCTCGCGATGGTCACCGGCATCGCGGGGATCGCCCTCGCCACGATCGCCGCCGTGCAGACGCATCCGTCGTGGCGGCCCTGGCTCGCCCTGGCCCTGGCATCGGCTGCCGCGGTCATCGTGGCGATGGCCTTGGTCATCCCCCGCACCCGCCTGCGCATGGGGCGCATCGCCGACGCCCTGAGTGGAGCCTGTCTGGTCGCCCTGGTGCCCTTGGCCTGGTTCGCCGCCGACATCCTCTGAGAGCGTTGGAATGGCCACCAAGAAGGATCTTGTCGAGGCACAGTCGTTCGCCAAACGCAGGCTGACGACCGCCTTCGTCGCGGGCGCGCCCGGCGGCCGGGAGGTGGAGCCCCATCAGCCGATGAAGGCGATCATCGGTGGGATCGCCCTGTCCATCGTGCTCGTCGTCGGTTCGCTGGCCTTCGGCTGGTTCAAGGGGAGCCTGCCCACCAAGTGGGGCGATGACAAACTCATCATCGGCAAGCAGAGCGGTGCGCGGTATGTCTCGATCAAGGACACCCTGCACCCGGTCATCAACACGACCAGCGCGCGCCTGCTCATCCCGTCGAGCAAGTTCAGCGTCATCACCGTGGACGACGCCAAGCTCGCCGACAAGAAGCGTGGTGCCACCCTGGGGATCCTGGGAGCACCGGACTCGTTGACACCGCCGGACGCCCTGACCAACTCAGGGTGGACTTCCTGCATGGGCACCACGGAGAACGTTGGCACTCGCGTGGGGAGGTCGACCGGAGCCCGGGCGGCCACCGACCGCGCGGTTGTCGTCACAGCCGCGGACCAGACGTGGGTTGTCACCGCAGCGATGCGCTACCCCGTCCCGGCCCAGCACGTCTCAGCCGTGCTCATCGCCCTGGCCCTGGACCGCGAGGGCCCGGTTGCTGTCCCGGCCACCTGGCTCAATCTCTTCACCCTCGGGCCCGCCCTGCAGCCCGTGCAGATCGACGGCCTGGGCAAACCGTTGCAAGGATTGCCGCCCGGAGCGAGCGTCGGGTCGGTGCTCGCCGTGGGCGGCGCCGACCGCACCTATCTGGTGACGGCCGCTGGGGAGCTGGAGCCGCTTCCGGAGGTCGCTCACGCCCTCTACCGCCTGGGCTCGGGAAGCGGAGCCCAGGACATTGCGGTGGAACCCTCCCAGGTCTCCACCCTCAAGGTCGTCAAACAACAGGGGACCGCCCAGGAGTGGCCCGCGCGCATTCCCACACCTCTTCGGGCAGCGCCGTGCGCAACCCTGCAGGCAGGTGGAACCCAAGGCCCCACCTCGGTTCTCAGCACCGCTGACGTCGAGGTCCCCGCATCGGGAACGCGCACCGTCGTCGACGCCGGCACGGGCGCGCTGGTGCGCGCCGTCGGAGCCGGCGGCACGGGCGGCCAGGTCTTTGCGATCGACCAGACGGCCACGGCCTACGCCATCCCCGGGGCCGACGGCGAGTTGCTCGGACGCCTCGGCTACAGGGCGACCGACGCGACGGCCGTGCCGGCCGCGTGGATGGAGTTGTTTCGTGCCGGACCGGCACTGGATCCGGTGGCGGCACAGAGTGTCATCTCAGCCGGTTCCTGAGGTGGATCGATGACTGGGCACCCCGGCTTCCGGCGGGCAGTACTGACTGCAGTGGGCGCCGCGGTCGGCACCCTCGCGCTGACAGCCGCGCCCGCCCAAGCCGCTGGTCCCCTCCTCACGGCGCCGGGTCTGACCCAGGCCGCGCCCTGCGAAGAGGGCGTGACCCGCTTCGTCCCCGAGCGCTCTGCCGCTCTCGACGTGCTCGCCGCAGAACGTTCGTGGTCGAAGGCCACCGGCTCTGGGATCGTCGTCGCGGTCATCGACTCGGGGGTCTCGGCGAGCAACGCCCACTTCCCTGCCGGGAGCGTCGTCGCCGGGCGATCCCTCGTGGACGGGCCCGCCACCGAGGACACGATGGGGCACGGCACCATCGTGGCCAGCCTGATCGCGGCCCGAGAACTCCCGGGACGTTCCGGCATCATCGGCCTGGCCAGGGACGCCACGATCCTTCCGGTGCGCGCCTTCACGACCGAGGACGAGGACGAGGCGCGTCTTCCCCGCCTGGTCGAAGGCATTCGATGGGCGGCCGACAACGGCGCCCAGGTCATCAACCTCTCGTTGAGCCTGCCCAGCGACCCCCCGGCACTGCGCTCTGCCGTCGAGTATGCCGTCGCGAAGGACATCGTGGTCGTGGCCTCCGCCGGCAACCGGGGCACCGCGTCGGACACCAGCAACGGCTTGCGATACCCGGCGGCATACCCCGGGGTGATCGGCGTGACGGCGAGCAATGCCAACGGTGTGGTGACCGACGACAACATCCACGGCGCGCAGGTGGCGCTGGCGGCCCCCGGGACCGGCCTGCTGTTCGCCAACCGGGCCTGGGGCGACTGCGGCTATGACGGCGCACCCTCCTCGAGCTATGCGACAGCGCTGGTGAGTGGCTCTGTCGCCCTGCTCCGGCAGCGTTTCCCCCAGGAGTCCGCCGCCCAGATCATCCACCGACTCGAGGTGACTGCCAGCAGACCCCGGCGGGACGCGCGAGACGACACCTATGGCTGGGGTGTCGTGCAGCCCTTCGAGGCCATGACCTGGGCCTATGACGGCAGCGTCGGGGGGCCACCGGCACCGGGTGCGGAGCCTCGCGTGACCGCTTCGTCGACACCCCAGGCCCTTGATCTGACTCCGGTCCCCGATCCCAACGCCGACCAGCGCCAGACCACGCTGTGGCTGCTCCTCGGCACCGGGAGCACCGTCCTGGCGCTCGGCATGTGGGGCATGATTCGGCAGGCCCGCCGCGAGACCGAGCGGGCCTGACGCACGTCCGTGACCCGGTCCACCATCTGGGAGAATCGACGCATGACCGCTGACTCCACCTCATCGAGTGCTGCCCGGATTCCCGAGCGCCCGTCCCTGGACGGGCTGGAGGACAGGTGGACGCAGGTATGGCGCGAACAGGACACCTACGCCTTCGACCGCGACCGCGCATTGGCCGGTGAGCGCGGCGAGGTCTTCTCGATCGACACTCCCCCGCCCACGGCCTCCGGATCGCTGCACATGGGGCACGTCTTCAGCTACACGCACACCGACTGCATGGCGCGCTACAAGCGGATGCGTGGTTTCAACGTCTTCTACCCGATCGGCTGGGACGACAACGGCCTTCCGACCGAGAAGCGCGTCCAGAACTACTACGGCGTGCGCGGCGACGCCTCACTGCACCACGACCCCGACTTCGTGCCGCCCTTCGAGGGCAACGCGAAGTCGACCAAGTCCGCCGACGAGAAGCCGATCAGCCGGCAGAACTTCATCGAGCTCTGTGACGTGCTCACGGTGCGCGACGAGGAGGCCTTCGAGAGCCTCTTCCGGCGGATGGGCTTCTCGCTCGACTGGTCGATCTCCTATCGGACGATCGACGACCACTCACGGGCGACCTCGCAGCAGGCGTTCCTGCGCAACGTGATTCGCGGCGAGGCCTACCAGTCCGAGGCGCCCGGCCTGTGGGATGTGACCTTCCAGACGGCCGTCGCCCAGGCCGAGCTCGAGGCGCGCGACTACCCCGGCCACTACCACCGGGTCGCCTTCCACGGTGCCGACGGCCCGATCTTCATCGAGACCACCCGACCCGAGCTCATCCCCTCGGTGGTCGCGCTCATCGCCCACCCCGATGACCAGAGGTATGCCGCGCTCTTCGGTTCCACGGTCACCTCACCGCTCTTCGGGGTCGAGGTGCCGGTGCTGGCGCACCCGGCCGCCGAGCCGGACAAAGGCGCCGGCATCGCCATGTGCTGCACCTTCGGTGACCTCACCGACGTGCAGTGGTGGCGCGATCTGCAGTTGCCGACCCGGTCGATCATCACTCGGACCGGTCGAATGCAGGCCGAGACACCCGAATGGCTGGCGGGCGGCCCGGGCGCCGGTCTCTACGCCGAGGGCGTCTCCGGCAAGACGGCCTTCTCGGCCCGTGAGGCGATCGTGACCGCGCTTCGGGACTCCGGCGACCTCGACGGCGAGCCGACTCCGACGCAACGCAAGGCCAACTTCTACGAGCGGGGCGAGAAGCCGCTCGAGATCGTCACCACCCGTCAGTGGTACATCCGCAACGGTGGGCGGGAGGCCGACCTCAACGCCAAGCTCATCGGGATGGGTCAGTCCGTCGCCTTCCACCCGCCCTTCATGCAGGCCCGTTACGCGAACTGGGTGGCCGGCCTCTCCGGGGACTGGCTGGTCTCACGACAGCGCTTCTTCGGGGTGCCGATCCCGGTCTGGTATCCCGTCGACGAGCACGGCGAAGTCGACCACGACCACCCGATCCTGCCCGCCGAGAGCGACTTGCCGGTCGACCCGGCCGCCAACCCGCCCGCTGGTTACGAGGAGGCGCAACGCGGCATACCCGGTGGGTTCGTCGGCGACCCGGACGTCCTCGACACCTGGGCCACTTCCTCGCTCACCCCGCAGATCGCTGCCGGATGGCGCGGCGAGGGCGCGGACGGCACTGGCGAGAGCCCACTGTTTGCCAAGGTCTTCCCGATGGACCTGCGTCCACAGGCGCACGACATCATCCGCACCTGGCTCTTCGCGACGGTCGTGCGGTCCTTCTGGGAGCACGGGACGGCACCGTGGACGAACGCCGCAATCAGCGGCTTCATCCTCGACCCGGACCGCAAGAAGATGAGCAAGTCCAAGGGCAATGTCGTCACGCCCGAGGACGTCGTCAAGGAGCACTCGGCCGACGCTGTGCGCTACTGGGCCGCCAGCGGTCGCCTGGGGACGGACGCGGCCTACGACATCGGCCAGATGAAGGTCGGGCGGCGGCTGGCGATCAAGGTGCTCAATGCCAGCAAGTTCGCGCTCGGCTTCGGGGACGTGACCGGTGATCTCGCGGCCCAGGTCACCGATCCGCTCGACCTGGCGCTGTTGGCCCAGTTGCGCACCGTCGTCGAGCGGGCGACGGCCGGCTTCGAGGCCTGGGACTACACGCGGTCCCTGGAGGCCACCGAGACCTTCTTTTGGTCCTTCTGCGATGACTACCTCGAGTTGGTCAAGGACCGCGCCTACGGCTCGCGCGGTGAGGAGGGCGGGGCGAGCGCTCGCGCGACCCTGCGGCTGGCGCTGGAGGTCGTGCTGCGGCTGCTCGCGCCGATGCTTCCCTATGTCACCGAGGAGGTCTGGTCCTGGACGCACGAGGACTCGATCCACCGCGCGTCGTGGCCCACGGTGCTGGAGTTGCCTGCCGGCGGCGATCCCGAGGTGCTCACGGCCGTGGCCGGCGCCTTGGCGGCGGTCCGCAAGGTGAAGTCGGAGGCCAAGGTCGGCATGCGCGCCGAGGTGACCGAGCTGACGCTGACCGGCCCCGCGGCATCCCACGACCTGGTGCGTGCGGGTGAGGCCGATCTCCGGGCGGCCGGCCGGATCACCGGCAAGTTGCGCCTGGCCGAAGGACCCGAGGGAGCGGAAACCGTCGGCAGCGACGCAGTGCTCATCCCTGTCGAGAAGCCCAAGACCCCCTAGCCCTTGTGTCCGCGTCGTGCGTCGCCGGAGCGACGAAAGACGCGGACGCAAGGGGGTCTCAGGCGGGGGCGGGGTCGAAATCGGTCGCCGGCACTCGCACGGACCGGCGCCCGTAACCCATCGGCTGGACACTGAACCACGCCACGTCCCAGCCGGACAGCCCCAACCGGCGTTCGACCATCGCGTCGCGCCGGAAGTGGTCGACGCGGCCGGTGCCCGGGTCGTAGACGTCGAGCATCCGGTCACCGTCACCGGGAAGGATGAGGACGACATGCCGGGGCAGGGTGGACGCGCCGACGTAGAGCAGCCCCGGCTCGCCCTCGGCCACCACGTCGACGAGCCGGTCGAAGGACTGGCGTAGCGCGTCGGCATCGTCAGGGCGCAGCACCTCGACGGTGTAGTCCGTCCCCCGGCGCGCGGCACCGAACTCCAACTCGCGCTTGGCGCCCCAGGGCGGCGTGCCCAGGGCGCGCGGCCACGGCACGTTGAGGTGCAGGCCCGCGGGGAAGAGCCCATTGGTCCGCCGCTGCACGACGCGCTCGTAGGCGGCGAACCGTTCGCCTTCGGTGTCACCGGTTGGGGCACCGGGGAGGTGCGGTCGACCGGTGCGGATCCACGAGGCGAACGCCGGATCCACCAGCATGCGCGCCACCGTCAGGCAGGCCGATCCGCAGGTGACGGGCGACTGCTGCACCGGACCGCGGTCACCGCTGCGCAATCGGTATGCCGTGCTCACGGCACCCATCGTGGTCGGTCGAGGCGCCTTCGCGCCACCAGCATCAGGCGCTGCGCTTGCGCGGCGTGCGCTTACGAGGCTCCTCGCTGCGGCGCACGATCGTCGGCAGCACCTTGGCCTCGACCGTCTCCTGGGTGACCACGACCTTGGCGATCTCGTCGTCACTGGGGACGTCGAACATCATGTCGAGGAGGACCTCCTCCATGATCGCCCGTAGACCGCGAGCACCCGTGCCTCGCTCGTGTGCCTTCTTCGCGATGGCCGTAAGGGCGTCCGGCTCGAACTCGAGCTCGACGCCGTCGATGGCGAACAGTCGCGCGTACTGCTTGGCGAGCGCATTGCGAGGCTCGGTGAGGATCCGGACGAGGGTCTCCTCGTCGAGGCCCTCGAGGGCCGTGATGACCGAGAGGCGACCGATGAACTCGGGGATGAGCCCGAACTTCATCAGGTCCTCGGGCGTGGTCTCGGCGAACATCGAGTCCTGGTCCTTGGGCGTGTGCAGTGCCGCGCCGAAGCCCAGGCCCTTCTTGCCGGTGCGGGACTCCACAATCCGGTCCAAGCCGGCGAAGGCGCCACCGACGATGAACAGGACGTTGGTCGTGTCGATCTGGATGAACTCCTGGTGCGGGTGCTTGCGCCCACCCTGCGGAGGCACCGAGGCCGTCGTGCCCTCGAGGATCTTCAGCAGCGCCTGCTGGACACCCTCGCCGGACACGTCACGGGTGATCGAGGGGTTCTCAGCCTTGCGCGCGACCTTGTCGATCTCATCGATGTAGATGATGCCGGTCTCGGCCTTCTTGACGTCGTAGTCGGCGGCCTGGATGAGCTTGAGAAGGATGTTCTCGACGTCCTCACCGACATAGCCGGCCTCGGTGAGCGCGGTCGCGTCAGCGACAGCGAAAGGCACGTTGAGCATCTTGGCGAGGGTCTGCGCGAGATAGGTCTTGCCGGAGCCCGTCGGGCCGATGAGCAGGATGTTGGACTTGGCGAGCTCGACATGCTCGGGGTCCTTCTTGCTCGTCAGGCTCGCCTCCGCCTGGATGCGCTTGTAGTGGTTGTAGACCGCGACGGCCAGGGCACGCTTGGCGCGATCCTGACCGATGACGTATTCGCCGAGGAACTCGTGGATCTCGCGCGGCTTGAGCAACTCCCCCAGGCCGACGTCCGAGGACTCGACGAGCTCCTCCTCGATGATCTCGTTGCACAGGTCGATGCACTCGTCGCAGATGTAGACCATGGGCCCGGCGATGAGCTTCTTGACCTGCTTCTGCGACTTGCCGCAGAAGGAGCATTTGAGCAAGTCGCTGCTCTCTCCCACACGTGCCACGGTTCACCCTTCCTGACGCCAGATCGTCGGACCGACGCTACCTGCGCCACCTGCCCCACACGCTCATTGAACGCCCGTGGCGGGAGACGCGTCGCGTTTGTCCGCTGTCAGCGCAATGTCCTTCACCCGTTCTGCACGGGTATGCCGTGGGGCCGGGTCCCAAGCGGAACCCGGCCCCACGGCATACCCAAAGAGGCGTCAGTTGTTGGCCTTGCGGCTCTCCAGGACGACGTCGATCAGGCCGTAGTCCTTGGCCTGGTCGGCGGAGAGGATCTTGTCGCGCTCGATGTCCTTGCGGACCTCCTCGACGTCCTTGCCCGAGTGCTTGCTGATCGTGTCCTCCAGCCAGGAGCGCATCCGCAGCACCTCGTTGGCGTGGATCTCCAGGTCGGAGGCCATGCCGCCGGTGCCCTCGATGGCGGGCTGGTGGATCAGGATGCGGGCGTTGGGCAGGGCGAAGCGCTTGCCCTTGGCGCCGGCACCGAGCAGCACGGCGGCCGCCGAGGCGGCCTGGCCGATGACGAAGGTCTGCACGTCGGGCCGGATGTACTGCATCGTGTCGTAGATCGCCGTCATCGCCGTGAACGAGCCACCGGGGCTGTTGATGTACATGAGGATGTCGCGGTCCGGGTCCTGGGACTCGAGCACGAGCAACTGCGCCATGACGTCGTCGGCGGAGGCGTCGTCGACCTGCACCCCGAGGAAGATGATGCGGTCCTCGAAGAGCTTGGTGTAGGGGTCCATCCGCTTCATGCCGTAGGAGGTGCGCTCCTCGAAGTTCGGCAGGATGTAACGGCTGGTCGGCGCCGGCACCTGGAGTCGACCGGTGATGTCAGGGAAGGTCATGTCAGGTCTCTGCTCTCTCGCCACGGTCACTTGTCGGTGACCGGGTTGTCGGACTTCGGGCCGTCGGCGGCGCTGGTGAACACGTGGTCCACGAAGCCGTAGTCCTTGGCCTCGGACGCCGTGAACCAGCGGTCGCGGTCGGAGTCCTTCTCGATCTGGTCGACGCTCTGGCCGGTGTGCTGGGCGATGAGCTCGGCCATCTGCCTCTTGATGTGCAGCAACTGCTCGGCCTGGATCTTGATGTCCGAGGCCGTGCCGCCGATGCCACCGGAGGGCTGGTGCATCATGACGCGCGCGTGCGGGGTGGCATAGCGCTTGCCCTTGGTGCCGGCGCTGAGGAGGAACTGTCCCATCGACGCGGCCATGCCCATGGCGACGGTCGCGACGTCATTGGGAATCCACTGCATGGTGTCGAAGATCGCCATGCCGGCCGTCACCGAGCCACCTGGGCTGTTGATGTAGAGCCAGATGTCCTTCTCCGGGTCCTCGGCCGCGAGCAGCAGCATCTGGGCGCAGATCGCGTTCGCATTGTCGTCGCGCACGTCCGAGCCGAGGAAGATGATCCGCTCCTTGAGGAGGCGGTTGTAGATGTGGTCGTCGAGGCCGGTCTGGGGTCCCGGGCCGGCGGCCACGATGTCAGGTGTGCTCACGAAGGTCTCGCTCCTGTCGACACGATGGGGTCTGGCTTGTCAGTGACCCTAACGCGCCGCTCCCCCGGTCCACTCCCGGGTGTGGCCCGTGTTCGCCCTGAGCACAACGGCCAGTATGCCGCGGGCTCAGCCGACCGGCTGTGCGGACTCGGCCGCGTGGCCGACCGCCCGTTGCGGCTCGCGGGTCACCGGGACGATGAGGAGCGCCAGGATGGCGCCGGCCCCGACGACGGTGAGGGACTTGAGCACACCCCAGTGGTCGCCCAGGAAGCCCAGAAGGGGAGGACCGGCGAGGAAGGCGGCATACCCGATGGTGGCGATGACCGACATGCGGGCGGCGGCCCGAGCCTGGTCGTCGGCAGCGGCGCTCATGCCGACCGGGAAGCCGAGCGAGGCACCGACACCCCAGATCGCGGCACCGACGAAGGCGAGCCAGGCGTTGCCGAAGATGACCATGGCCGAGCCGATGATCGCCAGGGTGAAGCAGACGCGCAGGACGGGGACGCGACCGTGCTTGTCGAGCAGTGAGGTGCCGACGATCCGGCCCACGGTCATGCAGGTCAGGAAGGTCGCGAAGGCCAGGACGCCCGCCCAGGTCGGGAGCTGGTGTCCCTCGTGGAAGGCAACGGCCAGCCAGTCGTTGGCGGTGCCCTCGGTGAAGGCGGCGACCAGGACGACCAAGCCGATGAGCAGGGTGCGGGGCTCACGCCAGGCCGAGGCGGACTTCTCCCCGGTGGTGGCCTTGTGGGCAGCGCTCGCGCCCGCGGCCGTCGCCTCGTGCGGAAGGCAGGAGCGCAGGGCCCACAGGCCAGCCACCGTGACCAGGACGGCGACGACCGACAGGTGCGCAAGGATCGGCACGTTCGCCCACGACAGTCCGGCACCGAGCAGGGCAGTGAGCACCGTGCCACCGCTGAAGGCGGCGTGGAAGTGCGGCATGATCGCGCGCTCGAGGTGGCGCTCGACGTCGGTGGCCTCGAGGTTCATCGCGACATCCCAGCCGCCGACGCCGACCCCGAGGAGGAAGAGCCCGCCCATGACCACCGGCCGCGAGGCAAAGGTGTCGACGCCCAGACCGACGACGACGGCGCCCAGAGCGGCGGCGATCATGCCCGCGCGGATGGTGCGGACGACGCCGAAACGCTCGACGACCCGACCGGTCAGGGGGAGGGCGAGGACCGAGCCCACCGACATCGCGAAGAGGGTCGCCCCGAGCTCGCCGGCGCCCAGGCCGAGCTCGTTCTTGGCGTCGGCGATCCGACTGGCCCAACTCGCGAAGGCCACCCCGGCGAGGCCGAAGAAGGCGAAGGTGGCGAGCTTGGCGCGCTCCAGCGTCTGGCGGTTGACGGCGACGGGAGTCATGGCGTGTCCTTGCACAAGAGATGTCGAATCGTTTCGAGTCCAGTGTGCTGGTGAGAACAGAGTCCTGTCAAAACAGTAGCCTATGAGCACGCGAATCGTTTCGACTACAGTGGGCTCATGACCGCACCACGCCCTCGACGCACCACCCTCAAGAGGGTCGCCGAGCGCGCCGGAGTGTCGCTCTCGACCGCCTCTCTGGTGTTCAGCGGGAAGGGCCCGGTCTCCGAGGAGACAGCGGCCCGAGTGCGGACGGCAGCAACGGCACTGGGCTACCACGGACCCGACCCCGTCGCCTCCTCCCTGAGGGCAGGGCGCAGCGGCGTGGTCGCCGTCGTCGTGGAGTCCCCACTCACCCTCGCTTTGCGTGATCCGTATGCCGTCCAGGTCCTCGACGGGCTCGCCGACGAACTCGGTCGCGACGGGCTCGGCCTCCTCCTCCTGGCCCAGGACCCGCATGACCTCGACGAGCTCGGCGCACGCACCGCCACGATGGCCATGGATGCCGCGATCTTCCCGTTCTGTGGCCCCTCGACCAACCCGCTCGTCGAGACTCTCGCCGGCCGAGGCATCCCGATCATCGGCAGCGGGGCCCCGGAGGACACCCGCGTCACCCACGTGCGGGTCGACGAGGCCGCCGCCCAAGGCCTGGCCGTCCGCCATCTTCTCGAGTTGGGGCACGAGCGGATCGGTCATATCACCATGCCGCTGCGGCCTCACGCCACGACGACCGGGGTCGCGGCCATGGATGTCGACCACGCGGCATACCCCGATGCGCGGGAGCGAGCCCGAGGGTTCCTTGCCCTCGTCACCGGCCCCGTGGTCCAGGCAGCCGCTGCCGATGTGACCGAGGGTGAGGCGGCGGCGCGCCTGCTGCTCGGCCTGCCCGAGGATGAAAGACCGACCGCGATCGTCGCGCAGTCCGACCTGCTCGCGGCCGGCGCAATCCGGGCCGCGACCTCACTGGGCCTACGCGTCCCCGAGGACCTGTCGGTCACCGGCTTCGACGGCATCGACGTGCCCTGGCTCGACCAGACCCTGACGACGGTCGACCAACCCGGTGCGGAGAAGGGCCGAAGGATGGGTGCAATGGCGCGCGCTGCAATCGGCGGCGACGCGCCGATCGCCACCGGTTATGACGTCATGTTGCGGCGCGGCACCACCTCGGGCCCCCCCAAACGCTTGCGTCCGCGTTTTCCGTCGCTGTAACAACGGAAAACGCGGACGCAAGGGATCAGCGGCGGAGGCTCAGGCCTTGGCGTCGGTCTCCTCGACCACGTCCTCGACGGCCTCGACGTCCTGGGCAGCAGCCCCGGCGCCCCCGTCGGCGTCGACATCCGCGGCCTCCGGAACCAGCGCGTTGAGGTCGACGGCGTTCCCGGAGGTGTCCGTCACGGTCGCCTGCTCGAGAACGGCCGCGAGCGCCTTGCGGCGGGCCACCTCCTGGACCATCGAGCCGATCTGGCCCTGGCTGTCGATCGCCTGGGCGAACTGGTTCGGGTCCATGCCGTACTGCTGGGCACTCATGATCAGGTACTCGATGAGCTCAGGCTGCTCGACGTTGACCTCGAGCTTCTCGACGAGCGCGTCGAGCAGGAACTGGGCCTTGAGGGCCTTGCGGGTGTTCTCGTCGACCTCGGCGCGGTGCTCGTCGTCGTCGAGCCGGTTCTCACCCTCGAGGTGGCTGTTGACCTCGTCCTCGACGATGCCGTCCGGCACCGGGACCTCGGTGACCTCGAGCAGGTGCTCGAGGACCTTGTCGCGGGCCTGGACGCCCTGCTCGAACTTCTTGGCCTGCTCTGCCTGGCTGCGCAGGTCGTCCTTGAGCTCGTCGAGGGTGTCGAAGGGGCTGGCCAGCTGGGCGAACTCGTCGTCGAGCTCAGGGAGCTCGCGGACCTTGACGGACTGGACGGTGACAGTGCAGTCGGCGTCCTGGCCCTCGTGCTCGCCACCGGCGAGCGGAGCGGTGAAGGTCTTGGTCTCGCCGGCGGTCATGCCGACGAGCGCGTCGTCCATGCCCTCGAGCATGTTGCCGGAGCCGACCTCGTAGGAAATGCCCTCGACGGAGTCGATGTCGGTGTCACCGATCCGGGCGGCCAGGTCGATCGAGACGTGGTCACCGGTCTCGACCGCGCGGTCGACCCCGACGAGGGTGCCGAAGCGCTGCTGGAGGTCGGTCAGGCGCTGCTCGACGTCCTCGTCACTGACGGCGACGTCGTCGACCTGCACGGTGATGCCCTCGAGCTCGGGCAGCTCGATCTCCGGGCGCACGTCGGTCTCGACGGTGAACTCGAAGTCCTCGCCGTCGGCCAGCGGCACCGCGGTCACCTCGACGTCCGGGCGACCGATCGCCTTGAGGTTCTCGGCCTCGGCGGCCTCGGCGAAGAACCGCGGAAGCGCCTCGTTGACGGCCTCCTGGACGACCGCGCCACGGCCGACGCGCTGGTCGATGATCCGCGAGGGCACCTTGCCCTTGCGAAAGCCGGGGATCTGGATCGAGGACGCGATCGTCTGGTAGGCCTTGTCGAGCTCGGGCTTCAACTCGTCGAACGGCACCTCGACGAGCAGCTTGACCCGGGTCGGGCTGAGGGTCTCGACGGCACTCTTCACTTCACGCACTCCACTTGGGATCGATGTCAGGGCTTTGCTGCGGTATGCCGCGGGGCCGGGCTTCCCCGGCCGCCTCCCCAGGTGGGTGGGCACGCGTGGCGAGCACGCGGCATACGTGACCACTCATGCTAGCCGCCGCGGCTGCCGGGGCCGAATCGCCCCACACCTGCGGGCCGGGCCGGGACGGACCCGGCCTCGAGGTGCCCACCGTCGAGGGACGCCCCGCCGCGACGAGGGACCTAGGGTGACCAGTGTTCGGTATCGCGTGGCCGGGCCGGATCGTCCTCGAGAAGTTGCAGCGAGGTCTCGACGCTGGCGGTGCGAACAGCCGACTTGCGAGCTGGTCGTCCTGATTCCCTCCGCGGTGGCTGCAACGCGAGTAGGTTGCGACGCGGACTGACCCACCCCTGCCTGCCGGAGGATCCATGCGCATCACCAAGACCGCGTTCGCCGTCACTGCCCTCGTGCTCGGCACCGCTCTGAGCGGCTCGGCGGCCGCGTCCGCAACGCCACTGACAGCGTCCACGGGCGCCAGCCTGTGTGACCCCGGCGCAGGGCGTCTGGCCAAGGGCGCGACGGCCAAGGAGCCGTCGCTCATCCGGGACAAGAGCGAGGCGAACGCCTATGGCGTGCTCAAGGACTACCCACGCGCCGCGAATGGCTCCGTCACCATCCCGACCGTCTTCCACGTCGTGTCCGACCATGCGCTCAGCGCCGCCGAGACGACCCGGTGGACCACGATGATCAACGCCCAGGTGCAGGTTCTCAACGACTCCTACTCCGGCAGGACCGCGCCGGATGCCGCGGACAGCCCGTTCCGTTTCCGCCTCGACAAGATCACCTGGACCGTCAACCCGGCCTGGTACACGGTCGAGCCGGGCAAGAACGAACGCGACATGAAGAAGGCGCTCTACGAGGGTGACTCCCGCACCCTCAACGTCTACTCCGCCAACATTGGCGGCGGTCTGCTCGGCTGGGCGTACTTCCCCAAGGGCTACAACAACGGTCGCGACTACATCGACGGCGTCGTCATGCTCGACGAGTCCATGCCCGGTGGCACGGCCGGAAAGTACGCGCTGGGTGACACCCTCACACACGAAGTGGGGCACTGGATGATGCTCGACCACACCTTCAACAAGGGCTGCTCGGCCGCGGGTGACTATGTCGCCGACACCCCGCGCGAGGCCCAGGCCCAGTTCGACTGCCCCGAGGGCGCCGACACCTGCACGGCCCCCGGCCTGGACCCGATCCACAACTTCATGGACTACACGCAGGACTCCTGCATGGACATGTTCACGCCCGGTCAGGTCGAGCGGATGAACGATGCCTGGTTCGGCTTCCGCGCGAGCGGGACCGGCGGCAAGGGCTGACGCAAGGAGGGGTGTGAGGGGGCTAGGGCATCGACGGCGAGGGCGGCAGCGACACGAAGAGCTCCCCCAGCTCGCTGCCCAGACCCAGGAAGCGGGTCGCGAGCCTGCGGAACTCGGCCGGGTCGCCGGTCGTGGTGAAACCGTGCGTCGGCGGCGGCAGATCGTCAGCGCGGAGCAGGTCGTGCTCCCGCAACACGCGATACACGTCCTTGGCGGTCTCCTCCGCCGAGGAAACCAAGGTGACGTCCTCACCCATCTCGTAGGAAATGACACCGGTCAGCAGCGGATAGTGCGTGCATCCGAGCACCACCGTGTCGACGTCGGCCGCCTTGAGCGGAGCCAGATAGTCGGCCGCGACGGCGGCAAGCTCGGGACCGGAGGTCACTCCGGCCTCGACGAACTCGACGAAGCGCGGGCAGGGCACGCTCATCACGGACAGATCGGGTGCCGCGGCGAAGGCGTCGAGGTAGGCACCCGACTGGTGCGTGCCCATCGTCGAGATGACACCGACGCGGCGATTGCGGGTCGCCCGCACCGCCCGCCGGGTCGCCGGCCGGATCACCTCGATGACCGGCACGTCATAGCGTTCGCGGGCATCGTGCAGGACCGCCGCGCTCGCGGTGTTGCACGCGATGACGAGCATCTTCACGCCGTGGTGGTCGAGTCGGTCGAGGCAGTCCAGGGCCAGGGCTCGGGTCTCGGCGATCGGTCGCGGCCCATAGGGCGCGTGGAGGGTGTCGCCGAGGTAGGCCACCGACTCATGCGGCAGCTGGTCGAGGATCGCCCGGGCGACCGTCAGGCCGCCATAGCCGGAGTCGAAGACTCCGATCGGGGCATTGCGCACGAGCGGGCGACGAGAATCGAACTCGCGTAATCAGTTTGGAAGACTGAGGCTCTACCATTGAGCTACGCCCGCGCACCCCGTCAGCTCGCACCGCGGGGGCCGCACCAGCGTAATGGTCGGCCGGGGCAGACCGAAATCCCGTCCGAAGCACTCCCCGGTGGCGCATAGGATGACCGCACCGGGGTGTAGCGCAGTTTGGTAGCGCATTGCGTTTGGGACGCAAGGGCCGCAGGTTCAAATCCTGTCACCCCGACTGGGCGTGGTGGATCCCTCATAGGCTTGCGCCTCGTGTCCATCCGCAAGCAACTCGATCATGTGCCCCGACCAGGTGTGCGCACCTTCACCCCACGCTGGCGCACCTCCCCCCTGACGGCCGAGCGCATGGAGCGCCTCCTGCCCGAGGTGCAGGTGCCGGAAGGGCCGCTTGACCCGGCCGCTGCGTTCGGGCGCCGTGCACCCTTGGTCGTCGAGATCGGTTCCGGCCACGGCGCCGCCGCCATTGCGTATGCCGCGGCGCACCCCGAACACGATCTCCTCGCCCTCGAGGTGCACGTCCCCGGCGTCGCCCGGATGCTCGCGGCGGCCGAGGTGGCCGGTGTGACCAACGTGCGCGTGCACCGCGGCGATGCCCTGCCCTTCCTGGACGAGCGCGTCGCGGCCGGGTCGGTGTCAGCCGTCCACCTGTTCTTCCCCGACCCTTGGCCGAAGAAGAAGCACGCCAAGCGGCGTTTCGTGCAACAGCACACCCTCGACCTGCTCCTCCGCCTGCTCGACGAGGACGGCGTGCTGCGCATCGCGACCGACCACGACGTCTATGCCGAGCACGTCCTCGAGCAGGTGGCGGCACACGGAGGGTGGAGCGTGCACAGCACGAGCCGGCCGCCCTGGCGCCCCACCGACGGCTTCGAGGCCAAGGGCCTGCGGGCCGGCCGGACCATCACCGATCTGACCCTGGTGGCGCTCAGACCCGTCGGATGAAGAAGGCGGCCCGGTCGTCGCTCTCGCCCGATCGGGCTCCGGCGACGACCCCGTCGGCGACCCCCATGCGGCCGGCCACGAGGATGCCGGAGGCGACCCCCAGCATCCGGTCCAGTCCGTCGATGAGGTCTCGCCCTCGACTCTCCACCACCCCGTCCGAGTACATGATGAGGCCGTCGCCCGGCGCGAGCTCGCCATGGGCCAGGGGAAATTCCGCGCCGCCGAAGACCCCGAGGAGCGGACCGGGCACGGTGGAGTCCAGCAGCCAACTCGCTGTCCCCGAACGGAAAACCGCAGCCGGCGGATGACCCGCGCGCGACACGGCATACCGGCCGGTGTCGAGGTCGAGCCAGAGGTGCACCGCGGTCGCAAAGCCCTCATCCCACCGCTGGCGCAGCAGGTAGTCGTTGGCGCGCGTGAGGAAGGTCTCGGGCGGCACCGAGCCGAGCAATCCGCTGAAGGCACCGGAGAGGTGGAGGGAACGGGATCCGGCCTGCCGCCCCTTCCCACTGACGTCGACGAGCGCGACCTCCAGATGGGAGGAGTTGATCGGCAGCGAGGTGACGAGGAAGTCGCCCGCGAAGCCTTCGCCGTTCGCGGCCGCAATGGCGAACTCCGCGCTCCACCCGGAGGGTAGTGGTGGGATCTCGGCCGTGCGCTCCAGCCGGTCCCGCAGGTCGACGAGGAGGTTCTCGCCGGTCAGGCCGCGGATGCCCAGGCGCGCGCGGGAGGTGGCGACGACATACATGATCCCGAGCAGCGCGAAGGCGGCGATGACCACGAGCGGGCGGTGCTGGGTGTAGGCGTCGAGCGTGAGGACGAGGCCGTTGAGCGCGAAGACGTGATTGAGGCGCTGGATGCGCAGGAGCAGGCCCGCAAGCAGGATGAAGGGGGCCACCGCCAGCGGCGGCACGGCGTGTGGCCAGCGCCAGATGCTGAAGCCGGTGATCGCCGTCCCCAGCATCAATCCGACATAGAGGACGGTGTCGGCATGGCGGCGAAAGCCTCGTTCGGCGACGAATCGCCGCGCCGCGTTGCGACTGCGTCGGCGCGTGACGACGCGTGCAGGACCCGCCACGTGAGCTCGCCTCAGTCCTGTTGTCGACCGGCGGACCGCGAGAGCGGTCGCCTTGTGCATCATGCATCAGCGGTCGTGCCGCCGTAAAGCCGCAGGTCAGAGGCGGTCTCAACGAGACCGCGGCTTTTCACCCCTAGGGGTGGGAGGGCAGCGGGGGGAGAGTCCCGTCACTCTCGTAGGCCTCGAGCATGTCGATCCGCCGCTGGTGACGCGCCTCGCCGGTGAACTCGGTGACCAAGAAGACCTTCACGATCTGTTCGGCCTCCTCGAGAGCGGTGAAGCGGCCTCCAAGGGAGAGGACCCGCGCATCGTTGTGCAGCCGGGCCAACTCGGCGAACTCCGGGGTCAGGCAGAGGGCCGCGCGCAGCCCCTTGACCTTGTTGGCGGCGATCTGCTCGCCGTTGCCGGAGCCGCCCAGCACGATGCCCAGGCTGCCCGGGTCCGCCGCGACGGCCTCGGCCGCTCTCAGCACGTAGACCGGGTAGTCGTCAGCGGCGTCGTAGGTGTCCGGCCCGTGATTGATGACCTCGTGGCCCTGCTCGGCGAGGAAGGACAGCAGGTGCTGTTGCAGGTCGTATGCCGCGTGGTCGCCGCCGATGTGAACGCGCATGTCAGGTGCCTCTCGGGTCTGTGGAGCAGTCAGTCGAAGATGGGGTCGTCGGTCCGCGACCGCTTGAGTTCGTAGAAGCCGGGGGTCCGGGTCACCAGGACCAGTCCGTCCCAGAGGTCGAGCGCCGCCTGGCCCTTGGGGGCCGGCGTGACGACTGGCCCGAACATCGCGGCACCATCGATGTCGATCGTCGGTGTGCCGACGTCCTCCCCGACCTTGGCAATGACCGCCGCCGTGCCCTCGCGCAGCAGCGCCTGGGTGGCGTCGGCGTCGATCTCGGCCTGGCTGACCGGGGTCACCGCGGCCTCGGCGAAGGCATCGGCGATGATCGCGTCGTAGTCGCGCCGACCCTGCGGATGCGCGCGCGTGCCGATCGCGGTGTAGAGCGGTGCGGCCACCTGTGGCCCGTCGCGGAGAACGGCCGCCGCGATGGCTCCGCTGAGGTCCTGGCGGGTCGCGATGAAGTCCCGGTAGCCCTGGTCGATGTCCCGGTCCTCGTTGAGGTAACGCAGGCTCATCAGGGCCCAGGTGAGGTCCAGGTCGCGGTGCTCGGCGACCTCGGACATCCATCGCGAGGTCATCCAGGCCCAGGGGCAGGCCGGGTCGAAGTGGAAGGTGACGGGGAGAAGTTCTGGCATGGCCACATCCTGCCCGATGAGAGGATGGCGCCCATGCCAGGGACCAACCTCACTGCCGTCGAAGCCGCCGCGCGGGCCACCCTTGTCTCGGTGACCGAGCAGCACGTCACCCTCGACCTGACGACGTCGGACTCGACCTTCGCCACCACCAGCCGCATCGCCTTCACGTGCGCGCACCCTGGCGCGTCCACCTGGATCGATTTCGTCGGCGCCTCCATCGAGAAGGTGACCCTCAACGGGGTCGACCTGCCCGCGGCATACGAGGACGGGCGGGTGACCATCGCGGGACTGGCGGCTGACAACGTCCTCGTCATCGAGGCAACGGGAAAGTACACGAACACCGGTGAGGGCCTTCACCGCTTCGTCGACCCGGTCGACGACGAGGTCTACCTCTACAGCCAGTTCGAGGTGCCGGACAGCCGGCGGATGTACTCGGTGTTCGAGCAGCCCGACCTCAAGGCCGAGTTCACCTTCACGGTGACGGCACCCGCCCATTGGCAGGTCGTCTCCAACTCCCCCACTCCCGAGCCGGTGGCCGTGAGGGAGGGCGTGGCACGGTGGGAGTTCACGCCGACCGAGCGGATCTCGAGTTACATCACCGCGATCGTCGCGGGCCCCTACGACGTCGTCCGCGACGTCGCGGCTTCGCGACGCGGGGACGTGCCGCTCGCGATCTACTGCCGCAAGTCACTGACCCAGTACCTCGACGCCGACAACATCTTCGAGCTCACCAAGCGCGGATTCGCCTTCTTCGAGGCCGAGTTCGACTGCGAGTACCCCTTCCGCAAGTACGACCAGCTCTTCACGCCCGAATACAACATGGGGGCCATGGAGAACGCCGGGTGCGTGACCATCAACGAGATGTACGTCTTCCGGTCCAAGGTGACCGAGGCGCTCGTCGAGCGCCGCGCGCTGACGATCCTGCACGAGCTGGCGCACATGTGGTTCGGCAACCTCGTGACGATGAAGTGGTGGAACGACCTGTGGCTCAACGAGTCCTTCGCCGAGTGGGCTTCGACGACCTGCCAGGCCGAGGCCACGGTCTGGACCGACGCGTGGACGACCTTCCAGACCCATGAGAAGGACTGGGCCTACCGTCAGGACCAGCTCTCGTCGACCCACCCGATCGTCGCTCCCATCCGTGACCTCGCCGATGTCGAGGTCAATTTCGACGGCATCACCTACGCCAAGGGCGCGTCGGTGCTCAAGCAACTGGTCGCCTATGTGGGTCGCGACGCCTTCCGCGACGGGCTGCGCGCCTATTTCGCCAAGCACGCCTGGGGCAACACCACTCTCGACGACCTCCTCACCGAGCTCGAGGCGACCTCGGGCCGCGACCTACGCGCCTGGTCGACGAAGTGGCTCGAGACCGCTGGTGTCAACACCTTGCGACCGGTGGTCGCCGTCGACGACCGCGGGCTCTACTCCTCGGTCACCCTCGAGCAGTCGTATGCCGCGGGCTACGACACGCTGCGACCGCACCGTCTCGCCGTGGGCACCTACCGCCTCGTCGACGGGGTGCTGGAGCGGACCTCGAGGATCGAACTCGACGTCGAGGGCGAGCGCACCGAGGTGGCAGAACTGATCGGCACCGAGCAGCCGGACCTGCTGCTCGTCAACGACGACGACCTGGCCTACGCCAAGATCCGTCTCGACGAACGGTCCCTGGCCACCGCCCTGGGCAACCCGCGGGCCTTCACCGGCTCGCTCCCCCGGTCACTGGTCCTGGCCAGCGCGTGGGACATGACCCGCGACGGCGAGATGGGTGCGCGGCGCTTCGTCGACCTCGTCCTGTCCGCGCTTCCCGGCGAGTCGGACTCGACCCTCCTGCGAACCCTCGTGCAGCAGCTCACCACCGCGGTCGCCATGTATGTCGACCCCGCGAGACGCGCCGACACTCGCCGCCAGACCCTGGCCCGCCTGTGGGACCTCGCTCGCGCCGCCGAGCCGGGGAGCGACGCCCAGTTGCAGTTGGTGTCGGCGGCCTCCTCCTTCACCACCACAGGTGACGACACGGCCTACCTCTCGGGGTTGCTGGACGGGAGTGAGGTCATCGACGGTCTCGCGGTCGACACCGAGTTGCGTTGGGCCCTGCTCACCGGTCTGGCAGGCGCCGGTGCCGCCGACGAGGCAGCCATCGCAGCAGAACTGAAGCGCGACGACACCGCGACCGGCCGCGAGCGCGCCGCACGGGCCCGCGCGTCGATGCCCACGGTGGCGGCCAAGGAGGCGGCTTGGCGGGCCGCGGTCGTCGAGGACGGCCTGGCCAATGCGACGGTGAAGGCGCTCGCCCTGGGCTTCGGGCGGCTGTGGGACACCGACGCCTTGCAGGGCTTCGTGGACCGCTACCACGAGATGCTCGCGGGCATCGAGCGCAAGGGATCACACGCGCTCGTCGAGGCGATCGTCTACGGCTTCTATCCGCGGGCGCTCGCCGATGAGCGGCTCCGGGATGCGACGCGCACCTGGTTGGCCGAGCACCCGGAAGCCCCTGATGCCCTGCGCCGTCTGGTGACCGAGGCCGTCGACCCGATCGACCGGGCTCTGCGGGCGCAGGCCCGCGACGCCGAGGACGCCTGATGCCTGACCTCTGGGGCGGGGTCGCTGCCTGGGAGACCTTCTGGGATCGACTGGTGACCTGGGTGATCGGTGACGGCTTGCGCGTCCTGCTCACGCTCGTGCTCGCCCTCGTCGTGCGCTGGCTGGCCCACCGAGCCATCAATCGGGTGGTCGGCCTGATGACGAGCAAGTCGGTCGAGAAGGTGGGCTCGTCAGGCCGGGCCGGGCGCGTCCTCGCGCAGGCCGCGGGGCTCGCCCACCAACGGCACGTGCAACGGGTCAACACCCTGGGCTCACTGCTGCGCAGCGTCGTCACCTTCGTCGTCACGCTGATTGCGGTCCTGACCGTCATGGCGCTCGTGGGCCTGCCACTCGGACCCCTGCTGGCGTCGGCCGGGGTCGGCGGCGTCGCGCTCGGTTTCGGCGCGCAGAGCCTGGTCAAGGACTTCCTGTCCGGTGTCTTCATGATCTTCGAGGACCAGTACGGCGTGGGCGACGTCATCGACACGGGCGAGGCGATCGGGACCGTCGAGGAGGTCGGACTGCGGGTGACGCGGCTGCGCGACGCCAACGGTGTGGTCTGGTACATCCGCAACGGCGAGATCGTCCGGATCGGCAATCGCTCCCAGGGCTGGTCGACCGCGACCGTCGACATCCCGGTGTCGTATGCCGAGAACGCCGAGCGCGTCATCGCGCTCATCAAGGGTGTCGTCGCCGATTTCGACGCCGATCCGGCCTGGTCCGACCAGTTGCTCGAGGAGCCCGAGGTCGTCGGCGTCGAGTCGATCGCCGGTCAGACGATGACCATCCGCACCGTCGCCAAGTGCGCCCCGAACCAGAACTACGCCGTGCAGCGCGAGCTGCGGGAGCGGATCAAGGACGCGCTCGACGCCGCCGGCGTGAAGGCCCCACCCGGCATACCGTTTGGTGGGTTGGGTGGCCCGCGATGACCTTCTACGACGAGGTGGGTGGCGCCGAGACGTTTGCCGCCCTCGTGCACCACTTCTATGCCGGGGTCGCCGACGACGAGCCGTTGCGGGCGCTCTATCTGGAGGAAGACCTGGGCCCGGCCGAGCGCCGTCTGCGGATGTTCCTCGAGCAGTACTTCGGGGGGCCGACCACCTACTCGCAGGAGCGCGGCCACCCGCGGTTGCGCATGCGCCACGTCCCGTATGCCGTGACTCTCGACCAGCGCGACCGCTGGCTGCGCCACATGGTCGGCGCCCTGGAGACCGTGATCGTCGAGGGTGCGCCGATCGACGAGGCGCATGCCGACGCGATGAAGGACTACTTCGTGCGCGCCGCCGACTCGCTCGTCAACTCCCACGGGTGACCCCGGAACTCAACTCGCAGCCGACCACACCCATACCTGTGGGTCCCGGCGAAATCTGTCCACCCCGGAACTCAACTCGCAGCCGACCACACCCATACCTGTGGGTCCCGGCGAGATCTGTCCGCGGGGCGTTTGGTGACGTGCGCGGCATACGGAAAAGTGGGGCGGGTGACCGACGCACCTGCCCTCCCCGACCTGGTCCACCCGGCCGACTCGCCCGACAGCCCGTGGTGGCGGGACGCGGTGATCTACCAGATCTATCCGCGCAGTTGGAGCGACAGCGACGGTGACGGCATCGGCGACCTGCCGGGCATCACGGCGCGCCTGCCCTACCTGCGCGACCTCGGCGTCGACGCGGTGTGGCTCTCGCCGTTCTACGTCTCGCCGATGAACGACGCCGGCTACGACGTCGCCGACTACCGCGACATCGACCCACGCTTCGGCACGCTGCACGACGCCGAGGTGCTCATTGACACCGCCCACGCCCTCGGGCTCAAGGTCCTGGTCGACCTCGTGCCCAACCACACGAGCAGCGAGCACGAGTGGTTCCGGGCCGCGCTCGCCGCCGAGCCCGGCTCCCCGGAGCGCGCCCGTTACATCTTCCGCGAGGGGGCCGGCCCGCACGGCGACCTCCCCCCGAACAACTGGCGCAGCGTCTTCGGTGGCCGCGGCTGGAGTCGTGTGCCCGACCCCGATGGCACGCCCGGGCAGTGGTACCTGCACATCTTCGACACCACCCAGCCGGACGTGAACTGGGAGAACGAGGAGGTTCGCGCCGAGTACGACGACATCCTGCGCTTCTGGCTCGACCGCGGCGTCGACGGTTTCCGGGTGGACGTCGCGCACGGGCTGGTCAAGGACCAGACCTTCCCCGACACCACGGGCTCGATGCACACCGCCGAGAACGCCCCCGGCCACCGGATGCCGATGTGGGACCAGGACGGTGTCCACGACATCTACCGCCGCTGGCGCCGCATCCTCGACGAGTACACCGTCCCCGGCGACCCCGACTCCGAGCGCATCCTCTGCGCCGAGGCCTGGGTGCAGCCGGAGGAGGCCCTCGCCAGATACGTCCGCCCCGACGAGATGCACCAGGCCTTCAACTTCGAGTTCCTCGACACCCGCTGGGGTCCCGCGGGCTACCGACATGTGATCACCGAGTCCTATCGCAGCAACGACGCCGTGGGCGCGCCGACGACCTGGGTGCTCTCCAATCACGACGTCCTTCGCCACGCGACGCGCCTGGCCGTCGTCCAAGAGGGTTACCGTCCCAACGGGATCGGCGCCGACGACCCACAGCCGGACCCCGAGCTCGGCCTGCGGCGGGCCCGCGCGGCGACGACGATGATGCTCGCCCTCCCCGGAGGCGCCTACGTCTACCAGGGCGAGGAGCTCGGCCTGCCCGAGCACACGACGATGCCCGACGAATGGCGCCAGGACCCGATCTTCCACCGCACCAAGGGCACCGACGAGTTCGCCCTCGGCCGCGACGGATGCCGCGTGCCGATGGCCTGGGCCAAGGACGAGCCTTCCCTCGGGTTCGGGCCCTCCGCGAAGACGTGGCTCCCCCAACCCGAGGCGTATGCCGCGTTGGCCGTTGACCAGCAGGACGGCGTCCCCGGGTCCACCCTGAGCCTCTACCGCGACCTGCTCGCCTACCGGCGCAAGCATCGCTTCGGGCATGGCGCCCTCGCCTGGCACGAGCTCGACGGCCCGGAGACCTTGGCCTTCACCAACACCTCGGGCGACGGCACGCGAACAGTGCTGTGCCTCACCAACTTCGGCGACGAACCCGTCAGCCTCCCGGACGGTGACGTCATCATCTCCAGCGGCCCGCTCGATGACGGTCGCGTCCCCACCGACATCACCGTCTGGCTGCGGCTCCCCACCGGTCACGACCGATGAGGGCCAGGGACTACGCCTACTTCGACGGGCCCACCCCGACCGGCCTCGCCCACCGGGGCGGCGCGGCATACCACCCCAACCTCGGCATCGAGAACACCATCGCCGCTTTCCGTCAGGCGGTCGACATGGGCTACCGCTACCTCGAGACCGACGTCCACGCCACCCGCGACGGCATCGTCGTCGCCTTCCACGACGACCACCTCGACCGGGTCACCGACACCGCCGGACGGATCGCCGACCAACCGTATGCCGCGGTGCAGGGAGCGCTCATCGGTGGCCGTGAGGCGGTGCCCACCCTGGCCGAGCTGCTCGAGGAGTTCCCCGAGACCCGGGTCAACATCGACATCAAGGCCGACCAGGCCCTCGGTCCCACGCTGGAACTGATCCGACGGATGGGCGTGATCGACCGGGTCTGCATCGGCAGCTTCTCCGAGCGTCGTCTGCGTGCGGCCCGCCGTGCCCTTGGCCCGCGCTTGGCAACGAGCGCCGGCCAGGTCGGCGTGGGCGCGCTTCGCCTTGCGCCACAGCCACTTTCGCGGCTGCTCCACACCCCGGCGCCGGCCCTGCAGATCCCCATGGAGCACAAGATCCGGGGTCGGCTCATCCCGCTCGCGACGCGGGAGGTGGTCTCGGTCGCCCACCGGCTTGGCAAGCATGTGCACGTGTGGTTCCACTCGTGGTCCACCGAGGATGCCGCCCAGATGCACCGGCTGCTGGACCTCGGCGTCGACGGGATCGTCACCGACCACATCGACATCCTGCGTGACGTGCTCGCCGAGCGGGGCACGCCCCTGTGACCTCCACCGCTGTGGGTCGTGACCCCGTCCCCCTGTCGGCTGGTTATCGCGAGATCACCGTCGCGGTCCTCGCCATGGTCACGATCGTCGCCTTCGAAGCGATGTCGGTCTCGACCGCGATGCCCGACGTGGCCCGGGAGCTCAGGGCCGTGCGCGGTTACGGCCTGGCGTTCTCGGTCATGCTGACCGCACAGCTGCTCGGCATCGTCCTCGCCGGCGTCTGGTCTGACCGCAGCGGTCCGCTCCCCGGCACCTTCGCCGGTCAGGGGTTGGTCGCCGTCGGCAGCGCGATCTGCGGGCTGGCGACGAGCTATCCCATCTTCCTCGTCGGCCGTGTCGTCACCGGTCTGGGGGGCGGCCTGCTCGTCGTGATGCTCTATGTCATCGCCGCCCGCGTCTATCCCGAAAGCGTTCGCCCGCGCCTGTTCTCGCTCATCTCGGCAGCATGGGTGCTGCCCTCGCTGGTGGGCCCGTCCATCGCCGCCTGGCTGACCCAGACCTTCTCCTGGCGCTGGGTCTTCCTCGTCGTGGTCCCCCCGGTCGTGGTTGCTGTCGCGTTCTTCGCCCGCACCCGGCGCCGGCTCGGTGACGAGACGACGACCGGCGAGGTCAGTCATCGCGATGCCGGCGCCCACCGCCGCGCCGCCTGGTCCGGTCTTGGCCTGGCGCTGGCCGCCGGTGCCGTCCAGTGGGGCACCGCCGGGACCGAGCACGGCCTGGGTTGGCCCGCGGTCCTCTCGGTCGCCGGGGTCCTCGGCGTGGCCCTCACCGCCCCGCGGTTGGTGCCGGCCGGCACCTGGCTGATGCGCCGCGGCATACCGTCCGTCATGCTCTCGCGCGCCCTGCTCTCTGCAGCCTTCGGCGCCGGAATCGCCTATGTCCCACTGCTCGTCGTCACCGAGTACCACCAGACCCTCCTCGTCGCCGGTGGCCTCGTCGCGGTCGGTTCACTCGGCTGGGCGACGGGAGCTTGGTGGCAGGGACACACCCGCACCACAGTGTCGCGCGACCGCTTCGTGCTCGCCGGCGGAGCCCTGCTCATGACAGGCAATGCCGGGATCGGAGGCATCACGCTCCTGCACCTGCCGTGGCCGACCCTCGCGCTGCCCATGGTCCTCCTCGGCCTCGCAATGGGCGTGGGGACGACGACCACCACCCTGCTCGCGCTGGGCATGGTGACCCAGGGTGAGCACGGGGAGACGTCGTCGGCGATCCAGCTCGCCGACGTCCTCGGTGGTGTGCTCGGCATTGCCGCGGCAACGGCCGCCTTCTCGACCTGGCACGTCGAAGGCGGCGACCGCCTGCTCTTCGCGCTGCTCTTCCTCGCGATCGGCGCGCTGTCCTCGCTCGTGCTCGTCGCCGCTCAGCGGATCAGGACGTAACCACCGGGGCAGGCCAGCCGCCGCCACGGGCCGCTGCGGTGCACGGGCACGATCGCGTCCGGAGTCAGGAATCCCAGCCCGTATGCCGCAAAGCCGACCCCGGCGCTCACCGCGGGAACCGCGTCCAGCGGCCGGCCCCAGACCCGGGAGCGGAGGTCAGCGACGGCCAGGGCACCGGAGCCCGGCCCGGCACCGACACCGATTTCGCGGATGCCAGCCGTGGCGGCCTCGATCAGTGTGGCCGCGGCCAACGTCCCGACCGGCTCCCACCCGGACCTCGGCGGCGTGAGAGCCCCCCACTGCGGGAAGGCGCGCGTCGGTGGAATCGGAAGGACGTGGGTCCCTCGCGCGGTGCGATCCGTGATGGCCTGCACGGGCACGGTCACGTCGTGATCGGCTGCCGTCGCGAGCGCAAAGGTCCGCAGCCCCAGGACCGTGCCATCACCCATGAGGCCTTGGCCTGGCAGCACACCCACCCAAGCAGCCAGCACTTGGCCGACAGCCTGGAGTCGCACGGCGGCGTCCGGGTCCAGCGAGCGGGCGCGCGCGGCATACCGCCCGAGGTCGGCGAGGGACTCCTCGTCGACGAGCACGAAGGGTTCGGTCACTTGCCCACCCAACGGAACGCCACGGGTTTGCCCACGCGAGAACGCAATTCGGCCATGGCAGCATCTCCCAGGCGGCGCGGCCGGCCGGCCTCGAGGTCGAAGGCGGCCAGGCCGGTCTGCGCGACGGCATACACGTCGGTGCCCACCGAGAGCGGGTCGATGATGCGGTAGTCGAGGTCGAAGGAGGCGGCTGCCACCCGGGTCACCCACATCTCGACCTCGACCGGCTGGGAGCGGTAGACGAGCGGGCGGAGGTACTCGATGACGTGGTGGGTGACGACCAGGCCGGAGCCCACGACGTCGCGGTCGGGAAACCACTCGCGGAAGCCGATGACCCGGGCGTCCTCCAGGAGCCGGAGGTACTGCACGTTGTTGACATGGCCGTAGGCGTCCATGTCGGACCAGCGCAGGGGAACCTCGACGCGGTAGGGGCGGGCCATGGCAGCCATCCTTGCAGTGCTCAGCTCGGCTGGCGAAGGCGCACCCACGCGGTCCGAATGTGCTCCTCGACGAGCCGCTCCGCGCGGTCGGCGTCGCGCTCCTCGACGACGTCCGGCTGCTCCATGACCTCCACGGCGGCGCGCAGGGCGGGCCGCGGCGTGATCGGCGGCATCGAGCTCTCCCCACGACTTGACGACTCAATGGTCTGACCATACTTTCGTGGAGCCAAGTACTGGTCTGACCATATGCGCCAGGCTGCCGACAACGACGTCACAGGAGGTTTCGATGACCCTTGCCTCCCCCGCGGGGTTCCCGCTCGCGGTCGACCCGTACCACCCAACCCTCACCCCGGTGGGCGGCAGCCTGACGCTGAGCGCGCTGGTCGCGACCATCCCGCTGCTCACCGTCTTCTTCACCCTGGGAGTGCTGCGTTGGAAGGCGCACTGGGCCGGCCTGTGCTCGGTCCTCGTCGCCCTCGTCATCGCCGTCGCCGTGTGGGGCATGCCGGCAGGTCGCGCCGTCCTGGCGGCCACCCAGGGCGCCACCTTCGGCCTCTTCCCCATCATGTGGATCGTCTTCACCGCGATCCTGCTCTACCAGGTGACCGTCGTCTCGGGCCGGTTCGAGGACCTGCGCGCCACCTTCCACCTCATCTCCGACGACCCCCGGATCCAGGCGATCATCATCGCCTTCTGCTTCGGCGGCCTGCTCGAGGCGCTCGCCGGCTTCGGCGCCCCCGTGGCAATCACGGGCGTGATGCTCATGGCGGTGGGCTTCTCACCGCTGCGTGCCGCGGCCGTCGTCCTGCTCGCCAACACCGCCCCGGTCGCCTTCGGCGCCATCGGGACGCCGATCATCACCGCGGGGACACTGACCAAGATCGACTACCACGAGATCGGCGCCTACGTCGGTCACCAGACCCCCGTCGTGGCCCTCTTCGTCCCCCTCATGCTCGTGCTCATGGCCGACGGCCGACGCGGCGTGCGCCAGACCTGGCCCGTCGCCGTGGTCGTCGGCGTCACCTTCGCCCTCGCCCAGTGGGTCTCGGCCACCTGGTTCTCGGTCGAACTGACCGACATCGTCGCCTCGCTCGCGGGCCTGCTGGCCGCCGTCGCCTTCCTGCGCGTCTGGCAGCCCAAGGGGCGCGACGCCGCCCTCGAGACGCTCGCCGAGGAGCGGCAGCGCGAGCTGGTCGCGGCGGGCGGCCCGAGCGCCCCCACCGGGCCGATGGGCACCGAGCCGACGGTCACCTCCGAGCGCGACGACTCGCCATACGGAGTCTCGGCCGAGGAGCTGGCGAGGCGGGCACGTGCGCTCACCCCCGCCCGGATCGTGATGGCGCTCTTCCCCTACCTGCTCGTCATCGCCGTCTTCTCGGTCGCCAAGCTCGTGCCGGCCGTCAAGGAATTCCTCACCGGCACCGACCGCAAGATCCCCTGGCCCGGGCTGGACGGACACGTCCTCACCGTCGCCGGCAAGGTGAGCACCTCCACGGTCTACACGCTGCCGTGGCTCTCCTCACCGGGCACGCTGCTGCTGCTCTGCTCGCTCGTCGTCGCCGCGGTCTACCGTGTGTCGATGTCCACCTGGGCCCGCGAGGCCGGCGCGACGGCGCACAAGATGCGCTTCGCCTTCCTCACCGTGGCCTCGGTGCTGGCTCTCGCCTACGTCATGAACCTCTCCGGCCAGACGATCACCATCGGCGTGTGGATCGCCGGCGCGGGCGCCGCCTTCGCCTACCTCTCCCCGCTCCTGGGCTGGCTCGGCACCGCGGTCACCGGGTCCGACACCTCCGCCAACGCCCTCTTCGCCACCCTCCAGCAGACCGCCGCCCAGAAGGCCGGGCTCGACCCCACCCTGCTGGTGGCCGCCAACACCAGCGGCGGCGTGGTCGGCAAGATGATCTCGCCGCAGAACCTCACCATCGCCGCAACGGCGGTTGGTCTGGTCGGCCGCGAGGCGGCGATCCTGCGCAAGGTGCTCCCCTGGTCGATCGGGCTCATCGTCCTCATGTGCCTGCTCGTGGGCCTGCAGTCGAGCGTCCTGGCCTGGATGCTGCCGTGACCGCGGGGGGAGGGACTTCGTTGCGGGTGGCACTCTTCGCGACCTGCTTCAACGACACCATGTTTCCCGAGGCACCCAAGGCGGCGGTGCGCCTCCTCGAACGCCTCGGCTGCCGGGTGGAGTTCCCGCTCGCGCAGACGTGCTGCGGGCAGATGTTCACGAACACGGGGTATGCCGCGCGCAGCCTGCCGCTGGTCCGCTCGTTCGTCGACGTCTTCGGCTCCTACGACGCCGTCGTCGCACCGTCGGGGTCGTGCGTGGGGTCGGTGCGGGAGCAGCACGCGATGGTGGCCCGGCACGGCGGGGACTCCGGGTTGGCGGCAGCGGTGGAGGCTCTCACCCCCCGCGTGCACGAGTTGAGCGAGTTTCTCGTCGACGCACTCGGCGTGGTCGACGTCGGCGCCTACTTCCCTCACCGGGTGACCTATCACCCGACCTGCCATTCGTTGCGAATGCTCAAGGTCGGTGACCGACCGGAACGCCTGCTGCGCGCGGTCAAGGGGCTGACGCTTGTCGAGTTGCCAGGGGCGCGCGAGTGCTGCGGTTTCGGCGGCACCTTCGCGCTGAAGAATGCCGATGTCTCGATCGCGATGGGTTCCGACAAGGCCCGCCACGTGCGCGAGACCGGCGCCGAGGTTCTGGTGGCCGGCGACAACTCGTGCCTGGCCCACATCGGCGGGATCCTGGAGAGACAGCGAGCCGGGGTGCGCACGATGCATCTGGCCGAGGTGCTGGCCGCGACGGAGGGGGGCGCGTGATGACCGATTCGCCTCCGTTGCAGCGGACCTCACCGATCTATGTCGGTATGCCGTCCTTCCCCGTGGCCGCTCGCGTGGCCCTGGACAACACTCAGCAACGGCGCAATCTGGCCCACGCCACGGCGACGATCCGGGCCAAGCGCGCCGCAGTCGTCGCCGAGGTCGCGGACTGGGAGGACGTGCGCCTCGCGGGAGCGTCCGCCAAGGACGACGCGCTCGGTGACCTCGCGGTATACCTCGAGGAGTTGGAGACCCGACTGACCGAGCAGGGCGCGACAGTGCACTGGGCGCGCGATGCGGCCGAGGCCAACCGGATCGTCGTCGACCTGGTGCGAGCGCGCGGTGCCGACGAGGTGGTCAAGGTCAAGTCGATGGCCACCCAGGAGATCGAGCTCAACGAGGCCCTGGAGGCAGCGGGTATCCACGCCTGGGAGACCGACCTCGCCGAGCTCATCGTGCAACTCGGCCATGACCGGCCCAGCCACATCCTCGTGCCGGCGATCCACCGCAACCGCAGTGAGGTGCGTGAGATCTTCCGGCGCGAGATGGGCGCGGTGGGGCGGCCCGCACCCGACGACCTCACCGATGAGCCGGCGCGCTTGGCGGAGGCGGCGCGATTGCACCTGCGGGAGAAGTTCCTGCGGGCAAAGGTGGCGGTCAGCGGCGCGAATTTCGCTGTCGCAGAGACGGGAACGCTCGTCGTCGTGGAATCCGAGGGCAACGGCCGGATGTGCCTGACCCTGCCGGAGACGCTCATCTCGGTCGTCGGGATCGAGAAGGTCGTGCCGCGCTTCGCCGACCTCGGGCCGCTCCTGACGCTGCTCCCCCGCAGCTCGACCGGGGAGCGGATGAACCCCTACACCTCGATGTGGACGGGCGTCACGCCCGGAGACGGACCGCAGGACGTGCACGTCGTGCTCGTGGACAACGGCCGGACGCATGTGCTCGCGGATCCCGTGGGGCGACAGGCACTTCGATGCATCCGCTGCTCGGCCTGCCTCAACGTGTGCCCGGTCTACGAGCGCACCGGGGGACACGCCTACGGTTCGGTCTACCCGGGGCCGATCGGGGCCATCCTCAATCCGCAACTGCGTGGGGTCGGCTCGGAGGTCGATGCCTCCCTCCCCTACGCCTCCTCGCTGTGTGGTGCCTGCTTCGAGGCGTGCCCCGTGCGCATCGACATTCCCGAGGTCCTCGTCGACCTGCGCACCAAGGTCGTCGAGGCCAAGGGCGCCTCGGCGGAGGGCGTGAGCATGGGAGCGATGGGCTGGCTCTTCGGCTCGGCCGGTCGACTGGGCCTGGCGCAGCGCGCGGCGACCCTCGCGGGGCGACTCGGCCGGGGTCGGATGCCCCGCAACCTCCCGGGGCCACTGTCCGGCTGGACCAATGCGCGCGACCTACCCGCACCCCCACCGGAGACCTTCCGCGACTGGTGGATGCGCACCCATGACGCCGATGGCACCCGGCGCGACGGGAGCGACCGATGAGTGCGCGCGACGAGATGCTGGCCCGCATTCGCACCGCCAACGCCGCGGCAGGGGCTGGTCCCACGGGCAGGTTGGTGCCGCCGGTCGAGGTGCAGCACGGGGACGTGGACCTCTTCTGCGAGAACGTCGCCGACTATCGGGCAACGGTGGTCAGAACCCGCGAGGGCGAGGTCGCCGGGGCCATCGGCCGCGTCGTCGACGACCTGGGGATCGGCTCTCTCCTCGTGCCGGCCGGCGCAGACCCTGACTGGACGACCGCCCTGGGCCCGGAGGTCGCCGTGCTGCAGGTCGATGACGGCACCGCCATCAGCCATGACGAGCTCGGTGCGGTCGGCGCCACGCTGACCTCGTCCAGCGTGTCGATCGCGCGCACCGGCACGATCATCCTCGACCACAGCGCAGGTCAGGGCCGGCGGGAGCTGACGCTCGTGCCCGACCGCCACATCTGCGTGGTGGCCGCCAGCACGGTCGTCGACGATGTGCCCGATGCGGTTGCTCGCCTGGCCGCCCTGGGCGTCGAGCAGCGGCCGCTCACCTGGATCAGCGGTCCGAGCGCGACCAGTGACATCGAGCTCGACCGGGTCGAGGGTGTCCACGGCCCACGCACGCTGGTCGTCATCGTCGTCGACGACGACTGACGTGCCCACGGCATAGCGTGGGGGCATGGGCCTTCCTGACGCTGCCGTCCTCCGCCTCGACCACCTCGTGGCGACCGCCCAGGTCGAGGGGCGCGTGCCTGCTCTGGTCGCCGGCGTCGTGCGTGACGGAGCGTTGGTCTGGTCCGGCGCTGCTGGCAGCGTGGGCGCCTCGGCGCCCGATGATGACACGCAGTTCAGGATGGGTTCGATCACGAAAACCTTTGTCGCCGTGGCGATCCTGCGCCTGCGGGATGCCGGGCGACTCGACCTCGCCGACCGGTTCGAGGAGCACGTTGCGGGGACGCCCTTCGGGTCGGTGACCATCGAGCAGTTGCTGACCCACACCGCCGGGCTGCAGGCCGAGACACCGGGACCGTGGTGGGAACGCACCCCCGGTGGCACCTGGGACGAACTCGTCGCCGCGGGCGTCGGGCAACGCTTCCGCGCCGGGCGGCGCTTCCACTACACGAATGTCGGGTATGCCGCGCTCGGTCACCTCCTCGAGGTCGTGGAGCATCGACCGTGGTTCGAGGTGGTGCACGACGACCTGCTCGTGCCGCTCGGCATGACGCGAACGACGTTGCGCCCCAGCGGCCGTGCTGCTCAGGGCTGGGCGGTGCACCCAGTGGCCGACCTCGTGCTTCGTGAGCCCGAGCACGACGCCGGGGCAATGGCGCCGGCTGGTCAGCTGTGGTCGACCGTCGCCGACCTCGGTCGTTGGGCGGCCTTCCTCGCCGGACGCACCGAGGGTGTGCTGTCCGCCGACACGGTGGCCGAGATGCTCGAACCGCACATGGTGCACGAGGAGGTTGGGGCGCCGTGGACCGGCGCCCACGGACTGGGTTGGGAGGTCTGGAACGTCGACGGCGTCAGGTATGCCGGTCACGGCGGCTCCATGCCGGGCTTCCTCGCCGGCCTGCGGGTCAACCTCGCCACCGGCGACGGCGTCGTCACCCTGCTCAACACGACCTCCACGCCCGTCGGCCGCTCTCTCATGACCGACCTGCACGCCACACTGCTCGAGGCCGCACCGAAGGCACCGACACCGTGGGTGGGCCAGGGTGAGGCGGTCGGGCTCGACCTCGTCGGGCCATGGCACTGGGGGCCCGCACCGGTAGTGGCCAGCCTTCGCCAGGGGCGCCTGGTGCTCGGGGAGCCCGGCGAACGGCGCGGATCGCGTTTCGACCCGGTCGGCCCTGATGAATGGATCGGGCTCGATGGCTATTACACCGGGGAGCCGCTGCGGGTGGTCCGGGACGCCCACGGTGCCGTGAGCCACCTCGACCTGGCGTCCTTCCGCTTCACTCGGGAGCCCTACGACCCGGCCCGCGACATCCCCGGTGGCGTCGACGAGGCCGGCTGGCACTGACCGACGTCGCGTTCGGGGCGGGTTCATCCGTGCCAGGGCACGGGAGAACCCGCCCCGAGCGAAGGGGAAGGCGCGGTTGCCCGCGGTGTCGGCCCCGCGGCATACGGTGGGGAGACCATGGTGAACTCGACGACAGACCTGACCGCAGCGGCAACGGCCGCCCTGCGCCGCTTGGTGGGCCGCGACGACGCGGACTTCCGCGACGGCCAACTCGAGGCCGTGCGCGCCCTCGTGGCCGACCGTGCACGGGTGCTCGTCGTGCAGCGCACCGGATGGGGCAAGTCGGCCGTCTACTTCGTGGCGACAGCGCTGCGGCGGTCCCAGGGGTCGGGCCCGACGCTCATCGTCTCGCCGCTGCTCGCGCTCATGCGCGACCAGATCGCGGCGGCCCATCGGGCCGGCATCCGCGCCGTGACGATGAACTCGGCCAATGCCCAGGACTGGGACGAGGTCCACGACGCCCTCTCGCGCGACGAGGTCGACGTGCTGCTCGTCAGTCCGGAGCGGCTCAACAATCCTCGCTTCCGCGAGGAGCAATTGCCCGATCTGGCGCGACGATGCGGGCTCGTCGTGGTCGACGAGGCGCACTGCATCTCGGACTGGGGGCACGACTTCCGCCCCGACTATCGCCGGATCGCCGATCTGCTGACGGCGCTGCCGGAGGGCACGCCGGTCCTGGCGACGACGGCGACCGCGAACGCGCGAGTCGTCGCGGACGTCGAGGAGCAGCTCGGGCGCGCCGGTGACGGCTCGCGGGTGCACGTGGAAACGATCCGCGGCGGCCTGGCGCGCGCGTCGCTCCGGCTCGGTGTGCTGCGGTCGATGTCACCCGAGAGCCGTCTCGCCTGGCTGGTGACACACCTGCCCTCACTGCCCGGCAGCGGCATCATCTACACCTTGACCGTCGCGGCAGCCGAGGATGTCGCGACAGCGCTGTCCGAGGCGGGGCTGACGGTTGCGTCCTACACCGGCCGCACGGACCCCGCCGATCGTGAGCGCCTCGAGGAGGCGTTGCGGCACAACGAGGTCAAGGCGCTCGTGGCGACCTCCGCGTTGGGGATGGGCTTCGACAAGCCCGACCTGGGATTCGTCGTGCACCTGGGGGCGCCGAGTTCGCCGGTGGCCTACTACCAGCAGGTGGGGCGAGCCGGCCGAGCGACCGAGCGGGCCGACGTGCTGCTCATGCCGGGGGTGGAGGACCGCGACATCTGGACCTACTTCGCGTCGGTGTCCATGCCGCGCGAGGACCAGGCCGGTGCCGTCCTGACCGCCTTGACGCAAGCCGGCCGAGCGCTGTCGACGGCCGCCCTGGAGACCATCGTGGACGTCCGCCGCACCCGGCTGGAACTGCTCCTCAAGGTGCTCGACGTCGACGGTGCTGTGCAGCGGGTGACCGGCGGGTGGATCAGCACCGGCGTGCCGTGGACCTACGATGCCGAGCGCTACGCACGCGTGGACAGGGCACGGCGTGACGAGCAGCAGCTCATGCTCGATTACGAGGCGACGACGACCTGCCGCATGCGGTTCCTGCAGGAGAGTCTCGACGACGGGACTGCTGCCGATTGTGGCCGGTGCGACAACTGCGCCGGTGCCTGGTTCCCGACCGAGGTCGGCGACGAGGTGCGTTCTGCGGCACGGGCTCGGCTGGCGAAGGTGGGGGTCCCGATCGAGCCGCGGGCCCAGTGGCCGACCGGGATGGAACGCCTCGGCGTGCCGGTCAAGGGTCGGATCGCGGCTGACGAGGCGATGGAGCCCGGTCGGGCCCTGGGGCGGCTGTCGGACCTCGGGTGGGGCCAGCGGTTGCGCGAGGTCCTGCGCGAGGACGCACCAGCTTCGGCGGAGTTGCTGCGTGCCGTCGTGCCGGTCCTCGCCGAGTGGGGATGGTCCGAGCGCCCCGTCGGTGTCGTCGGTATGCCGTCGCGCAGCCACCCCACGCTCGTCGCCTCCCTCGCCGCGGGGCTGGCCGAGATCGGTCGGCTGCCGCTGCTCGGGACACTCGACCTCGCGCGCGGGGGGCCAATCGGCGAGCCCGGAGGAAACAGCGCCTTCCGGCTCGCGGGCGTCTGGGATCGCCTGGTCGTCGGGACGGACCTCGGCGTGGCCCTGGCAACGCACCCGGGGCCGGTCCTGCTCGTCGACGACCTCGTGTCGTCACGGTGGACGTTGACCGTGGCCACCCGGGCGCTGCGGTCGGCCGGGGCTCGGGCGGTGCTGCCCCTCACCCTCGCCGTCGACGGCTGAGCGCCTACAGTGGGGCACGCGCGCGAGTGGCGGAATTGGCAGACGCGCCAGATTTAGGTTCTGGTGCCCTCGGGTGTGCGGGTTCAAGTCCCGCCTCGCGCACGTGGCCGAGCGACCTCGCTCAGTGGGCCTCGCACTGGCCCGACTCGTCGGCGAGCCGATCAGCATCAGCCTCCTCGTCAACACCGGCCCCGACGGAGCGTGCCGGCGGGTCGACCCGGACGGTCAGCAGCGGCAGGAAGAACTGCACGATCGGCCCGATGAGCAACGCATAGAGAACGGTCCCGACACCGACGACGCCACCGAGCAGCCACCCGACGGCGAGCACGGTGACCTCGATCGTCGTGCGGACCAAGCGCAGAGACCAGCCGTATTTGCGCGAGATGCCCACCATCAAACCGTCACGAGGCCCGGGGCCGAACTGGCTGCCGATGTAGAGCGCCCCCGCGATGCCGTTGACGAGGATCGCGCCGAACAGGAGCGCCCAGCGCCACCCCAGCGACGTCGGGGCGCCGAACATCCCCAGCGTCACATCGGTCGCAATGCCGATGAGGACCGAGTTGAGGATCGTGCCCAGACCGGGCCACTGGCGCAGCGGGATCCAGAGCAGCAGGACCGCAAAGCTCACGACGATGACGACCGTGCCAAAACTGACGTCCCAGTGCGTCTGGACGCCGAAGTGGAAGACATCCCACGGATCGAGGCCAAGCCCGGCCCGGATGAACATCGCCATCGACACGCCATAGAGCCACAGCCCGATGACGAGCTGGACGAAGCGCCGCGTGAAGCGCCCCGCCCGCAGTTGCTCCACTGAGGTCATCGGCACGAGCTCGACGCGGCGGCGGACTCCGCGATGCAGGAGTTGGATCGGCGACATGTCCACCAGTGTGCGGCCAAAGTGGCCACACCTTCGATAGCCAATTGTGAGACAGTGGCCTGCATGTCGCCCACCGTCGCCGCACCCCGCCTGGCCACCCTCGTCGGTGACCTCGCCGATGCTCGTCCCGCCTATCGAGCGCTGGCCGACCGGATCCGCCTACTCATCGCCGACGGGCGCGTCGTCGTCGGCACCCGCCTCCCGAGCGAGCGCGACCTCACGACCGCGCTGGGTGTGAGCCGCACGACGGTCACTCGCGCCTATGCCGTGCTCCGCGACAGTGGGTATGCCGTGGCGCGGCAGGGCTCCGGCACGACGGTCGCCATTCCCACCGGCGAGATCCGCCGCGGCACCGGCGCCTCCCTCTATCCCGCCGAGCCGGGCCATGACGTCCTCGATCTCACCTGTGCTGCCACCCGCGCGCCGAGCGGAGTGGCCGAGGCCTACGCCGCAGCGGTCGACGAGTTGCCGGCCTACCTGGCCGGCGCCGGCTACTTCACCCTCGGCGTGCCGGAGGTGCGCGAGGCGATTGCCGCACGGTTCACCGCCCGCGGCCTGCCGACGAGCGCCGACGAGATCCTCGTGACCAGTGGTGCCGTGGCCGGCATGGCCATCCTCGAGCGGGCCTTCCTCTCCGCCGGGGACCGGGTCCTGATCGAGAACCCTGCCTACCCCAACGCCGCAGAATCGTTGCGGCGCACCGGAGCCCGCCTCGTGCCCGTCCCCGTCGACGACACCGGCTGGGACACCACGACCGTGACCTCCACCATCGCCACGTCCCGTCCTCGGGCCGCCGTGCTCGTGCCCGACTTCCACAACCCGACCGGCGCCTACATGCCCGACACCCAGCGCGCCCTGGTGGGTCGTGCGCTCGCCCGTCAGGACACCCTCACCTTCATCGACGAGACGATCACCGAGGTCCGGCTCGACGACGGCCAGGCCGCCCTGCCCTTCGCCGCCCACCACCCCGGTGCCATCACCGTCGGCTCGTCGAGCAAGTCCCATTGGGGTGGCCTGCGCCTGGGCTGGATCCGCGCCCGCGCGGACCTGCTCACCCGACTCGTCGACGCCCGCGTCACCATTGACCTCGGCGCCCCTGTCCTCGAGCAATTGGTCCTGCTCCACCTGCTCCGCCAGTCACCCGGCATGCCGGCCGACCGCCGCGAGGACCTCGTCCGCGCCCGTGGTGCCGCCATCACCGCCCTGCGCACCCACCTGCCCCAGGTCGACTTCACCATGCCAGCGGGGGGTCTCAGCCTGTGGCTGCGCCTGCCCGAAGCCACCTCATCGGCCCGGGTCGTCGACGCTGCCGAGCGCGAGGGCCTGCTCCTCGCGGGCGGCAACCGCTTCGCAGCGACGGGCACCCTCGATCGCCGGCTCCGTCTCCCCTATGTGCTCTCGCCGGGGCAGCTCGACGAGGCGGTCCAGCGCCTGGCCCGTGCGGTCACGATCGCCGGGCACACGGCATACCGACCGGGGAAGCGCACCACTCGTCCGCTGGTGGCCTGATGCGCAGCGCGCACTAGGCTGCCGGGGTGACCGAGTCCCCCGTCGACCGCCTCCTCGCGACCCTCGACCTGCAGGAGGTCGGCGCCGTCGAGGTCAACCTCCGTCCGACCGACCAGACCCCGGCCGAGCTCCCGGCCCTGGTCAACGAGGACGTCACCGTCTTCCTCGGCCAGAGCGAGCGGATGCCGCACCACCGCGTGTTCGGTGGCCAGGTCCTCGCCCAAGGAGTCATCGCCTGCGGGCGGACGATCACCCTCGAACCCGGCGCGCCGCCGCGCCCGATCCACAGCCTTCACGCCTACTTCATGCGACCAGGTGACGACGAGGCACCGATCCACTTCGCCGTCGAGCGCATGCGTGACGGCGCCTCCTTCTCGACCCGCCGAATGCACGCCATCCAGCACGGCAAGCCGATCCTCGCGATGAGCGCGTCCTTCCAGGAGGTCGCCGGCGGCCTCGACCACCAGGACGAGATGCCGACGGTGCCCGCGCCCGAGGACCTGCCCTCGATGACCGACCTCTTCGGCGGGATCAACGAGCCGCGCGCCCAGGACCTGGCCAATCGGCGACCAATTGACATGCGGCACAACGACGGTCACCTCTTCTTCGCGCCCGCCGAGGAGCGCACAGCAGAGCAGAGCGTCTGGATGCGCACCAAGGGAGCCCTCCCGGATGACCCGCTGATCCATGCTGCCGTGCTGGCCTACAGCTCGGACTACTCCCTCCTCGAGCCCGTCCTGCGTCGGCACGGCCTCGTCTGGCCCGATGCCCGCCTGCGGATCGCGAGCCTCGATCACGCCATGTGGTTCCACCGCCAGGCGCGCGCCGACGATTGGGTGCTCTACGCGCAGCAGTCGCCGTCCGCCCAGAGCGGCCGAGGCCTGGCCATCGGGCGGATGTTCGGCCGCGACGGCACGATGATCGCGACCGTGGCCCAGGAGGGCATGATCCGCGTCAAGGAGTGAGGCGCAGCACGGCGCAGTCGTCGGGGTCGAGGACCAACCCCTCCTCCGATATGCCGCGCAGCTCGCTCCCGTGGTCGGCCCACCTCAGCAGGGGCACGGCGCCGTCCGGCACCGGCACGGTCTGCGGATGGTCGGCGAGGTTGGCCGCGATGGCCAGGCCGTGATGACTCACGACGACCCACCGGGCGGCCTCGTCGAAGCTGACCAGGACGTCGGCCAGTCGCAGCGGTGACCCGATGGGGAGGAGGCGGTGGCGCAGCGCCGAGCACGCGGCATACCAACCGAGCATGTGGGCGTGCGGCTCGCGACCCGGCTCGGACCAGTCGAGGACGGACGCGTCCCGGGTGCTCACGGCCTGCGGGTCGGGCACCTCGTCCACGCTCCAGCCATGACTGCCGAATTCCTCGCGCCGACCACGGCTCACCGCTTCGCCGAGGGCGAGATCGTCGAAGGATGTGAAGAACTGCCACGGAGTGGCGGCCGCCCACTCCTCACCCATGAAGAGCATCGGGGTGAAGGGTCCGAGCAGCACGAGCGCGGCCCCGATCGCGTGCCGCCCGGGCGAGAGCGTCGCGTGCAGGCGATCCCCCAGTGCCCGATTGCCGACCTGGTCGTGGGTCTGCAGATAGGCGAGCAGTCGCCGCGCGTCGAAGGTGTCGACGTCCACGGCTCGACCCCACAGTGTCCCTCGGAAACTGGAAAAGCTGCCGTCGTGGAGGAAGCCGCGGGTGAAGACCTTCGCGAGCACGGCGAGTGGGCCGGCTTCTTCACGCTCGCCGCCGCCGGCGAAGTCGGCGTAGTAGCCCTGGCTCTCCCCGCTGAGCACGACGTGCAACGCGTGGTGCACGTCATCGGCCCATTGGGCGGTCATCCCCCGCCCGCCGAGTGCCGTCGGCTCGACCATCGTCACGTCGTTGAGGTCGCTCTCGGCGATCAGGTCCAAGGGCCGCCCGAGCTCGGTCGCGAGGGTTGCCGTCGCGTCGGACAACTCGACGAGGAGGTGGTGCGGGGAGTCATCGGCGAGTTCGTGCACGGCGTCGAGGCGCAGGGCATCGACGTGGAAGTCCCGGAACCACCGCAACACCTGATCGACGAGGAACGATCGGACGCCGTCGGACCCGGGGGCATCGAGATTGACTGCGGACCCCCACGGCGTGTGGTGGGTGTCGGTGAAATAGGGACCGAAACGCGAGAGGTAGTTGCCGCTCGGCCCGAGGTGGTTGTGGACCAGGTCCAGGCAGACGCCGATCCCGCGCGCGTGGGCGGCGTCGACGAACCGCTGCAACGCCGCCGGGCCTCCGTAGCGGTCATGGACCGCGTAGAGGGCCACCCCGTCATAGCCCCAGCCCCAGTCACCCGGGAAGGCCGCGAGCGGCATGAGTTCGACCAGGTCCACGCCGATCGCCACGAGCGCGTCGAGTCTCTCGATCGCCGCGTCCAGGGTGCCTTCGGGTGTGAAGGTGCCGACATGCAGCTCGTAGACGAGACCTCCGAGGACGCCTGCGCCACAGCGGGTTCCGCGCCACTGCTGGTCGCTCCAGACGAACCGTGAGGCGTCGAAGAATCGACTCGGCGAGTGCACACCGTGAGGCTGCCAAGCGCTGCGCGGGTCAGGCAGCGACGGCTCGGCACCGTCGAGGACGAAGGCATAGTCAAAGGTTTGGTATGCCGCGGGGTCACCGTCCCAGTGCCACCACCCGTCGTCGTCGCGAGACATCGCCTCCCGCACGACGGGCGCACCGTCGCCACTCCACTCGATCTCGACAGCACCGGCAACCGGCGCCCACACCGAGATCACGCGTGGCTCACCCAGACCTGGACGGGCAGCCGGTCCGGCCACAGCGGCTCCCAGTCGCCCTCGGGCAGGTCGATGTCGCCGGCGTCGAGGGAGGTCCGGCCCTTGATCGGCACGGCGACGAGCACATGGGCCCCGGAGTCGTCACCTCGGGTGAAGGCGAGGACGCCCTCGGGGGCCGGCCACGCGGCATAGGTTGCTCCAGCCCCGACGAACCATTCGGGGTGGTCTCGTCGCAGACGCAGCGCGCGGGACACGACGAGGAGTTTCTCGTCGTCGAGGTCGAGGGTCGGCTCACCCTCGTCGAGGCGGGCGAGGCGGACGGCGCGGTCGTCGTACTGCACCGGTCGGCGGTTGTCCGGGTCGACGAGTGTCAGGGTCATCAGTTCGGTGCCCTGGTAGACGTCGGCGACGCCCGGCATGAGGAGTTGGACGACCTTCTGGCCGAGCACGTTGGCGCGCATCGAGTCCGCCTGTGCCACAACCCATTCATCGAGGTGTGCGCGCACAGCGTCGTCACGCAACACCCCCGTCGCGAAGTCGACGACGGCCTGCTCATAGGCATCGTCGCCGTCAACCCAGGCGGTGTGCAGCTTGGCCTCGCGCACGGCCTTCAGGACATACTCCTCGAGCCGCGCGGCCGTGATCGGCCAGGTGCCGACGAGGGTCTGCCAGACGAGGTACTCGGTTGGTGCATCGACGAGCGCCGACCGGTGGACGGCGCCCAGGGAGGAGGCAGCCCGCACCCACTGCTCCCAGCCCGCCGCGTCCGAAGCCAACACCATGAGCCGGGCGCGCACGTCCTCGGACCGCTTGGTGTCGTGCGTGGTGAGAGCCGTCATCGTGACGGGCCAACGCTCGAGCCTCCCCGCGGCATACGAGTGGAAGGCGGTGGTGGGGATCGAGAGGGTTTCCGGGTGCCCACCGACCTCGTTCGCGCCGACCAGCCTGAACCAGCGGTAGAAGGCGGTGTCCTCGATGCCCTTGGCCATGACGGGGCCACAGGTCTGCTGGAAGCGGGTACGGAACTCTGCCTGCGCTGGCACCTCGCCCAGCGCAGCCTGGGGCAGCCGGCCTCCCCGGACCAACTGGGCGACCACGGCCACCGCGTCGGCGTCCTCGGGCGCGACGAGCGAGCGGGCGCGAGCCTCGACCTCGTCGACGACGGCATACTGCGCGACGTCGGCCTCCTCGCCGGGCGTGAAGTAGGCCCGATAGCGGTCCATCGCCACGAGCATCGCCTCGAGGGCACGGCGCAATGGCCGCGGGTCCTCGGTGGGCAGCACCCGCCGCAGCAACCGCATGAGCCGGTCGACCTCGGCCGCCTGCACGTCGTCGACGACGAGCCGCTTGGCGTCGACAATGACGGATTCGAGGGTCCCCGAAACCGATGTGCCAGAGGCATGTTCATCCCAGAGCCGGTCGAGGACGTCCTCGCCGGCGGGCGACGTCAGGACCTGTTGCACGCGCAGCAGGGCGTCATAGCCCGTCGTGCCCATGCACCGCCAGTCGTCCGGCAGCGGCTCGTCGCCCTCGAGGATCTTCTCGACGACGACCCAGCCGTCGCCCGTCGCGTCGGCGAGCATCGCGAGGTAGCCGCGCGGGTCGGCAAGGCCGTCGGGGTGGTCGATCCGGAAGCCGTCGACGGCGCCGTGCCCGAAGAGCGACACGAGCAGCGCATGGGTCGCCGCGAAGACGACCGGGTCCTCGACGCGCACCGCCACCAAGGAGGTCACGTCGAAGAAGCGTCGGTAGTTCAGGGCCTCCCCCGCCTCGCGCCAACTCGACAGGCGATAGGCCTGCGCCTCGACGAGTTCGGGCAGCCGCAACGTCTCGGTGCCGGGCCGGACCGGGAACTCGTCGCCGTGGTGCCAGAGCACCCATTCGCGACCGCTGGGCCCACCGTCCTGGGCGAGCACCACGTCACCCCGCTCGACGGCCTCGCCGATCGTCCCACCGAGCACGGGCATGAGGATCCGGTCGTCCTCGACGTCCCAGTCGACGTCGAACCACGCGGCATACGGACTCTCGCGTCCCTCGCGCAGCAGCGACCAGAGGGGCGCATTGAGATGGGTGGGGCGCGGCACCGTCATGTGGTTGGGGACGACGTCGACGATCACACCCAGGCCGTGCTCGCGTGCCGCGGCGACGAGCCGGTCGAAGGCCTCTCGCCCACCGGCCTCCTCATGGATGCGCGTGTGGTCCAGCACGTCGTAGCCGTGGGTGGACCCCGGTGCCGGCTGGAGGACCGGCGAGAGATACAGATGGGTCACCCCGAGGTCGGCGAGGTATGCCGCGCGCGCGGCGGCGTCGTCGTAACCGAAGCCCGCGTGGATCTGGAGGCGGTAGGTCGACACCGGCACGACCCGCCCCGGCCCGGGGCGGTGCGTGAGGTGCGTGACGTCGGCCACGGTCAGGTCGCGGCGGTCGGTGAGGCTCCGGCGGGGACGACGGGCTCCTCACGGCGGCTGCGCAGCACAATGATCGACCGGCCACCGACGGGGAGGGCCGAGCCCGCTCCGTGGCACTCGCCGTCGATGACATCGGCTCCCGTGTCGACCTCGATCGACCAGGTGCCGCCCCACGCCCCGGTGGGCAGGGTGAAGGCGGCGTCATCGGCGCCCGCGTTGAAGATGATGAGGAAGTCGTCGTCGAGAATGCGACGCCCACGTCCGTCCGGCTCCGGGATGGCGGAACCGTTGAGCCACATGCCCATGAGGCGGGCCTCTCCTGCTGCCCAGTCGGACTCGCTCATGAGGTCGCCGCTGGCCTTGAGCCAGTAGATGTCACCCAGGTTCGATTCACCACCGTGATCGGCACTGCCGGCGAAGAAGCGGCGGCGTCGGAAGACGGGGTGGTTGGCGCGCAAGGCAACGATCGTCTTGGTGAAGGCGAGCAGTTGCTTCTGCTCGTCGGTGAGCACCCAGTCGACCCAGGAGAGCTCGTTGTCCTGGCAGTAGACGTTGTTGTTTCCGTCCTGGGTGCGGCCGAGTTCGTCGCCGTGGGCGATCATCGGCACGCCCTGGCTGAGCAGGAGGGTGGTGAGGAAGTTGCGCTGCTGGCGGGCTCGCAGGTGGTTGATGGCGGCCTCGTCGGTCGGGCCTTCGGCGCCGCAGTTCCATGACCGGTTGTGGCTCTCGCCGTCGCGGTTGCCCTCGAGGTTGGCGTCGTTGTGCTTCTCGTTGTAGGACACCAGATCCCGCAGCGTGAAGCCATCGTGGGCGGTGATGAAGTTGATCGAGGCGATCGGCTTGCGGCTGCTGTGTTCGTAGAGGTCGCTGCTGCCGGTGAGCCGTGACGCGAACTCGCCGAGGGTGGCCGGCACGCCGCGCCAGAAGTCGCGCACCGTGTCGCGATACTTGCCGTTCCATTCGGTCCACAGCGGGGGGAAGTTGCCGACCTGGTAGCCGCCGTCGCCGACGTCCCAGGGCTCGGCGATGAGCTTGACCTGCGAGATCACCGGGTCCTGCTGGATGATGTCGAAGAAGGCCGACAGCTTGTCCACCTCGTGGAACTGGCGGGCGAGGGTGGCGGCGAGGTCGAAGCGGAAACCGTCGACGTGCATCTCGGTGACCCAGTAGCGCAGTGAATCCATGATGAGCTGCAGCACATGGGGATGGCGCATGAGCAGGCTGTTCCCGGTGCCGGTCGTGTCGTAGTAGTGCTCCTTGGCACCGTCGACGAGCCGGTAGTAGGACGCATTGTCCAGACCCCGGAAACACAGCGTGGGGCCCATCTCGTTGCCCTCGGCCGTGTGGTTGTAGACGACGTCGAGAATGACTTCGATACCGGCCTCGTGCAGGGCCTTGACCATCGTCTTGAACTCGGTGACCTGCTGACCCTGGCTACCCGCGGCATACGCGTTGTGGGGGGCGAGGAAGCCGATCGTGTTGTAGCCCCAGTAGTTGGTCAAACCCTTGGCCTGCAGCGAGGTGTCCTGGACGAACTGGTGCACCGGCATGAGTTCGATCGCGGTGACGCCCAGGTTCGTGAGGTGATCCACGATCACGGGGTGGCCGATCGCGGCATACGTCCCGCGGATCTCCTCGGGGATCTCCGGGTGCGTCATCGTCAGTCCCTTGACGTGGGCCTCGTAGATCACCGAGTCGTGGTACTCGTGCCGCGGTGGGCGGTCGTGGCCCCAGTCGAAGTAGGGATTGATGACGACCGAGTGCATCGTCTTGCTCAAGGAGTCGTCGGTGTTGGGCTCGGTCGGGTCGGCGAAGGAGTAACTGAAGAGCGCCTGGTCGTTGGTGACCTGCCCCTCGATCGCCTTGGCATAGGGGTCGAGGAGCAACTTGCTCGGGTCGCAGCGGTGGCCATTGACCGGGTCGAAGGGCCCGTGCACCCGGAAGCCGTAGCGCTGCCCTGGCTGCAGACCCGGCAGGTAGCAGTGCCACACGTGCCCGTCGACCTCGGGCATGGCGATGCGTTGCTCGGTGAGTTCTCCGTCGGTGTCGTCGAGCAAGCACAACTCGACGGCGTGGGCCACCTCACTGAAGACCGCGAAGTTGACACCGCTGCCGTCGTAGGTGGCACCCAAGGGGTATGCCGTGCCGGGCCAGATCTCCACTGCGTTCCCTCCGATGTGACATGCGTCGAAGACGCCTCACTCGGCGCTGGGTAGGGTCGGACGCGACCACTTAAGTTACCGCCTGCCCCGAAGGACTCCAAAGCAGATGAGCACCTCTCGTGTCGCCGTCGTCACCGGCGCCGCCCGCGGCATCGGCGCCGCCACCGCCGCCCGCCTGGCCAAGGACGGCCACGCCATCGCCATTCTCGACCTCGACGAGGCGGCCTGTGTCGCCGTTGCCGACCGGATCACGGCCGATGGCAGCCGGGCGATCGGCGTGGGCTGCGATGTGTCGTCCGCCGATCAGGTCGACGCGGCCGTGGCACGGATCGCCGAGGAGTTGGGTGCCCCCACGATCCTGGTGAACAACGCCGGCATCATCCGCGACAACCTCATCTTCAAGATGACCGAGTCCGACTGGGATGCGGTGATGAACGTGCACCTCAAGGGCGCCTTTCTCATGACCAAGGCGTGCCAGGCGCACATGACGGCCGAGAAGTTCGGCCGAATCGTCAACCTGTCCTCCTCGTCGGCGCAGGGCAACCGCGGCCAGGCGAACTACTCCGCCGCCAAGGCCGGCCTCCAGGGCTTCACCAAGACCTTGGCCATCGAACTCGGCAAGTTCGGCGTGACCGCCAACGCGGTGGCCCCCGGTTTCATCCAGACCGAGATGACCGCGGCCACGGCCGAGCGCATCGGCGAGCCCTTCGACGACTTCATCAAGCACTCGGCCTCGCAGATCCCCGTGCAGCGGGTCGGCCAACCCGAGGACATCGCGGCCACCATCGCCTTCCTCTGCTCCGAGGAGGCCGGCTTCGTCAGTGGGCAGGTCATCTATGTTGCCGGTGGACCGCTCGACTGACGTCGCTGTCAGTCCCTCGGGTTCAACGTGGGCCCGCGCGGTGCACGCGACCGATGGAACGGGGCCAGATGACCTGGATCCACGGGCGGATGAGCATGCACACACAGACGACCAGGATGCCCAAGAGCACCACCGTCACGGACTCGTTGCCATGGTTGGCCAAACCAACACGGATAGCCAACACCTGCACCACGACCACGACGAACTTGTGGGTCTCCAAGATGGGCAATGAATCCCTGCCGACCCTCGCCAGGACAGGCAAGTCCACAGCAGCCGCGGCGCAGGGACCCTGTCCTTACGCCTATCATGGTGCGCCGACAGGGGCCGTGCCGCATGAGGAGGCAGATGAGCCAGCGACGCGCGCCATCTGGGTGGAGCGACATCGCCGAACGTGCCCTGCAGACCCCCGAGGGGAGCACCGCCGCTCTCGCAGTGGCCCTGCTGCTCGCCACAACTCGGCCGCCGACGCGCGATCTCGGCTCCCCCGTCCGTGCCACGCGCCTGGGCGAGGTCTTCGCCACCAACACTGCCGCGCTGGTCCTGGCTGTGGGGATTCTCGGCTACCGCGCTCGGGTCGAGCCGGAGCTGGAGGCGAGGCGCCAAGTGGCCGAACGTGCAGCGGTGGACAGAGTCACGGGTCATCAGCAAGGAAGGAGGGCTGCGGGTGCTGGCTCACCAGAGAGTCCGTCGCATGCGTCCTGATCGCCATCAGCTGATCGGTCACGGCGGATCCCCATCACACTCGGTCGAGGACTACTGGTGGTACGTTGCCCGATCCCGTCTTCTCGAGACCGCGCTCTCGTCGTATGCCGCCAGCTCACGACTGACGCTCGATCTCGGCTCGGCCGATGGACCCAGCGCGCAATGGATACGACAAGGGGCTGCCCATGTGGCATCCCTCGACATCGACCCTCGCGGTCTGGGGTCCGAAGGTGTCTGCGGCTCGGCCATGGCTCTCCCCTTCGGCGACGAGACCTTCGATGTGGTCAGCGCTTTCGACGTCATCGAGCACTGTGAGCCCGAGTCAGTCGCGCTCGCCGAGGTGGCGCGGGTGATCCGCCCCGGTGGGGCCTTCCTCATGGCCGTGCCTGCCTATCAGTGGGCGTGGAGCGACCACGACGTCGCCAATGGTCACCATCGCCGCTACACACGCAAGCGCGCCGCCGCAGCCGTGACCGCGGCCGGCTTCACGGTCGACCGCACCACCCATGCCTTCGCGGCCGTCTTCCCCTTCTTCGCCGCCGAACGACTCGTCCGCCGGGTGCGCGGCGACCGCACCGAGGCGCAGGACATCGCGGAGATCCCCAGCGTGCCGCCCGTGCTCAACACGGTGTTGCGCCACCTGTGCCGCCTGGACGAGCGGATCCTTCGGCGGCGCGACCTGCCGTTCGGTTCATCGGTCTTCGTCGCCGCCCACAAGCCGACCTGACGACCTACCCTCCCGCCTCTTCCCCGCAGCGCCTCCCGCCCCCAAGTGCCTCCCTCTCCCCGCTGAGTGCGGGTTTCTGCGGGCCCAGGCACTGAGGAACCGACAGCTAGCTGTCCTGACCGGGAACGTTGATCAATCGTGAGTAGGGCGGCTGGTTGCCGCAGGCCGTGTGGGGCCGGTGCTCGTTGTAGTAGCGCAACCACTCCTCCAGCTCACCTCGGCGCTCAGACTCTGAGGTGTAGCAGCGGGCGTCGGCCCAGCCGTCAGACAGCGTGCGGTGGAAGCCCTCGTCCACAACCAGACGCCCCACCATCTGACGATGGCGGGGCGTGAGGGCCGCGTTTGCGTGAAGGCGAGCAGATGTTGTCATCGAAGCGACTCGAGGCCTGGGCCGGTCAGCTCGCCTCGGCGAGGTGCGCGTCCCGAGATGAGCATGAGGATCTCTACCGCGGGCCCGACGATTTGAGCACCTTCACCGCGAGACCACCCAAGGTCCTCCGCCGTGAGTTGCTTGCCAGTCAGGTTCTCGCGGAAACCTCCGAATCTTGTGCTCGTGGTGGCTTGATAGCTGATTGCAGTCTTCAGATCCTCGGCCTGGTAGGTGCGGTGCAGACCAACGGCGCGTCGAATGTCCTCGCCGTGCACGATCTCCTCCACCAGACGACTCGCCAACGGGGCCATGAACTGCGGTGGGCCCGAAGTTCGTTCAGCAACCTGTCCGAGCAGCGCGACAAGTTCGGCTGGATCACTTGAGTTGTAGCGCTTGAGCCCGAGGTCGTTTTGCCGATCGAAGTCGAACTTGGCTCTCACCATGGCGGTCAGGAAGGAGAGTGGTGTGGTGGTGGCCGTGTCGATCAGATGCGCGACCACCTCGCGAACCCGCCACCCCTGACACTGGGTCTCGATCGCCCAGTCATCGGGATCCAGTTGGCCAAGATCGCGGATGAGGGCGGCGCGCTCTTGGTGAACGGAGTCCCAGATCGGATCCATCAGAAGTCCTCACGTCGTCACTACATAATGTGTAGCAACAAGGTACTACACAAACTGGAGTTAGGCTTGACAGATGGCTGGTCGGCGCACTTACGGGTCCTACGACGACGGATGCGCGGCTGCGCACGCTCTCGACATCATTGGCGAGCGCTGGAGCATGAGCATCGTTCGCGAGCTAGTCCTGGGGCCGAAGCGATTCGTGGAATTGCAACGTGACGTGGCGGGCATTGGCCCCACCATCTTGGCGCGTCGCTTGGAGGGGCTCGCAGCAAAGGGCGTCTTACGTCGCAACCCAGGTGGGCGCGAGACCGGGGGGCACGTCTACGAACTCACCGAGTGGGGCTATCAACTGGAACATGTCAACGCGGCTCTGGGCGCGTGGGGGGCGCGGTCCGCAGCACTTCCACGGAAGGCAGCCATGACGCCCGACACAATCGTCTTGGCAATGCGCGCGCATCTCGCCCATGCCAGCGGCGTGCGGACCCCTCGTTCGGTTCTGCTCGACATCCGCGATACACGGACTCCCGGAACATCGACCGCGACCTACATCGCCTCACTCACCGCGCAAGGGGCAAGCATCGCGCGGACTGACACGCCCACTCCAGGCGGTTGCGATGCGGCGCTCACGTGTTCAACGGAGGCGCTCAAGAACGTGATCATTGTAGGGGCTGACTGGGGCAGAACCGATGATTTTCACGTCACCGGGGACCGCGCAGCCGTTGACGACCTCATCGAGGCGGCTCGATTCCGCTGAGGCCGCCCAACGATGCGCTAAGCGCATCCGCCACTCGGTCAAGCCTTTGTCAACCAACGTCTCCGGTCAGTACACCTTGCGGGGCGGGTTGCTCCATGAGGAGGGTCGCTCAGCGGGGAGGGTTGAGGACGGCGTCGGCCCCCGCGAGCGCGATGCGCGAGCGCACGTCGGCCGCCGCCTCAGCGAGACCGGCCGGCACGGTGGTGCCGACCAGAGCGTCCAACTCGGGCCAGACCATCGAGGTGAACCTGAGGTCGAGCACTTGCCCGCTGGACTGCCCGGGCAGCACCGTCGTGCGCAGCGGGCGGTGGAGGACTCGGCGTGACTCGCCGATGAGGTGGCCGACCGTCACGGGTTGACCCGAGCAGAGGATCTTGGTGACGACGGCCCCCGCGGGCTCGAGGCGCAGCCGCTCGAGACCGGCGATCACCATGGCCGCCGCGTCGGCGGAGTGGAGGTAGTCACGCGTGGTGTCCAGTGACACCCGGACCTGCAGTGGTGTGCCCAGGGCATCGGCGACGCAGATCGTGGAGATGAGCCCTTGGGCCTTGTCCAGACGTTGTCCCGGCCCATAGATGTTGGCCAACCGACCGATGAACGCTCGCACGCCGGTGCGCTCCGCGAGCCCTCGGACGGCAGCCTCCATCGCCACCTTGGAGTAGCCATAGGGCACGAGAGGGGCGACGGGCGTCTCCTCGGTGAAGGGCGGATCGGCCGACCCGGCGTGCACTCCCCCGGCGGAGGACGCGAGGAAGATCCCGCCGCGTGCCGGGTCGAGCAGCCCCTCGTGGATCAGGCCCTCGACCGCGCGCAGTGCCCCATCGTGGACATCGACCTCCTGGGCCAGGTCGTCCTCACTGGTCGCGACAACCCCGGCCCCGGCGCACCAGGCCAGAGCCCACTCACCGGTCACGTCGGCGGCGAACTGTCGCAGGTGGGCAGCCAGCGCCTCGATGCTTGCGCCCGGATCGGTCCAGGGAATGTCCGGGACGCGCACGGCATACCCCGCCGTGAGCCCGGCAGCGACGACCTGGCGACCGACCAGACCACCTCCCCCAACCACACAGAGGTGCGGTGCGGTCATCGCCGGTCGCGCCCCAACGGCCCATCCTGCGGGTCACGCACGGGGAGGTAGAGCGGCTTGCCCATTGCCATGTTGACCGCTCGACCGACGTACTCGGCGATGACGCCGAGACTGAAGAGGATGAGCCCGGTGGCGAACATCAGCATGAGCATGGTCGAGGTCCACCCCGGGTAGGCCCACTGGTTGGTGAGGCGTCCGACGATGAGGACCAGCGCCAACAGCGTTGCCAGCAGTGAAAAGCCAGCTCCCATGACCGAGACAGCGCGCAACGGCTTGGTCCCGCTGGAGAGGACCAACCGCCAGAAGTGCGAGAGCAGCGACCGCAGGTGGTAACCCGAGGGGCGGTCACCCTCGCGGCGCATCTCGACCGGGCTGGTCGTGGTGCGGCGGGCCACCCAGGAGACAGCCACGTCGAGGTAGATGTCGGGGCCGGCATACGCCGCGACGCTGCGGGCGACCTCGCCGAGGAGGAGTCGGTAGCTGTGGAAGTCGTCGGTGGGTATGCCGCTGGCAAACCAACCGACGAGCCGTTTGGCTCCCCGGGAGGCCAGATTGCGGAGGGGGCCGTGGGGCGGTTCGTTGGTCGGTTTGGCGTAGACCACATCGGACTGGGTCCGCATCGCGGTGTCGAGCATTGATCCGATGGCGGCCGGGTCGTGCTGACCGTCCTCGTCGAGGGTGACGACCCACTCGCCGCCTGAGGCGGCGATGCCCGCGAGGGTGGCGGGATGCTGACCGAAATTGCGGCTCAACCAGACCGGTCGGATCCAGGGGTGACGTCGGGCCAGGTCCCGGATCGTCTCGTCCGAGGCGTCGGGTCCGTTGCCGTGGACGAGCAGCACCTCGGTCACCCGCAGCTCGCGACCCTCAGGAGTGGTCGCGCGGTGGACCAGAGGGGCGATCTCGTCCATCAGGGCCGGCAGCGTGGCGGCGCCCTGGTAGACGGGTATGACGACCGAGACCGTGTGGGCGGGCACGTCCAGGGTCTGGGTCACGCGATGACGATATCGAAGGGATCGAGCCGGGCCAGCACGTCCGGTGCGGTGAACCGGGCGCCCTTGACGCGGGTCTCACGGGGGTCGATGGCGTAGCCGGTCGCGCCGCTGAGGTCGGCCTCCCTCAGGTCCGCCCAACAAAGCGCGCACCGTCGAGTCGTGAGCCACAGAATCGGGCCAGGTCGCCGGAGAGCGCAGCGTCGACGACCGCGGCCGGCCCGAGGTCCTGCACCTGCTCGCGCAGGGACGCTCGGTTGGCCGTGATCATCAGGATGGATCAGTCGCGGGTGAGCTTGCGGTAGGTCACTCGGTGCGGGCGCGCGGCGTCTTCGCCGAGGCGCTCCACCTTGTTGGCCTCGTAGGACTCGAAGTTCCCTTCGAACCAGTACCACGCAGCGGGGTTCGCATCGGTGCCCTCGTAGGCAAGGATGTGCGTCGCGACGCGGTCGAGGAACCAGCGGTCGTGGCTGATGACGACCGCACAGCCGGGAAACTCCAGGAGTGCATTCTCCAGCGATCCCAGCGTCTCGACGTCGAGGTCGTTGGTCGGCTCATCGAGGAGCAGCAGGTTGCCGCCCTCCTTGAGGGTGAGCGCAAGGTTGAGGCGGTTCCGCTCGCCACCGGAGAGGATGCCGGCCTTCTTCTGCTGATCGGGACCCTTGAAGCCGAACTGACTGACATAGGCGCGCGAGGGGATCTCGACGCTACCGACGTTGATGTAGTCGTGGCCGCCGGAGACGACCTCCCACAGGTTCTGGTTGGGGTCGATACCACCGCGGCTCTGGTCCACATAGGAGATCTTCACGGTGTCGCCGACATCGACCGTGCCCGAGTCTGCCTTCTCGAGGCCGACGATCGTCTTGAAGAGGGTGGTCTTGCCGACGCCATTGGGGCCGATGACCCCGACGATGCCGTTGCGCGGCAAGGTGAACGAGAGGCCATCGATGAGAACGCGGTCGCCGAAGCCCTTCTTGAGGTTCTTGACCTCGATCACCTTGCTGCCCAGGCGTGGACCCGGTGGGATGGCGATCTCCTCGAAGTCCAGCTTCCGGGTCCGCTCCGCCTCCGACGCCATTTCCTCATACCTGGCCAGACGGGCCTTCGACTTGGTCTGGCGCGCCTTGGCGTTGGAGCGCACCCACTGGAGTTCTTCGGCGAGCCGCTTGGCCAGTTTGGCGTCCTTCTTGCCCTGGACCTCGAGGCGGGCTGCCTTCTTTTCGAGGTAGGTCGAGTAGTTGCCCTCGTAGGGGTAGGCGCGGCCCCGGTCGAGTTCGAGGATCCACCCGGCGACGTTGTCCATGAAGTAGCGGTCGTGTGTGACGGCGACGACGGCGCCGGGATACTTGGAGAGGTGCTGCTCGAGCCAGAGGACCGACTCGGCGTCCAAGTGGTTGGTGGGCTCGTCAAGCAGCAGCAGGTCGGGCTTCTGCAGGAGCAGCTTGCAGAGGGCAACGCGACGGCGCTCACCACCGGAGAGCGTCGTGACGTCGGCGTCCGGTGGCGGGCACCGCAAGGCATCCATGGCCTGCTCGAGCTGGGAGTCCAGGTCCCACGCGTCGGCGTGGTCGATCTCCTCCTGGAGTTTGCCCATCTCGGTCATCAGGGCGTCGAAGTCCGCGTCGGGCTCGGCCATCTCGGCGCTGATGGCGTTGAAACGGTCGAGCTTGGCCTTGATCTCGCCAGCGCCCTCCTCGACGTTGCCCAGGACCGTCTTCTCCTCATTGAGCACCGGCTCCTGCATGAGGATGCCGACGCTGTAACCCGGGGTCAGCCGCGCCTCACCGTTGGACGGCTGGTCCAGTCCGGCCATGATCTTGAGCACGGACGACTTTCCGGCGCCGTTGGGTCCCACGACGCCGATCTTGGCGCCGGGGAGGAACGACAGCGTGACGTCGTCGAGGATGACCTTGTCGCCGTGCGCCTTGCGGGCACGGGACATGACATAGATGAACTCGGGCATGCGACACAGGCTAGCCAAGCCCATGCCGCATCCCCGAATCCCCGAACCTTCACGCAGCCGACTCGGCGGCTCCCTCCTCGACCTCGGCGCCGACCTCCGCGATGACCCCATCCTCATCCACAACGCCGTAGGGCACGGTGGTGCCGTCCTCGCGGCCCGGGCCGGTCGACGCGAAGCGTCCGCTGGCCATCGCGGCATACGCAGCGATCGCTGACTGGAGCGGGTCGGAACCCCCACCTTCCACGCTCTGGCGGGACACCTTGGCGAAGCCGGACACACCCCAACTGAGATCGTGCCCGATCTGCCGGGCCGTGATGTCGGCGGCGGAGCCCTTGCTGCCGTCCTGTCGGTCGAAGGTGCTGACTTCGAGCGCCCCGGTCACGACGACCGGCTCGCCGCGATGCAACGAAATCGCCGCATTGGCCCCGAGTGACTTGTACGCCGAGATGTTGTAGTAGCTGGTCGGACCGTCCTCGAACTCGCCCGTCCCGGGCCGGTTCTTGCGAGCATTGGTGGCGATCCGGAAGGTCGTCACGTTCGATCCGGCGTAGGTCTGTCGGATGACGGGGTCGGCGACCAATCGGCCGACCACCGTGATCGTGGTCTCGTTCATCCTCACGTCCTCTCTGCTGGCTCCCGAATGGAGCAGGTGAGTGGAGTCTTCGACGGTGAGGGTTCAATCGGCCACCACGAGCCCTTCGCCCTGTGGACGACACACCTGCCCGACCACTGCCTGTGGACAGCGGAACATCTGGGCGTCAGATCGCGCGCGCCCGATTCAACGCCTCGCGGGTCGCACGGTGGCGCGCCAGGACGGCGGCGACGGGGGCCGTGATCTCCCGATCTGCCACCGCGGCAATCGCCTCGCGCAACCTCGCCTCCACTGCGGAGGCGCGACGTCTGGCCCCGACACCGGCGAACGCTCGTGACAGGGCGCCGAGCAACAAGCCCAGGGCCAGCCCACCGACGATCAACAGGAAGGGCACTGGCACCACGCCACCGACCAGGGGCGGATCGGGCACGGGGAAGGACAGAGCCCCCAAACCCCACAGGAGCACGTACCAGAGCACCCCAGCGACCGCCGAGAGCGCGAGCAGCACGTGGACCACGCCGATCAGGCGCCACCAGATGGGGTTGCGGCCGCGCAGCGGGGTCGCCACGACGGCACGGTCCAGGTCATCGGTGAGGGAACCTCCGGGCGGGTCCGCCGCCGCATCCACCGCGTCGGCCCACGGTGTGGGCAAACCGGCCCCGGCGACCCCGGCGAGGTTGCGGGTCGCGAGCGCGACCGCCGCCTTTGCCGCTGGGCTGGGCGGTGGGATGGACGACCGGCCCAGGACGGATCGCACGTCCTGGTCGCGCACCTCGATGGTCTTGTCCTCGAGGCGCAGTCGCCGCAGAGGTCGGGGGCGAAAGGCCTGAACCCAGCGGGTGAAGGGCCAGCCGATGTGACCGGTTGCCTCCATGCGGTAGTCCCGCGCAACGGCATCGACCACCATGGGCACCCCGGCTGATCGAGCCAGGGCATCGATCAGTTCGTGCTGGTCGGCCGCAGCGACCGTGGGCTCACTGTCGGCCACGCCACCGGCCAGACGCTGGGCCGCACTGCGGACATCAGCCGCCAGCCGCGTTCGCGAGGCAGCCGCGCCGGCAACCGTGTTGGCGAGGCGCTGGCCGAGCGCGTCCAGGCCGGCGCCCGTTTGTGCAGAGACCGGGAGGACGGTGGCCTGGCGCACTCCGTCACGGACCAGGAGGCGCTTGAGGTCGGCGACGCACTCTTCGACCTCGTGGGGGGTGAGGCGATCCACCTGGTTGAGCACCACGAGCATCACGGCGTCATGGCTGGCCAAGGCCGCCACATAGTCATCGTGCAATCGGGCATCGGCATACTTCTGGGGATCGGTGACCCAGACGAACAGATCCACCAGGGCGAGGACCCGCTCGGCCTCGGCACGGTTGCTCACATCGCGGGAGTCGAAGTCGGGAAGGTCGAGCAGGACCAATCCTTCGAGACTCCCCACGGCGACAGACGAGGTCGAGGTGACGTGGTGTCTGGTCGACACCCCGAGCCAGTCGAGCAGGTCACCAGCTGGTTCGCTGCCCCATTGCGCAGCCGACGGAGTGCTCGTCGTCGGCCGTCGGGCACCGACGGTGGCGACTCGGGCTCCGACGAGGGCGTTGAAGAGGCTCGACTTCCCACTTCCCGTGGCGCCGGCCAGGGCGACGACGGTGTGTCCACCGACCAACGCGCTGCGTTCACTCACCTTGCGGACCACATCGGTCGCCGCCCGCCGGGGTGCGTCCGGCAGTTGCTCACCACCTGACTCGACAGCCTCGCCGAGGGCTCCGGAGGCCGCCGCGAGCGCCTCTGCAGTCACGGTGGCGACCGTCGCACGCCCTGCCCTGATCGGGCTCATCGTGCCGCCTCGGCCACGGCCTGCGCGGCCCGGTCGAGTCGCTCGGCGGCATCATCGAGGTTGCCCGCCTCGGTGATGGCGTCCTGGAAGCGGGCGCGCTCCGCGGCATACAGGTCGTCGACGCGTGCCAGGAGCGCCTTGCGGGCGCGGGCGGCCATCTCACGGACCGCCTGGTCTCCGAAGATGGCCTCGAGGACGCGCTGCGCCAGGACGGAGGTTCCCCCCGCGATGCCAACCTCCGCGCCGGTGAGTCCGCCGGTGTGGGCGAAGGAGACGAGCATGAGGAAGAGGCCGATCCCGTTGACTCCGTAGGCCGCGACCCGGGCATTGGTGCGTCGGTTGCCGCCCTCACTGCGCACCATGTCGAAGATCTCGCCCTGCCAATCGCGGACCAAGCGGTCGACCCGATCCCGGAACCCGGGAGAGCCAGTGGACAGGTCGGCCCGGCGCCCCAGGATCCCCTCGCCGCCGGGCAGGCGGCGCAGGTCGCGGACCGACTCGTGCACTGCTGATTCCCCATGAGAGGTGACGAGAGCGGCGACCCCGGATTGCAGCGCTTCGCCGAGATTGGCTGCGGGAGCCGGCGCACCCTTGACGGCAGCCGTGAGGCGATCGCGCCACTTGCCGATCGTGGTCTCGACCTGCCGGAAGAACTCGCCGGTGCCGACGAACTCCTGCCAGCGCGCGAGTACCTCGCCGCGAAGGAGGGTGCCGTCGGTCATTCCGTCCTTGACCTCGCGGTGGGCTCTCTCGAACTCCTCGTCGATGGCGCGCCGCAGACCGTCCTGTGCCGTGCGTTGTTCGTGGGCCGCCTCGGCGAGCCGGCTCGTGCGGTCACCCAGCGAGGCAATAGCGCCCCGCAGCGTCTGGCTGACGACGATGGATCGCGCACGGGTGTCGGACGCGAGGGCGTCGAGCCATGCCTTGAGGCGCGCCATGGCCTCCTGCGGAAGATGACCTTGGGTGGTCAGGGTGGACTCGGGGATGGAGAACACGGGGGCGGTGGAGAGACCCTGCTCGCGCAGCATCGACACCAGGTGCGGGCGAATCTCCTCGACCGCCTCGGGTGGCACGCGGTCGAGGATGATCGCGACGGCCGTGCCCCGCTCCGAGGCTGTGCGGAGCAGGTCCCACGGCACGGCATCGGCGTAGCGGGCGGCCGTGGTGACGAAGAGCCAAAGATCGGCGGCAGCGAGCAACTGTCCGGCGAGTTCGCGGTTGGCCTGGACCACGGAGTCGATGTCGGGGGCGTCGAGCAGCGCCATCCCAGGAGGCAGGGCGGTCGAGCGGACCAGTCGCACGGTGCCGGGCTGCGCTTCGGCGGTCTCGGCGCCCGTGACCCGCGCCAATCCGGGCAGGATGCGGTCGTCCGCAAACCAGTGAGCGTCATCGGGGTGGTGGACGAGCACTGGCCGCGTCGTCGTCGGCCGAATGACCCCGGTGCGGGAGACCTGCGCCCCGACCAAAGAGTTCACGAGGGTCGACTTCCCAGCACCGGTGGAGCCACCGACGACAGCCAGGAGCGGCGCATCGAGGGCGCGAAGCCGGGGCAGAACGTAGTCGTCGAGCTGGCGAAGGAGGGCGATGCGGTTCTCCTCGGCCTGGTCTCGGCCGGCGAGCGGCAGGGGCAGAGAGGTCTCTGCAACGGCTCCACGCAGGCTGTCCACGGCGTCAACGAGCAGTTGGCTCTCGGCGGGGGCAGCAGTCACGGGCCCAGCCTAATGGGGTGCTCGCTGGCGACCCGCGCACGCCGGGATGGTCCTCACGGGCGAGTCTCAGGAGGGCGAACCCTGCAGCGCCCCCGGCAGGACTCGAACCTGCGACCTAGAGATTAGAAGGCTCTTGCTCTGTCCAGCTGAGCTACGGGGGCCGGCCCACACATGTGCGCGCAGGCAGTCTAGTGAGGTGTTGAGTCTCGAGCGCAGCGGCGCAGGGCCAACTCAGCGAGCGCAAGCGCCATGTCGGGCACGACGGCGTCGTCGAAGGTCGCTCGCGGTGAATGGTTGTCGTCGACCGTCGCCGGATCGACCCCAGGTGGTGTCGCCGATACGTAGAGGTAGGCACCGGGCACCTCTCGCAGGACGAAGGACATGTCCTCGGAGCCGGCTTCCGGGTCCTTCATCGCGGTCCATCGCTGTGCACCGAAGAGGTCGATGACCGTGTCGCGAGCGAAGGCGAACTCGGCCGGATCGTTGCTCGTCAGCGGGTAACCGTGATCCTGGACGATCTCGGCCGTCAGGCCGTGGGCAGCCGTGACGCCGTCGGCGACCCGCGTGATCTCGGCGAGGGCGAGGTCGCGCGCCTGGTCGCTGAAGGTGCGGACCGTCGCGTAGATCTCGGCGGTGTCGGCGATGATGTTGCACTTGGTGCCGGCCGTGATTCGTCCGATGGTGATGACGATCGGCTCGAACGCGCTGAAGCGGCGCGTGACCATCGTCTGCAGGGCCAGGACGATCTCGCACGCGACCGGCACCGGATCGAGGGCCCGATGAGGCGCCGAGCCGTGCCCGCCCCGGCCGGTCACGATGATCGTGACCTCGTCGGCGGCCGCCATCGTCGGCCCCGGCCGTCCGTACCAGACACCGTGCGGCTCCTCGGCCGCGATGACATGGATGGCGTATGCCGCATCTGCCCGCTTCCCCGCCACGTCGAGCAGACCCTCCCGCACCATGATCTCCGCCCCGCCGGGGCCCTCCTCCCCCGGCTGGAACATGAAGATGACGTCGCCGGCGAGTTCATGGCGGACCTCGTGCAGGATCTGGGCGGCTCCGACGAGGCCGGCGACGTGGAGGTCGTGACCGCACGCGTGCATGACACCGGGCACGGTCGAGGCCCACGGGTCCGTGACCTCCTCGGAGACCGGCAAGCCGTCCATGTCCCCACGCAGCAGGACGACCGGGCGCTCTGCCAGATCTGGCCAACCCTCGCCGCGCAGGACCGCCACGACCGAGGTCAGGTCGGCGCCGAGGGTGATCTCGAGGTCCAGACCCGCCAACGCCTCGAGGATGCGGGTCTGGGTCCACGGGTTGTCGAGGCCGAGCTCGGGTCGCTGGTGCAGTTCGCGGCGCAAGGCGCGCAGGTCCGGGGCAAGTCGTTCGGCGATCGCCCGCGTGTCGCTCATGGCAGGGCCCGACCGACGAAGGCGCGCCGGGAGCGCACGAGCCGATCGAGCAGGTCGCGTTCGGTCTGCAACGACTCACCGTCCGCGGCGCCGGCGATCATCCGCCGCCGCAGCAGGGCCAAGTCGCTCGCTGTGTCCTGGAAGGCTCTCATCGATGACAACCCGATCCGACCCGTGTTGGCCCGAGCCCAGGCACGCGCCTCACGTCGCCGACCCATGTTCGACAGCATCCAGACCTCGGCCGGCGAGAGCCAGCCCGCGTCGGCATACGGCCGCAGGAACATCCCGATCAGGTTGCCTTCCCGTCGCCGAGCCCAGAGCACCAGAGCCACCCAGGCCAGGAAGATCGGCACCTCGATGAGGAGGTAGACCACGAACATTCCCTGCCCGCTCGTGATGGCCGCGAGGTTCCAGAGGGCATGGGTCAGGACGGCGACCAGGTAGCCGAGCAGTGGCGCGCCGATCTTGGTGACCCACGACCGCGAATGGGAGGCGATGCCGATCCCGATCCCCGTCATGACCGTGAACATCGGGTGCGCGAAGGGCGACATCAGGCCACGACTGATGAAGGTCGCCGTGAAGAGATCACGCCCCCCGTCATTCCAGGCCTGGGCCAAGTACTGGATGTTCTCGGTGAAGGCGAAACCCGCCGCGACGACCCCGGCATACACCATCCCGTCGATGAGACCGTCGAACTCACGACGCAGGAACCACCAGACGCAGAGGACGAAAACCCCCTTGGCGGCCTCCTCGACGAAGGGCGCGACGAGCACCGCGGTCGCGAGCACCGCGTCGCTCTCACTGACCGTCGCCTGGATCACCGCCATCGCGGAGGTGTTGATCGTGGCCGCGATGACGGCGGCCGCCAGGGCCCCCCAAAGGAAAGCGGCCACGAGGTAACGGGTCGGTTCGGCCTCGAAACGGTCGAGCCAGATGAAGGTCGGGATGACGATCAGGAGAGGCACGGCCGACACCAACAGGGCGAGCAACGCAGCCTGGACGCCGAAGGCCGCACCCATATAGGTCGACACCAGCAGCGCCAGGGCGAGCGCTCCCACGGCGAAGACCCCGGTGACCACCCAGGTGCGCACCAACCGACGCCCACTGCTGCGGTGGACGCCGGGTGCTCGCTCGAGGGCCGGAGCAGTCATGAGGGCAAACCTATCGGTCGAGGACCCCTATCGTTGGCCCATGCCGCACCAGCCCGTCGACCGTGCCCACACCGATCGGATCGTCTGGATCGACTGCGAGATGACGGGCCTGTCCCTCGACGCCGACGCCCTTGTCGAGGTCGCGGCGCTCGTCACGGACTTCGAGCTCAACCAACTCGGCGACGGTGTCGATGTCGTCATCCGCCCACCCGAGGCGGCCCTGGCCCAGATGGGTGACTTCGTGCGCGAGATGCACACCGGGTCGGGTCTCCTCGATGCCCTGGCCTCGGGGACCACCTTGGAGGATGCCCAAGCGCAGGTCATGGCCTATGTGACGCAGTGGGTGCCCGAGCCCCGTAAGGCGCCGCTCGGCGGCAACACCGTCGGCACCGATAGGGGCTTTCTCGCCCGCGACATGCCTGGGCTCGAGCAGCATCTGCACTACCGGGTCATCGACGTGTCCTCGATCAAGGAGCTCGCCCGCCGTTGGTACCCGCGAGCCTTCTTCGCTGCCCCCACCAAGTCGGGGGGACACCGCGCTCTCGCCGACATCCGCGAGTCGATCGCCGAGTTGCGCTACTACCGGCAAGCGGTCTTCATCGAGCCTCCCGGGCACACCAGCGAGGAGTTGCGCGCCTTCGCCCTGGAACACGTGGTCGACCATGGGTCGGCCGCTGAGGCGAGGTCATGAGCACCCCGTCCTAGCAGGTACGATTGTCGGCGCTGCCTCGGCTCCTCCCTCGTGGGTGGGTATGCCGCGGCGCCACCTTGGTGGGTGTAGCTCAGCTGGTAGAGCACCTGGTTGTGGTCCAGGATGTCGCGGGTTCGAGCCCCGTCACTCACCCCACCCGCACAGCCCTCACGCCCCGCGTGGGGGCTGTTGCCGTTGGGCGGGAATGATGGGGGCATGCTCGAGTTCTTCGCCAAGCCCGTCGTCCGGATCACGATGGGTGCTCTGGCGCTCCTCGCGCTCGTGGTCCTCGTCGTCACGCCGGCCTTTGCGCATTCGAATCTTCGATCGGTCGACCCAAGTGACGGGTCCACGATCACCTCTTCGCCGCCGGCACTCACCCTCGCCTTCACCGACGACGTCCTCGCCGACTTCACCAAGGTCGACCTGCTGGGACCCGATGGCAACCTGGTCGCCCTGGCGCCACCGGTCACGACTCGCGACACCGTCCTCCAGGTCCTCCCTCCGCTCACCAACGGGCTCTACCGGATCACCTTCCGCGTCGTCAGCGCCGACTCCCACCCCATCTCGGGCACGACGACCTTCACCGTCAACGCCCCTGAGCAGCAGTCGCCCTCACCGAGCGAAACCTCCCCGACGACCAGCAGCCCGACAGCGGTCACCAGCCCCTCGGTGTCACCGACCGCGTCAGAGTCCGCCTCGACCAGCACCGACGCGTCCCGTCCGACCGCAAGCGACCCCGGGTCGTCACCGGTCAACCTCTGGCTCATCGGTGGCATCGTGGCGCTGATCGCGGCCGTGCTGGCCTTCCTCGTCACCCGCCGGCGGGATCGATACTGACCGGACGCGGCACCGATTTCCTCCCACGCGCCTGCGCTGGTACTGTCCTTCCTCGCGCGCCATTAGCTCAATTGGCAGAGCAGCTGACTCTTAATCAGCGGGTTCGGGGTTCGAGTCCCTGATGGCGCACCAACCGCAGCCCCGACCACCGGTCGGGGCTTCGTCGTTCGCCCGACGCAGATCGATCGTTGCCTGGGCGCGGGTTCCGTCTCATAATCTGGCGTTACCTTTTCCATAACTGATCATTGGGGCACGATGCTCCCGTGACCCCGATCGACATTCGCTTGGCCGAGACGACACTCTTCGCCGGTGGATCCTCGACGTGTTCCGCCCTGACCGCCCGGGCTGCCTTTCAGGAGGCCCTCCACGGGCGAGCATCCATCCTCGACCTGCGCACCGGGAGCGAGCGGGCCCGCGAAGGCGAGCTCCCGGCATACCTCTCCTCCGGAGCCGAGGGCGGTCACCGTCGCCTCATCGCCCTGGTCGGCGCCGACGGGCTGACGTTGGACCTGCCGGCGATCGACGGCGGGTTCGCCGCGTGGCGTGACGCGGGTATGCCGGTGGGCTGAGCCCTAGAGGTAGAGCCCGGTCGGCTCGTGGTCACCGATGTCGGCGGCCGCGACGGCGTGGAGGTCTCGTTCCCGCAGGAGCAGGTAGTCCTTGCTCTGGAGCTCGACTTCGGCGCGGTCCTCCGGGTCGAAGAGGACGCGGTCGTCCACACAGACCTGTCGCACGTGCGGACCCGTGGCCACCACGTGCGCCCAGACGAGACGCTTGCCGATGCTTGCGGTGGCGGGGATGAGGATGCCGCCGCCCGACTTGCGTTCACCGGGCTCCCCCTCGAGGGAGACAAGGATTCGGTCGTGGAGCATCCGGATCGGCAGTCGACCCTTGGACTTGCGCGGGCGGTCAGCCACGACGGCGCTTGCGGCGTCGACCGCCCCAGACCCGCAGCGCCACGACGACCACCACTGCGGCCGCAACCGCGGCGATCCGCTCGACACGCAGTTCCCCGTCCGGGGTGGTGGTTGCGGCGGCAAACCTGGCCTTGACCGCGTCAGTGTTCTGCTTGAGCAGGGCCTGCGGGGTGACCCGTGCGGCAAGTTCGTCGACGGTGCCGGCCAAGGACTGGCGCTTGGCCACGACGTCGGCCTGGAGGGCCTCGATGGAGGGGCTCATGCGGTCATCCTCTGCTCCTGCTCAGTCCAGTCCGAGGTCTCGACGCAGTTTGGCGACGTGACCGGTGGCCTTGACGTTGTACCACGCATGCTCGATCTTGCCCTCCTCGTCCACGACAAAGGTGGAGCGGATCACGCCGGTCACCTTCTTGCCGTAGAGCATCTTCTCGCCGAAGGCGCCCCACTCCTTCATGACCGACTTGTCGGGATCCGACAGGAGGGTGATCGTCAGGTGGTCGCGCTCGCGGAACTTCGCCAACTTCTCCGGCTTGTCAGGACTGATCCCGATCACCGTGTAACCATGCGCTTGCAGTGAGTCGAGTGACTCGGTGAAGTCGCAGGCCTGCTTGGTGCAACCGGGCGTCATGGCGGCCGGATAGAAGTAGACGATCACCCGGTGTCCACGCAGTTGACTGAGCAAGAAATCCCGTCCGGCGTCATCGGTGAGCTGGAACTTTGGCGCGGCAGCACCGATCTTTAGACGATCGCTCATCAATCCTCCTCGGGCTGGACGCACAGTCCAACCTACCGCCGTGGAGACAGAGCCCCAACAAGACAAATCACTCGGGCCGATGGAATCTGAGCCTTGTAGCTCGGTTACATGTCCCCTCCGTCGCAGCACTAGCCTGAGGGGTGACGTCTCCACCACAACAAGGAATACAGTGAAGCGCGCGCTCATCACCGGCATCACCGGACAGGACGGCCTCTACCTGGCCGAGTTGCTCCTGGCCAAAGGCTACGAGGTCCACGGGATCATCCGCGGGCAGAACAATCCCAAGCGAGCCCTGGTCGAGGCCATCGTCCCCGAAGTGGTCCTGCACACCGGCGACCTGACCGACCTGTCGGGTCTGCTCCGCGCCCTGCACGCCTCGCAGCCCGACGAGGTCTACAACCTTGGTGCTGTCTCCTTCGTTGCTTACTCGTGGGAGAACGCGCAGGTGACCACGGAGGTCACCGGCAACGGTGTGCTCAACATCCTCGAGGCCATCAGGCTGCATGCCGGCGACGACGTCTCGAAGGTCCGCTTCTACCAGGCGAGCAGTTCGGAGATGTTCGGCAAGGTCCAGGAGGTCCCGCAGCGCGAGAGCACCCTGCTCTGGCCCCGCTCCCCCTACGGGGTCGCCAAGGTCTACGGGCACTACATGACCATCAACTACCGCGAGTCCTATGGCATGCACGCGAGCAGCGGCATCCTCTTCAACCACGAATCCCCGCGTCGCGGGCCGGAGTTCGTCACCCGCAAGGTGACCCTGGCAGTTGCCGAGTTCGCACGCGGCCGCACCGAGCCACTGGCGATGGGTAATCTCCATGCCAAGCGTGACTGGGGCTATGCCGGCGACTACGTCGAGGGGATGTGGCGGATGCTGCAGCAGGACACGGCCGACGATTACGTCCTGGCCACAGGCGAGACCCACTCGATCCACGAACTCCTCGATGTCGCCTTTCGACACGTGGGGATCGACGACTGGGCGGGCCACGTGACCCAGGACCCACGATTCATGCGGCCAGCAGAGGTGGACCTCCTCATCGGAGATGCCTCCAAGGCTCGCGACGTGCTCGGCTGGCAACCCACCGTCAGCTTCGAACGGCTGGTCACGATGATGGTCGACTCCGACCTGGCCGCCCTCGACGCCCGCCGGTCGTGACCTCACCTGTTGCGGTCGTCACAGGCGCTGCCGGCCAGGACGGCAGCTATCTGGTCGAGCGCCTCGTGCACGATGGGTATGCCGTGCACGCGGTCGCCCGCTCGGCTGACCGGGCTGCACTCCTCAGCGCAGACGACGTCACCATCCATGAGGTCGACCTGACCGAGCATGAACGCCTCAGTGGCCTCATCCTCGACCTCCGGCCTGACGAGATCTACAACCTCGGTGGACTCAGTTCAGTGGCGCACTCCTGGCAGGAGCCGATCGCTGCCGCCGAGGTCAGCGGAGTCGCCCCGATCGTTCTCCTCGAGGCGGCCCTGCGCCTTCAGCACCAGTCGGGACGACCGGTGCGCGTGCTCCAGGCGTCGAGCGCTGAGATCTTCGGCGAGCCCTCTGAAGTCCCGCAAACCGAGCTCACGCCGATCCGACCTGTCAGTCCCTATGGAGCGGCCAAAGCCTTGGCGCATCACGCCGTCCATGTCTTCCGAGGTCGCGGCCTGCACGCTTCCTCCGTGATCCTCTACAACCACGAGTCACCGCGGCGACCCACCACCTTTGTGACTCGCAAGATCACGGCCGCGGTGGCCGCCATCGCGACCTCGGGGTCGGGCACCTTGGCGCTCGGCAACCTGGACGCTGCCCGAGACTGGGGCTGGGCACCGGACTACGTCGACGCCATGGTCCGCGCGGTCCGCCACGGAACCGCGGGCGACTACGTCATCGCGACCGGGACAGCACACACCGTGAGGGAGTTCGTCGCTGCGGCGTTCGGGCACGTCGGGGTCGCTGACTGGCACGATCACGTGACCCTCGATCCGGCCTTTGTGCGACCGGCGGATCCCAGCATTCTGGTGGGAGATGCGAGCAAGGCTCGCGCAGACCTCGGGTGGCGCCCGTCCAAGGACTTCCGTGACCTCGTCTGCGCCATGGTCGACCACGATCTGGCGCTTCTGAGGGCCCGCTGAGACAACGGCGTCGTCCGGGCCGTTCCCCCAGTAGGAGGGCACTGCACGAGGCCAGCCAGCGCCACCGCGATCGTCGCGCCCACACGGTCAGCCTTGCCCGCCTGAGTCGAGCGACCGCAGCAACTCACCGGCCAAGGTCTCCTGGAGCCAGGTGAGGAAGTCGTAGACGACCATCGCATAGACGAGCGGATCATCGGGGGCCAAGGTGTCGACGATGACCTCCAGGCGCTCCACGTCGGTGTCGTCCCGGAGCTCGAGTCGCTCGCCGAGGACCAGCCGCACGTCCGTGAGCGCCGCGAGCAGGAGAGGCGCAGTGGCGGCGTCGACCTCGACCGACCCGGAGTCGCCGCTCAACGCCGCGATGGACCGTCGGAGCGCGGCAGCCTTTCTCTGCTTCAGTCCGTCCTCTGTCAGCCGACGGAACTCTGCAGACACCTGCTCGTCCGATCGGTTGCCGGCGGGAAGCAATCGTTGCAGAGCCGGGTCCCGCTCGCCGAAGGACCGGGCATCCTCGGGCACCGGCCCGGCGGATGGCCACCCCTGCTGATCCTCGGGAAGGACCGATACCCCGATCCCGAGTCCACCCATGCCCGCGACGATCTGGTCGAAGGGGTCCGCGGCCTCCGTCGGTGCGGCCGGAGCATCCAACAACTCGATGACCTGCTCCATGAGTCCGATGACCACCCCACGTTCGACCTCGTCGAGCTTCGCGGCATACCGCAGGTCGGCGCCCTTGCCGCGGCGACGGAAACCGCGGGCCATCAGTGGTCCTTCTGGAAGGTGGCCCAGAGGCCGAACCCTTGGAGAGCCTCGGTGTCGATTTCCATCTTCTCCCGCGGCCCGGTCGACACGACGGCTCGTCCCTTGGTGTGCACGTCCATCATCAGCTTCTCGGCCTTCTCCCGGCTGTAACCGAAATAGGACTGGAAGACATAGGTCACATAGGACATGAGGTTGACCGGGTCGTTCCACACCAAGGTGATCCACGGGACGTCAGGCGCGAGGTCACCCGAGGACTCGGTGACCTCCTGCTCGACGGGCGCAATGGACACGCCCCAACTGTATGCCGCGGGCGCGGCTCTCAGCCGCGGCCCCAACTCCATTGGTAGACACCGTCGTCACAGGCCCGGCCGCCCTCACCCAACTCGAGAGGCTTGAAGGTGTCGACCATGACGGCCAACTCCTCGAAGCGCTCGGCGCCGAGCGAATTCTCGGCGGCACCGGGCTGGGGCCCGTGCGCGTGCCCGCCGGGGTGCAGTGAGATCGAGCCCTTGGCGATGCCGGAGCCCTTGCGGGCCTCGTAGTCGCCGTCGACGTAGAACATGACCTCGTCGCTGTCGACGTTGGAGTGGTAGTAGGGCACCGGGATCGCGAGCGGGTGGTAGTCGACCTTGCGCGGCACGAAGTTGCAGATGACGAAGTTCCAGCCCTCGAAGACCTGGTGGGCCGGTGGTGGCTGATGAATCCGACCGGTGATCGGCTCGTAGTCCGAGACATTGAAGACGTAGGGATAGAGGCAGCCGTCCCAGCCGACGACGTCCAGCGGGTGGAAGGGCACGGTGTGGACCGTGCCGACGATGCCGCCGCTGGCGTTGGGCCCACTCCCCCGGTGCTTGATGTAGACATTGGTCACCTGCGCCGGGTCCTCGCCGATGTCCTCGGCGAGCAGCGGGCCGAGCGGCTGTCGCAGGTCGCGCTCGCAGTAGGGCGCGTGCTCGAGGAATTGGCCGTACTTGCTCAGATAGCGCTTCGGCGGCGCGATGTGGCTGTTGGCCTCGATGCAGATCAGGCGCAGCGGGTCCTTGCGTGAGCGCTTCGGCAGCCAGCGGTGGGTGACCGCCCGCGGGATGATGACGTAGTCACCCTCACCGACCTCGAAGGACCCGAAGACGGTCTCGACCCGCGCCTTCCCGCGCTCGACGTAAATGCACTCGTCGCCGATGGCGTTGCGATACCACGGAGAATCGGTGCCGCACACGGCATACGAGAGCCGGACATCCCCATTGCCCATGAGGAGACGACGTCCCGTGACGGCATCGGTGGAGCGGACGATGGCGTCGGTCTCGAAGAGGTCATGGGGCTTGAGGTGACGCGCCATCAGCGGATGGTTGGCCGTGGTCGACAGGTCGCCGACGGCCCACTCCCGGACACCGGCGACGGTCGACGGGATGTGGCGGTGGTAGAGCAGGCTGCTGTCGGAGGAGAAACCCTCCTCACCCATGAGCTCTTCGTAGTACAACTCGCCGGTGCCCGTCCCGACGCCACCGTGCGGCCCGGCGTTCTTGGGGCGGCGGTGTTGCGTGTGCCGCTTGGGCGGAATGCTGCCCATGGCTGCGTAGTGCGCCATCAACTCACCTCGTCGTGATCGTGGGGGTGCAGGCAGGGTATGCCGCGGACGCGCCTCGGCGACAGCGGGACGGCACCTGCGGGATCAGATTGGTCATTGCGTCTGCCGGGTCGGGGAGGGGAGTGGTCAGAGTGTGCAGTGGATGTGCGGGCGGGCGGACATCGCGCTTCGGATTCCGTAGGGTGAACCGCATGCCTGCGCCGTCGCCGGACCTCCTCACCGGACTCATCGACGACGCCGCCGTCTTCCCGCCCGGCAATGCCCCGCTCGACGTGGCCGTGCAGCGTCACCGGGCTCACCGCAGCAGTGCGTATGCCGGGTGCATCGGTCCGCTGCTCGTGCCGGCCTCCGCCGCGGCAGACCTCACGGCAATGGCCACTGGTCCACTCTCGGTCGGCCTCATCGTGCGGCCCGGTGGTGACGCCGGGGACATCTCTCTTGCCCGAAGAATGCTGGCCGGGACGGAGGTGGACGTGGCCGGAGCTGAGTGCGGTTGGTCCAAGGGGTGGCGCGAGAGCGTCGGCGACGGCTTGCCCGTGGCCCTCGAGATCCCGCGTGGTGCGGGCCAGGCGGCAGCCCTGGACGATCTTGCGGTGGCCGTCGCGGACGGCAGGCCCGTGGTGGGCAAATTCCGCACCGGCGCGACGTCATCATGGGCGTGGCCCGACGAGGCCGAACTCGCCGGTGTCATCCGTGCATTCCTGGATCGCGGCATCCCCTTCAAACTCACCGGGGGCCTGCACCACGCCACGCGCGGGAGTTATGTCGTCGCGGGAGTGCCGGAGGAGAATCATGGCGTGCTCAACGTCCTGATGGCGGTCCGGCATGCCTCGGACGGCGCCGACTGCACAGAGTTGGCCGACATCCTGGGCGACCGTGACGGTGAGAACCTCGCTGATGCCTTCGCCAGGGTGGCCGACGATGTCGAGTACGCGGAGTCGATCCGGACTCACTTCGTGGGTTTCGGCTGCTGCGAGGTGACCGACCCGATCACCGAGTTCGTCGCTCTCGGACTGCTCCCGCCCGACCATCGCCCAGGAGGCGTTCGATGACCACCAAGCTCGACCTGACCACCAGTGATCCCTTCGGAGTCCAGAACCTGCCGTACGGCGTCTTCACCCATGGGGGCCACACCCGCGTCGGTGTGCGCCTCGACAACTCCGTGCTCGATGTGTGCTCGGTGCCGGACGCTCCCTTCGCCGACGCGTGGGCTACCCCTTCGCTCAACGCCTTCCTTGCCCTGGGGCGAGAGTCGTGGACCACCGCACGAACCTGGCTGCAGGACCTCGTCGGTGACGGCGACGAGCGCCCGACGATCGAGCAGCACCTGATCCCCCTCGCCGACGTCCAGATGGAGATGCCCCTCGTTGTCGGCGACTATGTCGACTTCTACGCCAGTGAGCACCACGCCACCAATGTCGGTCGTATCTTCCGTCCGGACTCGGAGCCATTGACGCCGAACTGGAAACACCTGCCGATCGGGTACCACGGGCGCTCGGGCACCGTGGTGGTGTCAGGAACCGACATCGTCCGCCCGAGCGGTCAGCGCAAGCCGCCGACGGAGCCCACTCCGGTCTTCGGCCCGAGCGTGCGGCTCGACATCGAGGCCGAACTCGGCTTCGTCGTCGGCGGCGCCCCCAGCCGATTGGGCGAGCCCGTCAGCCTGGCCGAGGCCGACGACCATCTCTTCGGCGTCGTCCTGCTCAACGACTGGTCGGCTCGAGACATCCAGGCCTGGGAGTACGTACCCCTCGGGCCCTTCCTCGGCAAGTCCTTTGCCACCACGATCAGCCCGTGGGTGGTCACCATGGATGCGTTGCGGGCAGCGCGGGTCCCCCTGCTGGGCCAAGACCCCGAACCGCTGCCCTACCTGCGAGGTGAGCCCACCGACGACGGTGCGTCCACGGCATACGGATTGGACATCGACTACGAGGTGGAGTGGAACGGCACCGTGGTCTCACGGCCGCCCTACCGGACGATGTACTGGTCACCGGCGCAGATGCTGGCTCACCTGACGGTCAATGGGGCCACGATCCGGCCCGGAGACCTCTTCGGTTCCGGCACGATCTCCGGGCCGGAGAAGGCACAGCGCGGATCCTTCCTCGAGTTGTCGTGGAGCGGTCAGGAGCCGATCCGGCTCGACGACGGCTCGACCCGGGCTTTCCTCGAGGACGGCGACACTGTCGTGCTGCGCGCCGTCGCCCCCGGGCCCGACGGCGCAGTCATCGGGCTTGGCGAGTGCACAGGCACGATCACGCCAGCTCGCTAGTTCAGCGCTTCTGGTGACCGACGACAACCTGAGTGTCGGCCACCTTGTCGTGCAGGGCCTGTCGACGCGGGTCACTCAGCGGCCACAGCAGGTCGGCCACGGTCGCCGCGAGGGCGACGAAACCGATGAAGGGCAGGTTGCCCAGGGCGGAGAGCAGGCTGGTGAAGGCGACCCGCCGCGAGGCCGAACCGACGTCGAGGATGCCGGCCCGGTCGGTCCGTCGGACACTGATCCCGAGCATCCGCTTGCCGGGCGTGGCACTCCAGCGAGTGAGGAAGAAGAAGTTGTAGGCCATCGAGAGGATGAGCGCGACCGCGGAGTAGTAGCCGACGTAGCGCACGTCCAGCAGGGCGATGGCTGCGTTGATGTCGTCGGGCGTGGCGGTCGCGAGGTCACCCAGGGCGTCGAAGACCGGGGTCATGGCCTTGACGAGGAACCAGCCACCGACCAGGAGGCCGAGAAGACCGACGATGATCGAGTCGATGATGTAGGCCGCGACCCGCAGACCATACGACGCCAGCGGTATGCCGTCCGCGGTCGTGAGCAGCCGCCGCGCGCCGACGGGGACCGGCGGAGCGCTCTGCGCGTCATACGGATTGGGCGCAGGCGTCGTGAGGTGGCCCGCCGCGTACGGATTCTGCGGGGGCGGGGACACCTGCGCGGCGGGCTCCGCCGCACGGGTGCGCTTGGGGGTGACGTTCTTGGTCCACAGGATGCCGTCGAAATAGCGCAGCTGGTCGGGATTCTCGGGGTCGTCGAACCATCCCGCTGACGTCGGCTGCTCGCTCATGCCGCCAAGCCTGACACGCCGCGGCGCCGGCCCCGAATCGGGGACCGGCGCCGGCGCGATGGCTCAGAGGTTGCCGCGCTTGTCCTGCTCGCGCTCGATGCTCTCGAAGAGGGCCTTGAAGTTGCCCTTGCCGAAGCCCAGCGACCCGTGCCGCTCGATGATCTCGAAGAAGACCGTCGGACGGTCACCCAGCGGCTTGGTGAAGATCTGCAGCAGGTAGCCGTCCTCGTCACGGTCGACGAGGATCTTGCGCTTCTGCAACTCCTCCACCGGCACCCGGACCTCGCCGATCCGCGCCCGCAACTCGTCGTCCTCGTAGTAGGCGTCCGGGGTGTCGAGGAACTCCACACCTTCGGCGCGCAGCCGGTCGACGGTGTCGAGGATGTCGTTGGTTGCGAGCGCCAGGTGCTGGGCACCGGGACCGGCATAGAAGTCGAGGTACTCGTCGATCTGGCTGCGCTTCTTGGCGATCGCCGGCTCGTTGAGCGGGAACTTCACCCGGTGGTTGCCATTGGCGACGACCTTGGACATGAGGGCGGAGTAGTCGGTGGCGATGTCGTCCCCGACGAACTCGGCCATGTTCACGAAGCCCATGACCTTGTTGTAGAACGCCACCCAGTCGTCCATCTTGCCGAGCTCGACGTTGCCGACGACGTGGTCGAGCGCCTGGAAGAGACGCTTGGGGGCACCCTCGCGCTTGACATACCCCGACGTGCGCGGGACGTACCCCGGCACGTGCGGGCCGGCATACCGGACCCCGTCGACCTCGAGCTGGACCAAGGTGTGCCGGGTCTCGCCATAGGTCGCGATGGACGCCAGGCGGACCTTGCCGAACTCGTCCTCGATGACGTGCGGCTCCTCCAGCACGGTCGCGCCTGCGCGGCGGGCCTGCGCGATGCACCGGTCCACGTCCGGCACCTCGAGGCCGATGTCGACGACACCGTCACCGTGCTTGGCGTGATGCGCGATGAGCGGGCTGTCCGGGCTGACCGCACCCTTGAGGACGAACTTGATGGAGCCGGACTTGAGGACGAACGCCTTGTGGTCGCGGTTCCCGTTCTCCGGGCCGGAGTAGGCGATGAGCTCCATCCCCCACACGCTCTGGTAGTAGTGCGCGGCCTGGGTGGCGTTGCCGACGATGAAGACGATCGCGTCCCACCCGGTGACCGGGAAGGGATCCTTGGCGGCGTCGTAGTCGACCAGCCCCACGAGTTCCTTGAGCTGTTGGAGGTTGAGCCCGGCGTCGCGCTCCTGGTCGGTCAGTTCGATGTGCTGGGACGTCGTTGTCTCGGTCATCCGGACACTGTCGCGGCTTGTGACAGAGTGCGCAATCGTATGACGCACGGCTGGGCAGTCTGCCCGTTCCCTTGCCGATCGGCGAGGTCCGTGACGACAATGTGCGCATGGCTACTGGACAGGGCGTGGATGCGCTCGACGCCCGCATCATCGACCTGTTTACCACCGACCCCCAGGTCGGCATCCTGGGCGCGAGCCGCCGGCTCGGGGTCGCAAGGGGCACCGTCCAGGCGCGGCTGGACCGGCTGCAGGAACGCGGCGTCATCAAGTCCTTCGCGCCGCAGATCGACCCGCGCGCCCTGGGCTACCCGGTGACCGCCTTCTGCACCCTGGAGATCCGGCAACGGCAGGGCCACGCACCGGTCGTCGCGCACCTGGCCGCGATCCCCGAGGTGCTCGAGATCCACTCGATCACCGGGGTGGGTGACCTCATCGTGCGGGTCGTGGCACGCGACAACGCCGACCTCGGCCGGGTCATCGACGAGATGATCGACGACGTCCACGTGCTCCGGGCCAACACCTCGATGTGCCTGGTCTCGCACCTGGACCACCGCACCGGCCCACTCGTGCAGTCCGCCGCCTCCGGCAACCCCTGACCCAAGGGTTCTCTCCCGCTCACCGCCGCCCGACGAACCAGCGCCGGATGCGATCGATCCGCTCGGTGACCTGCTCACTGCTGGCCTGTGCCAGTTCCGGTCCGCCGCAAGCACGCCGGAGTTCCATGTGGACGTTCGCGTGGGGCGCACCCGTCTTCTTCGCATAGGCGGCGACGAGCGAGTTGAGTTCCTTGCGTTGCGCGGCCAGCGCCCGGTGGGCCGACACCGGCGCCGGATTCGTAGGCCGCGTGCTCCCCTTGGTCTGCCGGCTCTGTTTGGCCTGCCGCTCGTTGAGCAGGGTCGCCACCTGGTCGGGCTCGAGCAGCCCCGGCAGCCCGAGGTAGTCCTGCTCCTCCTGCGAGCCCACGGCCGCATGCAGCCCGAACTGCTGCTTGTCGAAGAGCACGTGATCGAAGTGCGCCTCGGACTCCAGCGCCTCGAAGGACGGCTCGTCGATCCCCAGGGTCCGCTCGGTGCGATTGGCCGCGGCGATCAGGCCCTCTTCCTCCGCCCAGAGCGAGGCCTCGGACTCGTCACTGGAGGGCCGGTCGAGCGCATGGTCGCGCTGGGCCTCCATCGTGGCGGCCAACTCGAGGATGATCGGCACGCTCGGCAGGAAGACCGAGGCGGTCTCGCCGCGCCTGCGGGCCCGCACGAAGCGGCCGACGGCCTGGGCGAAGAACAGCGGCGTGGACGTGGACGTCGCATAGACGCCGACGCACAACCGGGGGACGTCGACGCCCTCCGACACCATGCGCACGGCGACGAGCCAGCGGCTGGTGGCTGCGGCATACTCCTCGATCCGGGCTGATGCGCCGGAGTCGTCTGAGAGCACGACCGTCGGCTTCTCGCCGGTGATGGTCTCGAGGTGCCGCGCGTAGGCGCGGGCTGCGGTCTGGTTGGACGCGATGACCATCGCGCCTGCATCGGGCACGTGACGACGCACCTCGGTGAGGCGCTTGTCGGCGGCCCGCAGCACCGAGGGGATCCACTCCCCCTTCGGGTCCAGCGCGGTGCGCCAGGCCTGCGCTGTGGCGTCCTTGGTCATCGGCTCGCCGAGGCGGGCGGCGACCTCGTCCCCGGCCTTGGTGCGCCAGCGCATTGCCCCGCCGTAGGCGAGGAAGAGCACCGGCCGGACGACCCCGTCCCGCAAGGCCTCGGCATACCCATACGAGTGGTCGGCTGCCGAGCGCAGGATGCCCTGCTCGTCCATTTCGTAGCGCACGAACGGGATCGGGCTGGTGTCGGACCGGAAGGGTGTGCCGGTCAGGCTCAGGCGCCGGGTCGCGGGCTCGAAGGCCTCGCGGATGGCGTCACCCCAGCTCTTGGCATCGCCGCCGTGATGGATCTCGTCGAGGATCACCAACGTCGGTCGTGCCAGCGTGCGCTGCCGGTGCAGGTCGGGGCGGCTGGCGACCTGGGCATAGGTGAGCGCGACGCCGCCGTACTCGTGGCTCTGGACGGCGACCGAGTTCGCGAAGGCGGGGTTGAGGTGGATGCCGACGCGGGCCGCGGCGTCGGCCCACTGGTGCTTGAGGTGCTCGGTCGGCGCGACCACGGTGACCTCACGGATGAGGCCGCGGTCGAGGAGTTCGGTGGCCACCTGCAGGGCGTAGGTCGTCTTGCCGGCGCCGGGCGTGGCCACCGTGAGGAAGTCCTTCTCACCGGCCGCGCTGCGCTCCAGGTATGCCGCGAGCGCGCCCTCCTGCCAGGCGCGCAGCTTGGGCGCGGTACCCCAGGCTGCCCGCTCCGGGAAGGCGGGTGAGAGGTGATGGGCGGCGGAAGTACTCATGAGCCCCGCCACCCTAGCCCGATCGCGGGCCTTTGCTGACCCGGCGCCCGGCGTGCCGCCCGACCAAGCCAGTCGAGAGGGACCAACACGCGGGAGATCAGGTCCTGCGCCCGCGTGTTGGTCCCTCTCGACTGGAGGGGGTGGCGGGGCCTGAGGCCCGCGCACCGCCGGTCAGTCGCCCTCGGCACCCCACACGGCGTCGGCGATCTCCTTGCACATCGGGCAGATCGGGAACTTCTCGGGATCGCGCCCAGGCACCCAGACCTTGCCGCACAGGGCGGTGACCGGCTCACCCGAGAGGGCGCTCTCGAGGATCTTCTCCTTGCGCACGTAGTGGCTGAACCGCTCGTGGTCCCCCGGCTCGACCGGCTGCGTGAGTGTCTCCTCACGCTCCAGCACGGCGGTGGAGGTCTGGCGGGCGGGCTCGAAGGGGTCCTCCGGCATTCCCAATGGCTCACTCATGGCGCCCATCCTCGCATCAGTTGATCGACGGATCCTCGGGCAGCAGGGCCACCCACGACAGTTCACCCGGCTGGCGGCGCAGCACCTGGGCCCACAGGGCGTCGGGGTCGAGGGTGAAGGTGTCCTCACGGCGGGCGTCCACGGCATACCAGCTGCCGGTGCGAAGTTCGCCCTCCAACTGCCCCGGCGACCACCCGGCATACCCGACGAAGACACGGACGGCCTCGACCTGGGAGGCGACCAACGCGGGCACCGCGTCGAGGTCGACCAAACCCACCCCGGGCCACAGCTCCTGGACCGAGGACACGGCGGTGGCCGAGGTCGCGACCAGACCGAGAGCCGAGTCCAGTTGGACGGGACCGCCCTGGAAGAGGGTCGCGGGCTCGCTGACGTGATCGCCCCACCCGGGGAGGATCGCGTCGACCTCCGCAGTGAGGGGCTTGTTGAGGACGACTCCTTGCGCGCCGTCATCGCCGTGCTGGAGCACGAGGATGACGCTGCGGTGGAAGACCCCCTCGTCGATCAATGGCGTCGCGACGAGGAGGCGACCGGTCAGTCGCTCAGCGCTCACCCTCCCATTGTGCCCGTCGACCGCTCGGGCGACCGCCCGGACGCGGACCACGACGGTCGCCGCGGCGGTGGTGCTCGCCACGGGAGCCTCCCGGGGTGCGGCGCCCCTGACGACCACGCGGCGCGGCCTCGATCAGTGGCCGGAACTGCTCCTCGGGGATCGGCTGGCCCGACGGAGCCGAACCACCGGTCGCGAGCACGTGGGCGTCGCCCGGCTTGACCCGCACGGGGGCGGTGTCGACACCGGCCTGCTCGAGGAGACGCTCCATCATCCGCTTCTGGTGCGGCAGCGCGAGGGTGACGACGGCACCGGACTCCCCGGCGCGGGCCGTGCGACCCGAGCGGTGGAGATAGTCCTTGTGGTCGCGCGGCGGGTCGACCTGGAGGACGAGACCGACATCGTCGACGTGGATGCCGCGGGCGGCGACATCGGTGGCGACGAGCACCGGGATCCGACCCTCACGGAAGGCGCCGAGCACCCGGTTGCGGACAGCCTGCGACAGACCACCGTGGAGGGAGGCGGCGAGGACGCCACGCTCCCGCAGCTCACGGGCGATCCGGTCGGTGCCGAGCTGCGTGCGGGCGAAGACGATCGTCGGGCCCTGACGGTTGGCGACCTCGGAGGTGACGGCCTTCTTGTCCTGGGGATCGATCAGGAGCACGTGGTGACTCATCGTCGTCACGGCGGCCTGCGCGTCGTCGGTCGAGTGGGTGACCGGGTCGGTCATGTACTTCTCGACGAGGGTGTCGACGCCGCGGTCCAGGGTGGCGGAGAAGAGCAGTCGCTGACCACCCTCGGGGATGGCGTCGAGGATGCTCGTCATCTCCTCGACGAAGCCCATGTCGGCCATGTGGTCGGCCTCGTCGAGGATGGTGATCTCGACCTTGTCGAGGTGGACGGCACCGCGATCCATGAGGTCGACGAGTCGGCCCGGGGTGGCAACGAGCAGGTCGATGCCCTTGGCCAACGCATCGATCTGCTTGTCGTAGGACAGCCCGCCGGCGACCAGCTTGTGCCGCAGGCCGCTGACATGGACCAGCGGCTCGAGGGCGTCGCTGACCTGCATGGCGAGCTCACGGGTCGGGACGAGCACGAGGGCGCGGGGCCGCTTGGACTCCCGCTTGGTGCCGTCACCCAGACGGGTGATCGTGGGCAGGCCGAAGGCGAGGGTCTTGCCGGAGCCGGTGCGGCCACGGCCGAGGACGTCGCGCCCGGCGAGCGCATCGGGGATGGTCGCGGCCTGGATCGGGAAGGGCTCGGCGATGCCGTCGCGGGCCAGTCGCTCGACGAGCAGCGTGGGCAGGCCGAGGGCGGCGAAGCCGTTGTCGGCCGTCACCTCCGCGGGACCTCCCTTGGCCTTCGACGCGTATGCCGTCCAGCTGTCGGCCTCGGCGCGCTGCGCCTCGCGCTCCTCGAAGGTCACCTCGGGCTCAGGCGTGAGGTGGCGGCCCTCGTGGCGATCGCGACGGATCGGGTCGGCGACGCGCTGGTAGCGCGGGCGGTCACCACTGCGGTCGTCACGGTCGAATCGCCGCGGTCGATCGTCCCGGTCGAATCGCCGCGGTCGATCGTCCCGGTCGAAGCGGCGGGGACGGTCGTCACGCTGGAAACGCGGCCGGTCACTGCCCCGGTCGTCGCGGTCGAAGCGACGCGGGCGGTCACCGCCGCGGTCGTCACGGTCGTAACGCGCCGGGCGCTCGTCGCGCTCGAACCGCGCAGGACGGTCGTCACGCTCGAAACGACGCGGCCGATCGTCACGGTCGAAGGCACGAGGACGATCGTCACGCTGGAAACGCGGCCGGTCACTGCCCCGGTCGTCCCGCTCGAAGCGACGCGGCCGGTCATCACGCTCGAAGCGACGCGGGCGGTCGTCCCGCTGGAACCGGGTCGGACGATCGTCGCGCTGGAACCGCGGCCGGTCACCGCTGCGGTCGTCCCGCTCGAATCGGCGGGGGCGCTCATCGCGGTCGTCGCGGCGCGGACGGTCGTCCCGCTCGACACGCGCCGGACGGTCGTCCCGGTCGAATCGACGGGGACGATCCGCGGACCGATCGTCGCGCGCCGGGCGGGAACGCCGTGGGTCCTGGGCATCCCAGCGCGGCGAACGCTCGTCGCGGGGACGCTTCTGCTTCGGCTCGGTGCTCGACGCCCTGTCGTCCTTGCGACGGGGGCCATCGGGCTGCCCGCGGTGGTGGGCCTTCTTCGGGCCCTTGCCACCCTTGCGGGCCTCGGCCTTCTTGGCGGCTGACCAGCGGGCCTTGGGCGCGCCGGAGTTGCTGGATTTCGGGGACACGCGAATCGACTTCTCTCGGTGGTGCTTGTCAGGACAAGACGCGTCCTGAGCCACGGCAGCGTGACCGAATGAGACGTGTCTTCTTCAGGCCGTCGAGGTGACGGCGGGGGCGGCCAGGATCCGGTTGGATCACCTGATTGGGGCCGCGGGGACAACCAAGTCTAGCAGCGCAGCGAGGTCCCACTGGACGCTCAGCGGGTCCCACCCTCGCGCCGACGCCCCACCCGTCGCACGAGGAGCGCACCCAGGGCCACCCCGACCAGATCGGCCACGACGTCCCACGGGTCCCCGGTGCGATGGGGAAGGAACCAGTGCTGGACCAGCTCACTGACCGGGGCGTGCAGCGCGAAGAGCAGCGGCACCACTCGCTGCGAGAAGCCCAACAGCAGGGCGATGGCGACCGGGGCCAAGAAGATCAGCGCGTGGATCACCTTGTCCGAGAACGGAAATGACGGACCCCCCGACGGAGCGGGGTCATAGAGCACAAAGAACTGCGCGGCGACCGTCATGCCCAGCCCCATCGTGCCCAGGCGACGGAGGAGCTCAGGGGTGACGGGCGGCATACCGGCCATCCTCCCCCGACGCTGACGATGTCAGGACACCGCCCCCACTTCACCGAGCCAACGGTCAGACCCCCGACGAGGTGCTTCTCGATGAGCGCGCAGAGGATGACGACCGGGACGACCGCAATGACGGGCGCGGCAAAGAGCTGGCCCATCGCCGATGCGTCGCTGGCGATCGCGCGCGCCTGTGCGGTGAGGCCCTGAGCGCCGAGGCCGAAGGACTCCAACGCCTCCTCGCCAGTGGGGGAAAGCGCCAGACCCTAGGCTTCGCCCATGTCGCTGCTCGACGCGGTGGGCTGGTTCGGGTCCGCACTTCTCGTCTTCTCGCTCATGCAGGCGCGTGTCCTGCGCTTCCGGATCATCAACACGGTCGCCTGCGTGATCCTCACCATCTTCAACGGCGTGCTCGGGATCTGGCCGATGGTCGCGATGAACCTGGTCCTGACCGCCATCAACCTGTGGTTCATCGCCAAACTGTGGCGCGACCGCCGCAGCGACACCGCGTATGCCGTCCTGCAGGTCGCCGGCGACGACACCTACCTCCAGCACTTCCTCAAGGTCGAGGGCGCCGAGATCGCGCGCACCGCCCCCAAGTTCGATGGGCTGACCGACAGTGGCGAGCGCACGGCATACCTCGTCCTGAAGGGTCACGAGACGGTGGGTGCCGTCGTCGTCCGCGACGTCGGTGACGGCGTCGCGCGCATCGAGTTGGACTACGTCACGCCGCGGTTCCGCGATTTCACCCCCGGCGAGTTCGTCTATCGGCAGTCGGGGCTCTTCCGCGGGCACGGGTTCCGCACCATCGCCACGCCGCCCGGGATGGTCGACGCCTATTACGACCGGCTCGGCTTCACTCGCAGCGGTGACCACTGGGAGCTCGTCGTTGCGTCGGCCTGACCTCGCTGGTCACCGACTGTGATGATGGGTCTAGTTTGGACACAGGAACAAACCCACACCCCGGAGGCACACCATGGCGCCATTCGTGCACGACTTCGAACACGGCAACAAGGACGCCAAGGATCTGTTGGGGGGCAAGGGAGCCAACCTCGCCGAGATGACCAACCTCGGCATCCCGGTGCCCCCGGGCTTCACCATCGACACCGACGCGTGCCGTGCCTACCTGGCAGCCGGCGCCATGCCCGAATCGCTGGCCGCGGAGGTCGACGAACACCTGGCGACCCTGGAGGGCAAGGCCGGCCGGCGGCTCGGGGACGCCGGTGATCCGCTCCTGGTGTCGGTGCGCTCCGGCGCGAAGTTCTCGATGCCCGGGATGATGGAGACCGTCCTCAACGTCGGTCTCAACGACGAGTCCGTCGAGGGTCTGGCCACCCAGACCGGGAATGACCGCTTCGCGTGGGACTCCTACCGGCGACTGCTCCAGATGTTCGGGAAGACCGTGCTCGATCTCGAGGGTGAACGCTTCGAGGACGCGATGGACGCGATCAAGAAGGCCAAGGGCGTGACCGGCGACCTCGACCTCGACACCGACGACCTTCGCGACCTCGTCGCGGCGTACAAGGTGATCATCCGCGAGGACAGCGGCGCGGAGTTCCCACAGGATCCCAAGGCCCAACTGATGGGGGCCGTCGAGGCCGTCTTCAACTCGTGGAACTCCGACCGCGCCGTCCTCTACCGCCGCCGTGAGCGGATCCCGTCGGACCTCGGCACGGCCGTCAACGTCCAGGCCATGGTCTTCGGCAACCGCGGGATGGACTCGGGATCCGGAGTTGCCTTCACCCGTGACCCGTCCACCGGCGCCGTGGGGGTCTACGGCGACTACCTCCAGAATGCCCAGGGCGAGGACGTCGTGGCCGGCATCCGCAACACGCTGACGCTCGCGGACATGCAGCGCATCGACACGAAGAGCTATGACGACCTGATCGCGATCATGGCGCAACTCGAGGCGCACTACCGCGACATGTGCGACATCGAGTTCACCGTCGAGAACGGCAAACTCTTCATGCTCCAGACACGCGTCGGAAAGCGCACTGCGGGAGCGGCGTTCCGGATTGCCGTCGACATGCTCGACGCCGGGCTCATCAGCGAGGACGAGGCGCTGCAGCGGGTGACCGGGGATCAGTTGGCGCAGTTGATGTTCCCCCACTTCGCGCACGACGGCGCGCAGGCCCTGCTGACCAAGGGCATGAGCGCCTCGCCCGGTGCGGCCGTCGGGAAGGCCTATTTCACGTCCGAGGCTGCGGTGGCAGCGGCCGAGGACGGCACGCCGGTCATCCTCGTGCGTCGGGAGACCAACCCCGACGACCTGCACGGAATGGTTGCGGCACAGGGGATCCTGACCTCACGCGGAGGCAAGACCTCGCACGCCGCCGTCGTCGCCCGTGGCATGGGCCGCACCTGCGTGTGCGGCGCCGAGCAACTCGAGGTCGACGTCCGGGGGAAGAAGTTCACGGCGCCCGGCGGCATCGTCGTCAAGGAGGGCGACACCATCTCGATCGATGGTGCGACCGGTGAGGTCTTCCTCGGCGAGGTGCCGGTCGAGTCCTCCCCTGTCGTCCAGTACTTCGAGGGCGAGATCGACCCCGACGCCGAGGACGCGGACCCCATCGTGCGTTCCGTGCACCGCCTCATGCAGGTCGCCGACCGGGTGCGCCATCTGCGCGTCCGGACCAACGCCGACACGGCCGAGGACGCCGCCCGCGCCCGCCGCTTCGGCGCGGAGGGCATCGGTCTGTGTCGGACCGAGCACATGTTCCTCGGCGAGCGTCGCGCCCTGGTCGAGCGGTTGATTCTCGCCGAGGGGCCCGAGGAGGTCCAGGCCGTCCTCGACGAGTTGCTCCCGTTGCAGCGGGGCGATTTCGTCAAGATCTTCGAGGCCATGGATGGTCTCCCCGTGACGGTGCGCCTGCTCGACCCACCGCTGCACGAGTTCCTGCCGAGCCTGACCGATCTGTCGGTCAAGGTGGCGCTCAACGAGGCCAAGGGCGAGGTCAACGAGCACGACGACATCCTGCTCGCGGCCGTGCTCCGCCTCCACGAGCAGAACCCGATGCTCGGCCTGCGCGGGGTGCGCCTCGGCCTGGTGATCCAGCACCTGTTCCAGATGCAGACCCAGGCCATCATGGAGGCGGCGGCCATCGTCGCCACGAAGGGCGCCGCGGTGACCGCCGAGATCATGGTGCCGCTGGTCGGCTCCGTGAACGAGTTGGCGCTGATCCGTCAGGAGATCGATTATGCGGTGCACGAGGCCCGGGTCGCCCGCTCCGTGCACTTCGACCACAAGGTCGGCACGATGATCGAACTCCCCAGAGCGGCGGTCACGGCCCGCGAGATCGCCACCGTGGCCGACTTCTTCTCCTTCGGCACCAATGACCTGACCCAGATGGTCTGGGGCTTCAGCCGCGATGACGTCGAGTCGTCCTTCTTCTCGGAGTACCTCGAGAAGGGCATCTTCCCGGCCTCACCCTTCGAGACCATCGACCGGGACGGCGTGGGCCGGCTGGTGCGCATCGCTGCCTGGGAGGGGCGGGAGACCAAGCCCGACCTGAAGCTCGGAATTTGCGGTGAGCACGGCGGTGACCCGGAGTCGATCCACTTCTTCCACGAGTCAGGGCTCGACTACGTGAGTTGTTCGCCCTTCCGGGTGCCAGTGGCTCGGCTGGAAGCCGGCCGGGCGCAGGTCATGGAGTCGCAGGGGAACGCCGGCTGACGGGCTTCACTCGTCGTCCTCGTCGGGCCTTTCGTCGCAGTCGAGGGCCTCGTCGGCATCGGTCTCGCCGAGCATCTGAGCGCTGACCGGGTCGGCGACCAGATCCGGTCGCTGCGCGACCCACTCACGCGCTTGGGCCACGACGTCCTCGAAGCCCGGCCCCGCCACCGCCCCGAAGGTCTCCCCGCCCACCCCGGTGACCCGCACGGCGGCGCGTCGGTGGTCGAGGTCGGTGAGGCGGGTCCGGCCATCCGCGTCCTCCCAGATCACCTTCGGGCGCGGCTGAGCCTCGACCTGTTGCACCTGAGCGATGGCCAACCGCTTCTCGATGCCGTTCACGGTGACCATGCGCAACTCGTCGGCCGTGACCTCGAGCCACGGCTCACGACCGGACGCTGCGCGCAGCACGCGCACGGTGACATAGGCCAGCGTGACCACACCCGCCGCGAGGAAGAATGTCGGGGGCGCCGACAGGTCGTGGGACTGGGTCCAGATCCCGACCATGGCACTGGCCACGACGAGCAGGGCGATCCCGCTGAGTCCAAGGCCGATGCGCTGGCGACGCGTCGGCCTCGTCGAGGCGAGAACCCCATCACCCTGATTCGTCGGCTCGGTCATGCCGGCGCCTCCGGGTGCGCGTGGTGCCGCACGGTGAGGACCAGACGATGGACGGTGATGACCCCGAGCACCCAGGCCGCACCGAGCAGCCATCCCGCGACGACGTCAGTGAGCCAGTGATGGCCGAGCCAGACCCGCGAGAGCCCCATCGTCGCGGCATACCCGATGGCGAGGACGACACCGAGGATCCCCAGCCACCACCGTCGGGTCACGATCAGCAGCAGGTATACCGCGAGCCCGGCCAGGACGGTCGCGTTGAGCGTGTGCCCCGAGGGAAAGGACGCGCTGACTTCGAAGGGCGGCACGGCGAGCGCCTGGGGAGGGCGAGCCCGGCCGGTGACGTCCTTGCCGACGACGGTGATGAGCAGGGCCCCCACGAGCCCGGGCACCATGACGAGCACCGGGGTCCACTTCCGCCACGCCCAGACGAGGGCCCCGACCACCGCCAGCGCGACGATCGGGCCACCGACGGTGCCGCCGATGTGGGTGAAGTCGGTGACCCAGTGGCTCGAGGTCGGTGTCCGGTTCGCGACGGCCCAGTCGAGAACGGGCTGGTCGAGGCCGGCGATACCGCTCTGGTGCTGGACGTCCTCGTAGACGTCGGCCCCGGCTTCGGCGACGGCCGCCGCGAGGGCGCCCCCGACAAGGAGGATGGCAAGGACGGTCAGGTGCAGGCTCCAGCCGCGCCAGATCCGCTCGCCCCGGACGACGAGGGTGGCGAACATCCGCAGCAGCCGACGACCGGTCCGCGTGCGCCAGTCGCGCAGGTCGCGGTCGCCGATCGTCTCGTCGTGCCGCGGCGGATCGGCTGCCGTCGCAGCGACCGGGACGATGTCGGCGGCGCCCACCTCGGGGAGCGGCGCCGGGGACTGTTGCGGTGCGGACGGCATACCGGTCATTGCACCACGGTCGAGCAGACTGGGGGGATGCCGATAATCCCCACGTGGTCCGACCTGCTCTCCTCCCCCGCGGCCATGCGCCGGTTGATGCGCGCGTGGCCCCCGTATGCCGCGGCCGGGATCCGGATGGTCGAGATCGCCGACGACTGGTCACGGTGCGTGATGGAGCTGCGCCTGCGGCCGTGGACGGCGAACTTCGTCGGCACGCAGTTCGGGGGCTCGATGTTCTCGATGACCGACCCCTGGTGGATGATCCTCATGATGCGCCGGCTCGGGCCGGGATATGTGGTGTGGGACAAGGCTGCCGAGATTGAGTTCGTCGCGCCGGGTCGCGGCGACGTGCGGGCGACCTTCGAGCTCACCGACGAGATGGTGGCCCAGGTGCGGGCGGCGGCCGAGCGCGGAGAGAAGGTGCTCCAGTGGTATCCCGTGGACATCGTCGGCCGCGACGGCACGGTCGTGGCGCGCGTGCGCAAGCAGCTCTACGTGCGCGCGAAGCGCTGAGCTCCTCAACAGTGTGGGACCGCCGCGATGGTGGAGGCGGCGGGAATCGAACCCGCGTCCACTGACGGGAAACCAGGGCTTCTCCGGGTGCAGTGCGCTGAGGAGTTTCTCGGCCCCGGGGCTCGCACGCACACGTTCCCCGACAGGCCCAGTCGGATTGGAGTCCCACCTCACCCCCCGACGAGGGATCGGCAGCAAGATCTCTAGATGACGCTGGTGACTATGCCGAGATCATGCATAGGCCAACGGACTTCGGGCTCGCTCAGGCGGCGAGGGCGAAGTCGGTGCGCTTGGAGTTGGCACCTATTGGTTTGTACGGAGCGTTGACGAGATGACCGTACGTCCTCGACCCGCTTCCCCTGATCAGCCGACCAATGTCGAAACCGATCGCCCCCCTGAGGGGGTGGTCCCACACTGTTGAGTTGTCGCCTCCGCCTCAACACCGGAGGACTCCACAGTATGCCGTGCGCCTCCGACAGTCCCAAACGGATTCCCCCCCCGAACAGATCTCGCAGCCGACCACACCCATACCTGTGTCCGCGCGCGAGATCTGGTCCCAGCCGAACTCATCTCGCAGCCGACCACACCCATACCTGTGTCCGCGCGCGAGATCTGGTCCCAGCCGAACTCATCTCGCAGCCGACCACACCCATACCTGTGTCCGCGCGCGAGATCTGGTCCTGTGGGTGGACGTTCCCGAGCCCGGTGTGCCCTGCGTCACTAGGGTGGATCGCGGACCCGTCAGCCCACCCGGAGGTCACCTCTCGTGTTCTCGAAGATCCTGGTCGCCAATCGCGGCGAGATCGCCGTCCGAGCCTTCCGCGCCGCCACCGAGTTGGGTGCCAAAACGGTGGCGGTCTTCCCTCATGAGGACCGCAAGTCCGAACACCGGCTCAAGGCGGACGAGTCCTACCAGATCGGCGAGGAGGGCCACCCGGTCCGCGCCTACCTGGACCACGACAACATCGTGCGGGTCGCGGTGGAGTGCGGTGCGGACGCGATCTACCCGGGCTACGGCTTCCTGTCGGAGAACCCGCTGCTCGCCGAGGCCTGCGCTGCCAACGGCATCACCTTCATCGGGCCGCCGGCCGAGGTGCTGCACCTGACCGGCAACAAGGCCAAGGCGATCGCCGCTGCCCGAGCGGCCGGGCTGCCCACCCTCAAGAGTGCGCCGGCGACCACCGACCTCGACCTTCTGGAGGCGGCCGCCGCGGACATCGGGTTCCCGGTCTTCGTCAAGGCCGTGAGTGGAGGCGGCGGGCGTGGCATGCGCCGGGTGGACAACCCGGCGACCCTGCGCGATTCCCTCGAGGCCGCGCAACGCGAGGCCGACGCGGCCTTCGGCGACCCGACGCTCTACCTGGAGCAGGCCGTCATCAACCCGCGGCACATCGAGGTGCAGGTGCTCGCCGACGCCGCGGGCACCGTCTTCCACCTCTACGAACGCGACTGTTCCCTGCAGCGTCGCCACCAGAAGGTCATCGAGATCGCCCCCGCGCCCAACCTCGACCCAGACATCCGGGCGCGGATGTGCGCGGATGCCGTGGCCTTCGCCGAGTCAATCGGCTATCGGAACGCGGGCACGGTCGAGTTCCTCCTCGGGGAGGACGGACAGTACGTCTTCATCGAGATGAACCCACGCATCCAGGTCGAGCACACGGTGACCGAGGAGGTCACCGATGTGGATCTCGTCGTTGCCCAGATGCGCATCGCCTCCGGGGACACCTTCACGGATCTGGCCCTCACCCAGGATGACATCCACGTCAACGGCGCCGCCCTGCAGTGCCGGATCACCACCGAGGACCCGTCCAACGGCTTCCGGCCGGACGCCGGCCAGATCACCGTCTATCGCTCGGCCGGCGGCTCCGGTGTCCGCCTGGACGGCGGCACCGTCTTCGTCGGTGCCGAGGTCAGTGCCCACTTCGACTCCATGCTGGTCAAGCTCACCTGCCGTGGCCGGACCTTCCCGATGGCAGTGCGGCGGGCGCGACGGGCGTTGGCGGAGTTCCGGATTCGCGGCGTCTCCACAAACATCCCCTTCCTCGAATCGGTCCTTGCCGACCCGGTCTTCCAGGCCGGCAAGGCGACGACGAGCTTCATCGACGAGCGCCCCGAGCTGCTCAAGGCACGGATGCCCGCCGACCGAGGCACCAAACTGCTCGCCTACCTCGCGGACGTGACGGTCAACCAGCCGCACGGGCCGGCCACCACCAAGCTCAAACCGCGACTCAAGCTGCCGACGCTCGACCCCCAGGCGACGACGCCCCCCGGAACGCGCGACCTGCTCCTGCGCCTGGGGCCCTCGGCCTTTGCCAAGCAACTGCGTGAGCGCACGGACATCCCGGTCACCGACACGACCTTCCGCGACGCCCACCAGAGCCTGCTCGCCACCCGGATGCGCACGCGCGACCTCATGCACGTCGCCGGGCATGTCTCGCGATTGACTCCGCAACTGTTCTCGATGGAGGCCTGGGGTGGCGCGACCTACGACGTCGCCCTGCGTTTCCTTTCCGAGGATCCGTGGGAGCGCCTCGCCCTGCTGCGCGAGGCGATGCCGAACGTCCCCCTCCAGATGCTCCTCCGCGGCCGCAACACCGTCGGCTACACGCCCTACCCCACGCAGGTGACCGACGCCTTCGTCCGCGAGGCGGCACGCACGGGCCTGGACATCTTCCGGATCTTCGACTCGCTCAATGACGTCAGCCAGATGCGGCCCGCCGTCGAGGCCGTCCTCGAGACCGGGACGGCAGTCGCCGAGGTCGCCCTGTGCTACACCGGCAATCTCACGGACCCCGGTGAGACGCTCTACACCCTCGACTACTACCTGCGTCTGGCCGAGCAGATCGTCGACACCGGAGCCCACATCCTGGCCATCAAGGACATGGCCGGCCTGCTCCGAGCACCCGCGGCGCGCACCTTGGTCACCGCCCTGCGAGAGCGCTTCGACCTGCCCGTGCACCTGCACACGCATGACACCGCCGGCGGGCAGATCGGCACCCTCCTGGCCGCCATCGACGCGGGCGTGGACGCCGTCGACGCCGCGTGTTCCTCAATGGCCGGCACGACGAGCCAGCCGAGCCTGTCGGCCCTCGTCGCCGCCACCGACGGCACCGAGCGTGAGACCGGGCTCGACATCGAGGCCGTCTTCGCGCTGGAGCCCTACTGGGAGGCCGTCCGCCAGATCTACAAGCCCTTCGAGTCCGGCCTGGCCTCCCCCACCGGCCGGGTCTACTTCCACGAGATCCCCGGCGGCCAGCTCTCCAACCTCAGACAGCAGGCCATCGCCCTCGGCCTCGGCGACCGCTTCGAGGATGTCGAGAACATGTATGCCGCGGCGAACGCCATCCTCGGCAATCTCGTCAAGGTCACGCCCTCGAGCAAGGTCGTGGGCGACCTGGCACTGGCCCTGGTGGGAGCGGGAGCCGACCCCAAGGACTTCGAGGCCAACCCCACGGCATACGACATCCCGGACTCGGTGATCGGCTTCCTGGAGGGCGAACTCGGGGACCCGCCCGGCGGCTGGCCGGAACCCTTCCGCACCAAGGCGCTGGAGGGTCGGCACGCCAAGGCGCGGGTGACCGAGCTGACCGTCGAGCAGGAGGAGGCGCTGCGCACGACGCCCCAGCGCGCGCTCAACCAGTTGCTCTTCCCCGGGCCGACGAGCGACTTCGAGACGTCACGGGAAAAGTTCGGCAACCTCTCGGTGCTCGGGACCATCGAGTTCCTCCACGGCATCGAGCCGGGCACCGAGTACGAAGTGGAGATCGAGGCCGGCAAGCGGCTGCTGCTCGGAGTGCAGAGCATCGGTGAGGTCGACGGCAAGGGCATGCGCACGGTCATGTGCACGCTCAACGGTCAGTTCCGGCCGATCCAAGTGCGCGACACCAAGGCCAAGGTGGAGGTCAAGGCGGCTGAGAAGGCCGACCGCTCGGATCACGGGCAGATCCCGGCGCCTTTCGCGGGGGTCGTGACCCCAGTGGTCGCCGAAGGGGATGTCGTCGAGGTGGGTTCCGTCGTCGCGACGATCGAGGCGATGAAGATGGAGGCCAACATCACCACGCCGGTCGCTGGGACCATCGGGCGACTGGCCATAGGTCAGCACCAGCAGGTCGAGGGCGGTGACCTCATCCTCGTGATTCACCCCTAGGGGTGAGAAAAGCGTTCTCCTGAAAGGATTCTCAGGAACTTGGTGCGATTGACTGACCCTAAACCCCGACGCGGTCGAGGGTTGGCCTAACGTCGAGGCATCGGGTTCCCGAGGGGAGCCGGACCAGTCGACAGATTGAACCGCCAGTGCAGGATCACTGAACAGGAGAACTGACATGGGTCTCGGAGACACGCTCGGCAACAAGGCTGAGGAAGCCAAGGGCAAGATCGAGGAAGAGTGGGGCGACGCGACCGACAACACGCGCCTGGAGGCCGAGGGCAAGGCCGAGCAGGTCAAGGCCAAGGCGGACCAGGTCGGTGACGACGCAGCCGACGCCTTGCAGAATGCGCGCGACGAAGCCGCGGACACGTGGGAGGACGCCAAGGATGGCGGCGAGAACTCCACCCTCGACGCGATGGGCGACAAGTTGCGCGATCTGAAGAACAAGGTCGACTGAAAGGTCGCGACCGGTCAGGCTGAGAACAGGGGCTCATCCGACCACCACCGGGGGCCGGTGGCTGCACACGCAGTCACCGGCCCTCGCGCTATGTCCGGCGATTGCACGGCATACCAACCACCTTGCCGGACACAAGGGGTCACCAGGAGCCGCCGCCGCCCCCGACACCGCCGCCACCGGAGAAACCGCCGCCGCCACTGAAGCCGCTCGACCCGGACGAGCCCGGGGTGGAGACGAAGGTGCCGGCCGCCTGGGTGGAGAAGGAGTCCATGTCGGCCGCGATGTTGTCGAAGGTCGTCATGCTCCACGGCCCGATGTACCAGGACGGCATGATGACCGAGTGACCGGCCGCCTGCGCGGCCTGGGCGACCTCCTCGAAGACCTTGGCCCAGCGCTCGGTGAGTCCGAAGACGATCGCATACGGCAAGAACCTGCTGAAGACATCCTGGGCCTCCTCCCAGCGAACCTGGTTGGCCTCGGCAGTCGCGATGTACTGCCGGAAGCCGAGCGACTGGTCGAGGACCGCGCTGCCGACAGCGGTGCGTGAGGCCATTCGGCGACCGAGGAGGAAGAGGATGCCGCCGGCGAGCGCACCGCCACCGCCCAGGATCACCAGCGGGCTGATCGGCAGGCCCCACTCGGAGAGCGACCCGAACACGCTGCCGGCGAAGAAGGCGCCCATGACCGAGACCAGCGCGATCACGAAGCCGAGCGCCATCCAGCTCGAGCGTTGGCTCTCGGGGCTGCGGCGGAACCAGCCACGGTCGACGACCTCGTCGTACATCATCGACTGGACGCGCTTGAGGGTCGGCGCGAAGGTGTTCTTCAGTTCGTCGAGATGCACGACGTCACGGCCGGCGAACACAGCGTCGAGCAGGTGCTGCTCGTAAGCCGCCAGCGGCGTGCGGTCTCGCACCTGCGCTGAGGCGGTCAGCACCCAGTCTCCGCGATGCCAGACGCTGGTCTTCTCCGGCGCGGTGAGGGTCAGGTGTCCGCGCACGGCGAGGTCGATGAGAGTTGCCGTGACGTCGACGACGTTGGCTTCCTCGTCGAGGATCGTCCCCATCATCCCGGGCTGAACCCCGGACGGCGGGTTGAACTGGACCGCGATCGTCCCCGGTCCGGAGCGGCGGGCGATGGGGACGTCTGGTTGGTCGGCACCGGGTGTCAGCCCGGGGGTGAGGCCGGCGAAATGCTCGTCGCGACCCCGCGTCCAGACCAGGACCCCCATCAGACCTGCGGCCAGGACGGGCAGGAGTGCTCCGAGACCACCGAGCAGCCAGCCGAGCGTGCGTCCCACGCGCGGCGACACCTTCGTCTCGGAGGTGTCCGTCGCCGAGCCATCGCGCAGGTCGGGCTGGAGGTCCCCGAAGGCCGTGCGGGGGTAGGACGCCAGGATGCTCACGCCTTCGCCCGGGCCGATGTCCGGGGTGGTGAAGGTCGACGTCTCGCCCGCCTGCGCAGTGCACTCGGTCGTCGAACCACGAGTTCCGTAGAAACACGCCGCACGAGTGGCCGCCGCAGGTGCCTTGACGGTCGCCCGGGGGGCCTTGTACACGTACTCGTTCGACGTCGACACGTGATCGAAGTAGAACTCGGCCGTGCCATCGCCGATGTCGTTGACGACGTTCTCGAGTTGGAAGGACACCACGTAGGTCTGGGTACCGGACACCGTCCGGGAGGGCGAGCCGATGCGGATCCGCTTCTCGGCGCCGAAGTCGCTGATCGAGACATCCGTCGGCGCACCGGTCGGTGACGTCACGCGCACGTCGCTCAGCGAGTAGTAGCGATACTGCGTCTGCGAATCCCGGTATCCGGCGCGGACCTGCACCGTGCGATAGATGCCGTGCCGCTCCTCGTCGGAGGGGAAGGTCCAGTCAATCGTCTGCTTGACGTCGACCGACCCGTCCTCGTTGACCGCGTAGACGACGTCGTAGCGATCGGCCTGGTCGAGGCTGACCGGGGCGAAACCCTGCAGCGCTTGGGTGTCCGCCCCGAGACCCGAGGCCGTCGCCGGTGCGGCGCCCCACGTCAGGAACGAGAGCAGGGCCACGACGAGGGCGACCCACGGCGTCCGACGACGGGCGAGGTATGCCGCGCCCGCGGCATACCTCATCGATCGCCTCGGCCGTGGAGCGCACGCTGGACGTCACGCTGGTCCTGGCGCTCGCGCAGCGCGTGCCGCTTGTCGTAGTCCTTCTTGCCCTTTGCGACCGCGATCTCCACCTTGGCGCGCCCGTCCTTGAAGTAGAGCTGGAGCGGCACCAGCGTGTGCCCGCTCTCGCGCGTCTTGATCATGAGCTTGTCGAGCTCTCGACGGTGCAGGAGCAGCTTGCGCTTGCGTCGCGGAGTGTGGTTGTTCCAGGTGCCGTTGTGGTACTCGGGGATGTGGACGCCTTCGAGCCAGAGTTCGTCACCACTGAACGCGGCCCACCCGTCAACGAGCGAGGCCCGGCCCATGCGCAACGCCTTGACCTCGGTGCCGAGCAGGCTGATGCCTGCTTCGTAGGTGTCCTCGATGTGATAGTCGTGGCGCGCCTTGCGGTTGCTCGCGACCACCTTGTGACCGGTTTCCTTGGCCATCGGGTTCGCCCCCCTCTCGTCGAGAGGCAACGCTACCCGGCAGGGGCAAACCGATTGGGCAAAGGGAGGCGTCAGAGCCAGCCGCGCGGATTGACGGGATCGCCGTTGACATAGGTCTCGAAGTGCAGGTGACAGCCCGTGCTGAAGCCGGTCGTCCCCTCGTAGCCGATGACCTGGCCGCGCGTGACGCGGCCACCGCTCACGGCAATCCGCTGCATGTGGTTGTAACTGGTCGCGACCGGCACACCACGCTGCATGCCGTGGTCGATGACCACGCGATTGCCGTAGCCGCCTCCCCAACCGGCGGAGATGATCTCACCGTCGAGGGCGGCAACGATCGGCTGACCGCACGGGGTGGCGATGTCGATGCCCGCGTGCAAGCGGCGAGTGCCGGTGATCGGGTGGATGCGGTAGCCGAACTCGGAGGTGACCACGCCGCCTGGAAGCGGCCACCCGAAGAGCCCTCCGGTGGATTGGGACTGTGGGGCCGGCGCTGCTGCGGCCCGGCCCGCCGCGGCCGCCGCAGCCGCTTCGGCTGCCCGACGGGCTTCCTCGGCCCGGCGCGCCTCCTCGGCCCGCTGCCGGATGACTTCGGCGAGTCGGTCGGACTCGGCCTGCATCTGGGCCTCGCGCTCCTTCTCCGCGTCCACCTGTGCCTGGACAGCTGCCGCCTGGGTGCGCTGATCGGCGGCCAGGTTGTCGATGTCCGCCTTCGCCTGGGCCGCGGCGGCCTTGGCTGCGGCGGTTGCCTTCACCGCGTCCTCGGCCTTGGCCTTGGCCTCCTCGCTGTCGCCCCGCAGGGCGGTGAGGTGCGCCTCCTGGGCAACCTGACTCGCCTTGGCGGTGGCCAACTTGGAGAGCGTGCTGTGCTGCGTGTCCATCACCGCGCCGACGAGGGCGAGCCGGTCCGCGAGTTGCTGCGGGGAGTCGGCATCGACCGCGGCATTGAGCGAGCCCATCCCCTGTTCCATGTAGACCTGCCCGGCGAAGGCTGCCACCCGCCCCCGGCCAGCGACGATCTGGTCACTGGTGGCGGCCAGTTGGTCCTCGGCCTTCTTCTCGTTCGCCTGGGCAAGTTTGAGGTCGGCTGCGGCCTGGGCATCGGCGGCCTGGGCTGCCGCGAGTTGCCCCTCGGCGGCGGTCAGGGCCGCTTGGGCGCTGGGGATCTTGGCCTCGGTTTCCTTCAGGGCCAGGTATGCCGCGGCCAGGCCGGCCTCGGTGTCGTGCAGGTCTTCACGCAACTGGCTCAGCGCCGAGTCGACCGACCGTTTCTGGGCATCGGGATCGTCGGCACCGGACATCGGCGCCATGGTGACCGAGAAAAACAAAGCGGCGACCACAGCGACACCGCAGAGGCGCGAGGAAGGGCGCACCCGGCATACCGGCTGGGGAGTGGAGGGGAAGCGTGAGCGGATCATGGCGACCTCTCAGACGCGCAAGTAGCGGCGCAGGGTGAGTAGCGAGGTGAGGAGCGCAACGACGGCCACACCACCGAAGAGCCAGGGCGCGACGACGAGCACGTCGCTGGTGCCGATCCACGCCTGGCTGAGGGCAACTTGATTGACGCCGAGGTTGAAGATGACCTGGATGGCGCCCCACAACATGCCGACCGCCAGAGCCACGCCGATCGTGGCCACGATGAGCATCTCGATGATGAAGGGCATCCGGATCGTCCAACTGCTGGCACCGACGAGCCGCATGATGCTGATCTCTCGGCGTCTGACGAAGGCCGCCTGCCGGATCGTCGTCGCCATGAGGAGCGCGGCACAGACCGCCATGAGAGAGGCGAGCCCGAGCGCAAAGACGGTGACACCGTTGATGATCTGGAAGAACTTCTTGAGGACCTTCTCCTGGTCCTGGACGCTCGCGACGCCGGGAGCACCCTCGAACTGGCTGGAGACGACGGCGAACTTGGTCGGGTCCTTGAGTTTGACCCGGAAGCTCTCGGGGATGTCGCCGACCTGCACGGTGTCGGCGATGGGGCTGTTGCGGAACTGCTCACGGAACCGGTCGAAGGCCTCTTGGGCATCCTCACGGAAGACCTGGTCGACCTCTGGCATCGCTTTGAGCTGGCTCTCGATCGTGGCCTTCTGGTCGTCGGTTGCTGCCTGCTCGTTGCAGTTCGGCTGCGGAGCGCCCTCGGTGCACATGTAGATCGAGACCTGGATCCGGTCGTACCAGTAGCCCTTCATCGTGTCGGCCTGGCGCTGGGCCAGCATGCCCAGACCGAGGAGGAAGACCGACACCATGGTGACGAGGATGACCGAGATGGCCATCGAGAGGTTGCGGCGCAAACCGGTCCAGATCTCGCCGAGAATGAAACCCAAGCGCATCAGGCACCACCCTCGTAGCCGGCGGAGGGATCGAAGTCCTCTTCGGGCTCGGGTTCCCAACTGACCGGCGCCTCGGGCTTGTCCTGGCTCGCGGGCTCGGCAGTGGTGCGCTCGGGGGTGTAGGTGCCTTCCGCGACATCGCGGACGACGCGACCGTCCTGGAGCTCGACGACCCGGCGCCGCATCTCATTGACGATGGCACTGTCGTGCGTGGCCATGACGATCGTGGTGCCCGTGCGGTTGATCCGGTCGAGCAACTGGACGATGTCGAGGCTGGTGGCGGGGTCGAGGTTGCCCGTGGGCTCGTCAGCCAGCAGGATCTGCGGCTTGTTGACGACGGCGCGGGCGATCGCGACGCGCTGCTGCTCACCACCGCTCAACTCGTGCGGGAGGCGCTTGCCCTTGTCGGCCAGGCCCACCATCTCGAGGGTCTCCGGCACCAGGGTGCGGATCGCGTGCCGCGGCTTGCCGATCACCTGGAGGGCGAAGGCGACGTTCTGCGTGACCGTCTTGCCGGGCAGCAGACGGAAGTCCTGGAAGACCGCCCCCATCTCGCGACGCAGACGCGGCACCTGGCGGGAGGACATCTGCCGCAGTTCGTGACCCGCGACCATCACCTCACCGTCGGTCGGCATCTGCTCGCGCAGGGCGATGCGCATGAGGGTGGACTTGCCGGAGCCGGATTTGCCGACGACGAACGCGAATTCGCCCCGGGCGATCTCCAAGGAGACGTCGTCGAGTGCCGGAGCGGCCCCGGGGGCGTATCTCTTGGTCACGTGGTCGAAGCGGATCATGGTGGTGCAGTCGGCCTCACGGCTCGGGGACAAGGCAGGGGCCCGGACAGGCCCGGCCGGTTCGAGGATAGGTCGGGTAGGGGTCTAATCCGGGGATTACCGTGTTCGGCGTGTGCCCTGTGTGACGTCTGTGACTGCCCGCGGTCAGGTGCGGATGACCACCGAACGCGCGTCGTCGACGCCGAAAACGGTTCGCAGGGTCTCCCCGGCGAGGCTCGCCGCGCGCTGGGCGTCACCCTCGGGCAGGTATGCCGCGCTGGGCACGTCGTCGGGGATCCACCGCACGTAGGCCGGCCCGTCGGTCGGGCCCGGTCGGTGCCAGCCGAGTGCTTCGAGGTGTTCCTTCTCCGCGGAGGTCAGCGGGAAGCCGATCTCCTTGTCGTCACTGACACAGCGCGCGATGAGGTGATCCTCCAAGCGCTCGAGGGTGACCCAGGGCGTGAGGGTGGGGTGCTTCTGCCCGAGCACACGCTGCAGGACCGAGATCCGGCCGGGGCGCGCGAACTCCTCGAGAGCCTCGATCGTCAACCGATGGCCGTCAGCCAGTGCGATGACGGCCTGGGTCAGGTGGTCATGGACCAGCGCCCACGACGAGGAGTCGCCGGGCGGGATCGACACCGGGTCAGCCTTCGGCCTTGCGCTGGGCGATCTGCCAGCGGATGCCGGCCTCGATGAAATCGTCGATGTCGCCGTCGAAGACCTTGTCCGGGTTGCCGGTCTCGTGCTCGGTCCGCAGGTCCTTGACCATTTGGTAGGGGTTGAGCACATAGGAGCGCATCTGGTCGCCCCAGCTGGCCTTGATGTCGCCGGCCAACTCCTTGCGCTCCGCAGCCTCCTCGGCCTTCTTGAGCAGGAGCAGTCGCGACTGCATGACTCGCAGGGCGGCCGCGCGGTTCTGGATCTGGGACTTCTCGTTCTGCATGGAGACGACGGTGCCGGTGGGGATGTGGGTCATCCGGACCGCCGAGTCGGTGGTGTTGACCGATTGCCCGCCCGGGCCGCTGGAGCGGAAGACGTCGATCTTGAGTTCGTTCTCGGGGATGTCGATGGAGTCGGTGCCCTCGATGAGCGGGATGACCTCGACGGCGGCGAAGCTCGTCTGGCGGCGGCCCTGGTTGTCGAAGGGGCTGATCCGCACCAGGCGGTGGGTGCCGCCCTCGACGGAGAGGTTCCCGTAGGCATAGGGCACGTTGACCTCGAAGGTCACCGACTTGAGCCCCGCCTCCTCGGCATACGAAGTGTCCATGACCTTCACGGCATACCCATGCCGCTCCGCCCACCGGAGATACATGCGCAACAACATCTCGGCGAAGTCGGCGGCGTCGACGCCACCCGCGCCGGCGCGGATCGTGACGACCGCCTCGCGCTCGTCGTACTCACCCGACAGCAGGGTCCGCACCTCGAGCTCACCGACGGCCTTGGTGACGGCGACGAGCTCACGCTCGGCCTCGGCGAGCGTCTCGGCGTCGTTCTCCTCCTCCCCCATCTCGACGAGGGCCTCGAGGTCGTCGATGCGGGCGTCCATGCCGGTGACCCGGTCGTGCTCGGCCTTGGCGCGCGACAGAGACGAGGTGACGACCTGCGCCTTCTCGGGGTCGTCCCACAGAGTTGGCTCGGCCGCCTTGGACTCCAACTCGGTGATCTGCGCCTGGAGCGCGGTCAGGTCGGTCACCTCGCGCACCGACGCCATGGTCGAGCGGAGGTCCTTGATCGCCTGAGTGAAGTCGACAGCCACGAGGGTCAAGCCTACGTGAGGGGGCGAGACTCAGCGCACGGCGGCGCGAGCCCGCGAAACGACCGTGACATCGAGGGCGGCGCGCGTCGTGATCGCTGAGGCGAAGGGAATCGGGACGTGACCGGTCAGGACCACGACGGCCGTTTGGCCATCCGGTGTGCCGGTCCCCGGAGACAGACCCCACTGGGTAATGCCGTTCGGTGGCGACAGGGTGGCCAGGTGATCGGCCGCCGCCCGTTGGACGGAAGCGTCCGACACCGGGACGGCTGATCCGACACCCGTCGTCGCGTAGGTGGCGTCCTCGAAGGCGTTGGCGGCGACGAGCGCCGCGCTGTCGGCGGCGTCGAGCAATCGCATCCTGGCCAGACTCACAGCGGTGATGGCCGCAGTGGTGAGGATCAGGAGGATCGCGATGATGGTCATCCCGAGCACGAGCAAGCCGATCTGCCCCTCGTCCCGGCCCCGCAACCCCTCCCATCGTTGAGCGAGTGCTCGCGCGCCCGGCCCCTTGCGCACATCGCCCCTCACGGCGCACTCCGGAACCGGTCGACCCGGCTCACACCCTGGGCCCGCAACGGCACCTCGAGGGGGATGACGCCGCGCGCGAAGGTCGGGACCAACGGCAGCGGCACGCGCACCTCCGCCTCACTGACCACGGCGGCCCCCGGAGTCAGGCAGGGTGATGCCTCGCAGGCCACGTAGAGGGCGGTGCCCTCGGTGAAACCGAGGTTGGCGAGCGCCACGTTGCTTGCCGCGTGGGCGCGCGCGTACGCGGCGGAGTCATCAGGTGCGGTCACGAAAGCCCGTCCGGACTCACGCACCGCCGCGCTCACGGCATACGACCCCGCCTGGAGGCGACCGAGCATGAGAATCAGGTAGATGAGCGGAATCATCAGCAGCACGGCCAAGTAGACGAACTCCACGGCGGCACTCCCCTCCTCACCGGCGGCCCGCCTTCGCACCCAGAGGTATGCCGCGCGCAACCTGGTCATTGCGCCTCGGCGAACGCTCGGGCAGTGACCGACAGACCACGGCTCGGACCGAACGGGCCGATGATCGGCGCCGGCGCCGAGACACGAACGACGATCACGCGCACTCCCCCTTGGATCTCGGATCCGACGTCGACGGACTCGGCATACCTGCTGGACAACTGCTCGGAGATGAGCTCCCGGGCGCGAGCCTGACCATCGGCAGGCGAAGCGTCGGCCCGAGCACCCATCCGTGCGCCCTCGGCGGCCGAGGCAATGAGGGTGTTGCGGGTGTGGAGGAACAGGCCCAATTGCATGAGGCCGACAAAGATGAAGCACACGAGCATCGAGACCATGACGAAGTCAGCGACTGCAGCACCGCTCTCATGGTCTGGCTGCGCAGCCCTCGACCCCCCCTGTGGCCCCTTGCCCCCCGGGGCAATCCCCCCTGACGCTGCCCGCATGGCTCAGGTGAGCGAGTCCATGGCCTGTTCGAACAGGGCCACCAGTCGAGGCCGGGCCACGATGAGCAAGGCCGACACCAGCATGGCCGTCATCAAGGTGATGAGCACCCACCCCGGGACATCCCCCCGTTCCTTGTCGGTCCGTTGCCAGCCGCGTAGCGCGCGCGTGGTCGAGATGCTTCTCCGGTTCATGGTTGTTCTCCTTTGGGTCGGGTGTCAGGTCTGATGGGTCAGAAGGTGAAATCAAGGAAGTTCAGGCCTGGGAAGACCGCGAAGACGATGGTCACCGGCAAGACGAGGAACACGACCGGGACCATCATCGCGATCTCCTTCTTGCCGGCGGTCTCCATGACGGCCCGCCGTCCGCCTTCGCGAACGTCCTGTGCCTGAGCGCGCAGGACCTCTGCAAGGGGGGTCCCTCGGTCGATGGCGACGACCAAGCCATCGACGAACCGCGCCAGGGCAGGGAGTCCTGTGCGGTCAGCGAGGCCGGACAGCGCAGCCGGCAATGTGGCTCCCGCGCGGGCATCGGCCAGACAGTGCCGCAACTCTCCTGCGAGTTCTCCACCACTCAGTCGACAGACCCGGTCGAGCGCGCCGACGGCACCCTCTCCGGCGCCGACCGCAAGGGCCAGGAACTCGGCGATCGTCGGGAACTCGGCCAACATTCGTTGCTCGCGCGCAGCAGCACGCCGCGACAGGACGTGATCCCAGACGACGACTCCGAGGGCGGCGCCGATGACTGGTAGCAGGATGGCGAGGAGCGCGCTGGAGCCGTGGATCGTGGCCAGCACGGACATGGCGATCCCCGAGATGGCGCCACCGGTCCCGCACAGGACTTGCTGCGCACGAAATCGGTCGACGTCCGGCGCCTGCCCCGCTCTGAGCAGCCTTCGTCGAACTGTGGGTCCGTCGCCGATGACACGATCGATGACTGCCCCGCCGCTGGCGAGGAGCGGCACGAAAACTGACGGGACATGGCTCAGAGGTCGGCGGTTGACGAGCAGGCCACTGGGGCGTGCCTGATCCACCAAGTAGGGCAGCACTCGATCGGCCAGACCATGCCGTCGGTTGGTGGGTAGCCTCCGCCAGATCAGGTTCAGGCCCAGTCCGAGTGCGGCACCGAGGAGGAGGCCCGCCATGGTGAGCGTCAACGCAGCACCCGACCTTCCTCTGGCAGGCGCGCGATGCGCAGCATAGCCCAGTAGGCGATGGCCGACACGGCCGCGCCACCGGCCAGCACACCAACACCCGTGAGGCTGGAGTAGGCGGCAACGGACTCGCGGCGACCGCTGAGGATGAGGAGGACCAACCACGGCGCGGCAACTGCCAGGCGAGCTGCGTTGACCGTCCACGACTGACGGGTCTCGAGCTCGGCGCGCGTGCGGGCGTCTTCACGCAGGAAGATCGACAACGTCCGCAACAGTCGGCCGAGGTCGCTGCCGCCCACCTCGCGCGCCATGCGCAGCGACTCGATGAGTCGATCACCGACCGGATCGCTGAGCCCCTCCTTGAGGCGGTCGAGGCAGTCGTGAAAGCGGCCGGTCAGACGGTAGTCCTCCGCGAAGGCCCGGAATGCCGTCCTCAGCTCCTCGGGTCCACGAACACTCAACTGCCCGAGCGCCTCCGGCAGGGCGAGACCGGCGCGCACACCAGAGGCCACGTTGTCGATGGCATCGGGCCAGAGCTCACGCAGCCGTGCGCGTCGACGGCGCGCTCGCACCCGGACGAAGACGATCGGCGACCAGCCGGCCATCAGCGCAAAGCACAGCGCCAAGGGCGCGGCGCCCACGACGAGTTGGAAGATCACGAAGACGATGGCGAAGGTGCCCAGCGCGAAGGCGATCAGTGTTCCGACTCCGAGTCCAGGAATCCCCGATTGGACAATCTCGTCCGCCAAGCGATCGCGCAGTCGGTTTCGAGTGACCCGCCGTTCGGCCGGCGGGACCCAGAAGGAGGACCAGACGAGGAAGAGGCCAGCACCCAACATGAGCCCCAGCGCCAACCCTGTCATCGATGGTCCTGCGTGAGGATTCGGTGCACGTCGATACCGGCCCGGTCGAAGCGCTCCTGGTGAGGAGGAAAGCCGTCGCCCCGCACCAGGGTCCCACCCCGACTGTGGAAGATCTCAGAGGTCTCGATGACGTCGCCTTCGACCCGCCCGGGCACCGCGACAATCTCGCGGACCACTCGTCGCCCGTCCCGCTCCAGGGCTGCGTGGACGACGACATCGACTGACGCTGCGACAGTCGGGACCACAAACCTGCTCCCGACGTTCTCCCCAGCGAGCAGCGGAAGGGTGCACATCTTCACGATCGCTTCGCGCGCGCTGTTGGCATGGATGCTCGCCATGCCGGGCAGTCCGCTGTTGAGGGCAAGGAGCAGGTCGAGGCTCTCGGCCTGCCGAACCTCCCCGACGACGATGCGCGAAGGCCTCATCCGCAACGCCTCCTTGACGAGACGACGCAAGGGCACCTCCCCTGTCCCCTCGAGCGAAGGCTGCCGACACTGCATGGCTGCGACATCTCTGAGCGGGATCTTCAGTTCGAAGACCTCTTCGACCGTCACCACCCGTTCGCGTGGGGGAATGGCCGCGCCGAGACAGTTGAGCAGGGTCGTCTTTCCTGCTTGCGTCCCACCGGCGACCAGGATGTTGAGCCCCGCCGCGACGCAGGCCTCGAGGAACGCGCTGGCCGCTGGCGTGAGGGTGCCGATGCGCACCAGGTCTTCGAGTCGGTCCGCCCGCACAACGAACTTTCGGACATTGACGAACCAGTCCTCCCTCGTGATGTCGGGAATCACGACGTGGAGGCGAGATCCGTCCGGCAATGTGGCATCGACGAACGGCGACGAGAGATCAACCCGACGTCCCGAGGACTTGAGCATGCGCTCGACCAGGTCGCGAACCTCGTCACGAGTCAACACCGTGCTCGTCAACTCCGACACCCCACCCCTGGCGACGAAAACACGAGTGGGTTGATTGATCCAGATCTCCTCGATCTCTGGGTCGTCGAGGTACTTCTGGAGGGGTCCGAAACCGGCGACGCTGTCCCACACCTCTCGGGCGACCGAGTCGACGTCGTCGAGAAACGGCATACCCCCGTGAAGGGAGCGCGCGTCGTAGTCCGCCACCGCGTCGCGGACCAGTTTTCGGGTCGCGGCTTCGTCCCGCATCGGATCAAGACCCGAACGCCGGATCAACTCCTCAACCTCGGAACGCACCGTCGCCAACGCGTCCATGCAGCCACCTCCCCCTGGCGGAAACCCCCAACTCTCCTGCCATCAAATCAAACGAAGCGGCCCACTCGCACCTTGTCCACAGGCCCTGACCATTTCTTGACCAAGAGCACCCAATGCACGCAGACCCTGTGGACAGCCGCCACGAGGGTTGGCACAAGACCTACCGTCGGGTCGCATGGACCTGGTGCTGAGTGTGCGAAGGCTGCCGACCGACGTGGCCGGGGCACCTCCGGCGATCGACCTACGAGTGCGTGGTGAGCTTGTCACTGCCGGTGAGTTGGCCGCCTGTGCCGCAACCCTTTTCGGTATGCCGCGGGCCCACCTTCACGTGTCCGGGATCGCCGTGGGTGAATCCGAGCTCGTCGGTCGGTGGCCGCTCGTGCACGGAGCCAGTGTCGTCGCACACCCCGAAGTGGCGCTGGCACCGGCCCGTGTTCCGGTCAGACCTTCCACGCCCTTCGACGTCGTGGCCACCGCCGGACCGGACTGTGGCCGGCGAATCACCCTGTCTCGCAGCGGTATCACGGTCGGACGGGGTGACGTCGACCTATCCCTCCACGACGACACTCTGAGCAGGCGACACGCCCGGATCAGCGTCGAGTCCGGCCATCTCAAACTAGTCGACCTGGGCTCGACGAACGGATCCACGATCAGCAACGATCCGGGCACCGACTCGACCGGCATTACTGTTGATGATCGAATCAAGTTGGGCCACAGCGTGATTGAGCTTCGTCCGCGAATTGCTGCTGGGCCTCCTCCTGCGCCGGTCGAGGTCGCCAACGGGCGACGACTGCTGCCAGTTGGTGCGTGCCCACCCGACCCTCCTCCCGTGGTCACGGTGACGCAGCCACGGCCGCCCGAACCTGTGAGCGCGGCCGCCTTTCCGTGGATCACGATGCTCGTGCCCCTGCCCATCGCCGCGGTTCTCGCCGTCGCCTTCGGACCGCAGTTCCTTCTCTTCGCGTTGCTGGGACCGGTGACGTCCGGGGCGTCGTGGTGGCAGGACCGTCGCCGTAGACACCGGGAGGAAATCGCCCGCACCGAGTTGTTCGGCGCGGAGCAGCATCGGGCAATGCAGGCGATCGTCGAGGCGACGGACCGCGAAGTCACTGCTCTGAACCATCTGGCGGGGGACACCGACCGTGTCCTCCAATCCGTCCATGCCTGCCGCCCGCCGTGGTGGGCCACCGATCCAGGTGGCGAATCGTGCGCCGGGGTCACCAACGTGAATTGGCCTCGGGGTCTGCCCGTGCGCCTGGGCTTGGGATCGCCGGCGAGCCGCACCGTGCGCATCACGGGCGCTGATGGTCAGGCGACGTCGCCGACGCTCGCCGATGCACCGGTCGTCATCGACCTCCAGACTGTCGGCGGACTCCGCTTCTTCGGCGATCGCTCACGCGCGCACGCCGCCCTTCGACAGGTTGTCGGGGGTCTGGTTTCTCGGCATCCACCCTCCCAACTCGCCCTCGTCGTGGACCTCGGCGCGACAGGTGAGAGCGAGGCGGCCTGGCTTCGCTGGCTGCCGCACACGGCATGGATCGGCCCTGATTCCGACGCTGCCGCGCGCACCGTCGAATCCGGGAGGGTGGTCCTGTCGATCACCTTCGCGAATGACGTCCGGGCACAGACTGGTCCCGGGGGGCCTGCGGTGACCCTGCGCCGGGTCGGCAACCAGGGCTCATTCGCTGACCTCCTCCTGGGTTCTGATGACGACGTGTTGCGGCACCCCGATGGGGACACGTCGTTGGTCACCGACGGAGTCGGCCCGTGGTGGGCAGAGCGCTTGGCGCGGGCGATGGCCGGGCAGGCACCATTGCTTGCGTCGACCGCAACTCACGAGCATGCCCCGTGGGCTCATCTACGTTGTGAGGTGCTGGCCATCCGTTCGCTCGAGCCCGCGTCCGTGAAGGCCTTGCTCACCCAGTGGGAACACTTCGGTCCCCGCACCGGTCCACGCGCGGCAGCCGTGGTCGGTCAAAGCGGCGACGGTCCGTGGACGATCGACCTGGACACCGATGGTCCTCACCTCTTGATCGCGGGCACGACCGGATCGGGCAAGTCAGAGGCCTTGCGCTCGCTCGTCTCAGGCCTGGCTCTCAGGCTGCCACCGGAGTCACTCACCTTCCTCCTCATCGACTACAAGGGCGGGTCCACGTTCACCCTGGCCAGACGCCTGCCCCACTGTGTCGGCGTGGTGTCGGATCTCGATCCCGCACTTGCAGAACGCGCACTGCGATCCCTGCGCGCCGAGGTCAAACGGCGCGAGTCAGCTCTCGAGGCTACGGGTTCGGACACCATCCACGCCCACAACGCCGCCACCTCCCACGACCCGTTTCCCCGATTGGTTGTCGTCGTCGACGAGTTCCGCGTCCTCGCCCAGGAGATCCCTTCGTTCCTCGACGGCCTCGTGCGCCTGGCCGCCGTCGGGAGGTCGTTGGGCATTCACCTCGTTCTCGCCACCCAGCGCCCGGCGGGAGCCATCACTCCCGACATCCAGGCCAACATTGGCACCCGGATTGCTCTGCGCGTGCGGGACGATCAGGAGTCAGTGCAGGTGATCGGTGACTCCAGGGCTTCTCAGGTGCCGCGGAGCTCTCCCGGCGCTGGCTTCACCCGATCGACGGACGGCGATCTCGCCCCCGTGCGTGCATGTCACATCACCCGCATCCTTCCGACTCCGGTCGAGGAGCCCACACGCTTCGATCCCGTCCCTCCCGACGACCTGCCTTCACCCCTGCCCACCGAAAGCGCAGGTCCGAGTGAGTCCGACGAGACCGTGGAGGACGCCCTCGTCGCACTGGTCGAGGCAGCACATGCCCGTCGGGGCATCGGCCTCCCCCGCACCCCATGGCTGCCACCCTTGCGGGCGCTCATCTCGATCGACGACCTCGAGTCACCCGTGCCTGACACGTGGCCCGTCGGGCTGGTCGATCTCCCCGACGAACAACTCCAGCTCGGGCTCACCTGGGCTCCGGATGACCCGCCCTGGCGGATCATTGGCGGGCCGCGGTCCGGCCGGTCGACTGCCTTGGCCACCATCGCCACCGCGGCCTCGCTTGCTCTGGGCGACCGACTGCACGTGTATGCCGTCTCGGCGTCACCGGCGGTTTCACCCCTCGATGCGCTCTCGACCGTCGGTGCGGTGATCATGCCTGACCAGATCGGGCGACTGCGCCGCTTGGTGGAACTCGTGCGGGGTTTCGAGGGTGATTCCGCTCCGGATGACCACCTTCTGCTCCTCATCGACGACGTCGCGCTGGGCGCCGGCCCGGACACTCCCGCTGCGGGTGCCCTCAAGGATTTGGTGCGGATGGCCACGGACCCCTCCACCGGCCGGGTGAGTCTCGTCCTGGCCGGCGCCCGGTCCCTCGCGACGACACGCTTGGTCGACGGCGGCCCCACGATCTGTCTGCCTGGGCTGGACAGCGGCGACCTCTTGCTCCTCGGCATCCGGCCTTCGGTGGCCCAGACACTCACCGGGCCCGGACGTGGTCTCCGCGTCGAGGACGGGGCTCTGGTCCAGTTCGCGGTCGCCGACGGTTGCCGAGCCATCCCACGACGGCGACGGAGACGAGTCCGTGCGGTGGAAGACCTACCCTCGCGGGTCGACCTGGCGGCACTCCTGACCGTCGATGCATCTGGGCCGGGGCGGCCGTCCTCCCGGCAATCGTGGGAAGTCCGACTGGGGGTCGGAGACCCGTCGGTCGAGACCCTCTCGTGGGATCCGATGCGCGACGGAAGAGTGCTCGTCGTGACAGGACCAGCGGGATCAGGTCGGACGTCCACGGTGCAGGTCGTGGAGCGTCAAGCGGCATGCGCCGGACGTCGCATCCTGCGCCTTCCCGATGACCTGCACGCCGCGGCGGCACTGGATCTGGAGCGAGGATCTTGGCTGGTCTCGATCGACGACGTCGAAGGGCTGGGGGTTGACGGTGAGGCAGCGCTGGTCAAATGCCTCCAGGCGGGAGCCGATGTCGTCGTGGTCGTGTCGGCCCTGCGGCATACCGTGGCCTCTGCGTATCGCGGCGCGCTCCCGGGGCTTCTTGCCCGCGGATGTGCCGTGCTCCTCCAACCGGCGAGCCCACACGACGGCGACCCCTTTGGGTCACGCATCGAGCCGGCCGCCACCCTGACACCGGGCCGCGGCGTCTTCCTTCGCCGCGGACGGACCAGTGAGATCCAGATCGCCCTGCCCTCCGCCGACGAAGCCGCCGAGCCAACACCTGCTGCCTGACCACCCACGACGCGGTCGTCAGCGGCACCCAGATCTCGCACCGCGACACACCCATACCTGTAGTCGGCTGCGAGATGAGTCCCCGACCGAACACATCTCGCACCGCGACACACCCATACCTGTAGTCGGCAGCGAGATGAGATCAGACGACGGCGTCGCTCTCGTGGCGACCACTCATCAGGGCAGCGACGATCGCCAGAATCGCCGCGACAGCAAGCGGCCAGGCCCCCCAGAAGCCGCCGCCGTGCATACTCCATGCAACGGGCAACATCAGCAGGTTCCACAGGATCGTCGGGGTCCGCGGCCAGGTGCCGCCGGACCGCCAGGCCCTGGCCATGGCCAGGAGCGCCACTCCGGTGAGCGCCATCAGGGCGATCGACATCACCACGCGCGCGGCATCGTCACCCTCGCCGATGACGAGTTCGTAGAGGTAGAAAGCGCAGAAGCCCAGCAGCACCACGCCTTGAATCCCACAGACCAGGGCCGCCAGCGGGCGGGCCCATGCAGGAGTCACGGGAATCTCATTCGCCGACATGCCCACGAGGGTATGACCTCCCCGGATCGGCCGTCAGCCGGCCAGGGCCTGTCGGGCCTCGCCGCGCTTGGCCGCCAGCTGCTCGCGCAACTCGGGGTCGGACTGGACCAGGTAGACCAGCCCGCAGTCCTGCGGTCCGCTGGCCCCGGGGAAGCACAGGGAGCACGGGTCGCCCACGCGAATCGGGCACTTCGGTTCTGGCCCGGCCATACTGCACTCCAGACGCTTTGATTGATGATACAACTATATCACCCCGGCCGCCCGGACAGGCCCAGGATCTGCAGGCGGGAACCTGCCTGCACAGTCCGACGTTGCGCAGGGGACGGACAGATCACGGCAAACGGGTGCACCGGACCACAACCTCTGGTGTGTTTGGGACGTCAGGGGTACGATCCTGAGTCGGATGCGTGTGTGCCTGCATCCGTGGTGCAACGATGCACGCTGGCTTCCTGCCTGCATCGCGACCCGACTGCAGGACCCCTTCAGGAGCTCTCACCTCCACCGACAAGGAGTAACCCCCCATGGATTGGCGCGACCGCGCTGCCTGCCTCGACGAGGACCCCGAGCTGTTCTTCCCGATCGGGAACACCGGCCCGGCGATCCAGCAGATCGAGGATGCGAAGGCCGTGTGCCGCCGCTGTGAGGTCGTCGACACCTGCCTGAAGTGGGCCATAGAGTCCGGCCAGGATGCCGGAGTCTGGGGTGGCCTCTCCGAAGACGAGCGTCGCGCGCTCAAGCGCCGCAACGCCCGTGCCCGCCGCGCCGGCTGATCCCCGCACTCCCCTACTGTCGGCCCTCCAGTTCGGCGCGAAGCGTCTCCGACCCCGCTCCTGAGGCGAGGATCTGCCCGGCCAGGTCGCGGTCGCCCATGAGCGCTCGGAACGATTGCGGCACGGTGACCCCGTGCGCAGGCACCTCCAGCACCCGGATCTCGTCCCCGGCGCTGATCCGGCCGGGCTCGATCACCGCCAGGTAGGCGCCGGTCCGGCCGCGCTCGCTGAAGCGCTTGACCCATCGCTGCTCACCCATGTGCCCGGCGAACGTCCGGCACGGGATCCGCGGTCCCTCCACCTGGAGGACCGCCGATCCGATCGCCCACGTCGTGCCGATGACGGCGGCATCGACATCGAGGCCCTCGGTGGTGAGGTTCTCCCCGAACATCCCGTCCCGCAGGTCCCGGCCCAGTTCGCAACCCCACCAGTCGAGCTCCTCGCGCGCCACGGCATACACGGCCTGCCCGTCGCCGCCGTGGTGACGCGGGTCGCCGATCGCGTCACCGACGACCCCACTGCCCAGGCCACCGCGCTTGGGTCCCGGGGCCCGCACCTCGATCGCATCGACCGGCTGCTTGTCGATGGCCGTCCCGCGCCGGGGGCTCGCGTGGGTGGAGGCCGTGAGCCGACCCACGTTGACGCTGCGCACGAACCCCATGAGGCACAGAGTATGCCGCGCGCCCACCTCCCCGGGTAGCGTCGCCCGGGTGACTGTTGAGACCACACCGACCCGCCAGCCCACCGCCGTCGACGCGATCGCCGACGAGTACTTCGACGCCGCCATCGCCCTCTCCCCCAACCTCGCGACCTACCTGGGCATCCCCGGGCACGACGAGGACATCGACGACCTGTCGCCCGCCGGCTTCGACGCGCACGTCGACCTGGCCCGCCGGACGCTGGAGCGACTGTCGGAGGTCGAGCCGGCTGATGCCATCGACGAGGTGACGATCGCCGCCATGCGCGAGCGCCTCGGCCTGCAGCTCGAGACGGCCGACGCGGGCTGGGACCGCGCCGCCCTCAACAACCTCGCCTCCCCCGTGCAGGGCTGCCGCGACATCTTCGACCTGATGCCCACCGACACCGCCGAGCAATGGGCCACCATCGCCACCCGGATGGGCAAGGTGCCGGCCGCGCTGGAGCAGCTCAAGGTGACGCTGGCCGAGAGCACCGACCGCGGCGTCGTCTCCTCGCGGCGCGGCGTGCAGGCGTGCATCGACCAGTGTGCCGAGTTCACCAGCCCCGACGGCTACTACGCCGGCCTGCTCGCGGGTGCGAAGCTCTCGGACGGCTCTCCTCTCCCGGAGGAGGTCGCGGCCGACCTCCGCACCAACGTGGAAGCCGCGGCCGCGGCATACCGATCGTTGGGTGAGTGGCTCGAGCAGCGGGTCCTCCCCCACGCCCTGGCCGCGGATGCCGCCGGTCGCGAGCGCTATGCCCTGGCCAGCCGGGACTTCCTCGGCGCCACCGTCGACCTCGAGGAGACCTACCAATGGGGTCAGGAGGAGCTGGCGAGGATCACCGCCGACATGGAGGCGACGGCGCAGCGGATCCGGCCAGGTGCCACGGTCGCCGAGGCGATCGCCCACCTGAAGGCCGACCCGGCCTACCAGCTCCACGGCACCGACGAGCTCAAGGCGTGGATGCAAGGCAAGGCCGACGAGGCGATCGCGATGCTGCACGGCACGCACTTCGACATCCCCGAGCCGGCGCACCGGATCGAGTGCCTCATCGCGCCGACCCACACCGGCGGGATCTACTACACCGGTCCGTCGGACGACTTCTCGCGCCCTGGGCGGATGTGGTGGTCGGTGCCCAAGGGCGAGACCGAGTTCGGCACGTGGAGTGAGCTGTCGACGGTCTACCACGAGGGCGTGCCCGGGCATCACCTCCAGGTGGCCCAGGCGGTCTTCCAGCGCAAGCTGCTCAACAAGTGGCGGCGGATGATGTGCTGGACGTCCGGCCACGGCGAGGGCTGGGCGCTGTATGCCGAGCGACTGATGGCCGAGTTCGGCCACATGGACGACCCGGGCAACCGGATGGGCATGCTCTGCATGCAGTCACTCCGGGCGGCGCGCGTCGTGCTCGACATCGGCGTCCACTGCGGCTTCGAGGCACCGGCCGAGGTCGGTAGCGGGGCGTGGGACTACGACAAGGCGTGGGCCTTCCTCACGGCCCATGCTTTCGAGTCCGAGGGGATGCTGCGCTTCGAGCTCGACCGTTATCTCACCTGGCCGGGACAGGCGCCGAGCTACAAGATCGGCGAGCGGCTGTGGCTGCAGCTGCGCGACGAGGTGCGCGCCCGTGAGGGGAATGCGTTCTCGCTCAAGGACTTCCACGCGCGAGCCCTCGACCTCGGATCTGTGGGGCTCGACGTGCTCCGGGATGCCCTCCTGGCGCAGTGACCTGCACCGACGTCGCGGCATACGACGGAGCGCACACGTCAATGCGAGGATGCAGCGCGTGACCATCGCCCTCACCGTCGTCGTGCTCGTCGCCGTCGTCATCGTCGCGGCCCAGCTCGCCGAACGCCTCGGCATCCAGCCGCCACTCTTCCTCCTCGGCGTGGGCGTCATCGCCTGCCTCGTCCCGGGGGTGCCGGTCATCGAGTTGTCGCCCGAGGTCGTGCTCCTCGGCCTCCTCCCACCCCTGTTGTATGCCGCGGCGCTCTCCACGTCGTTGGTCGACATCCGCGCCAACCTGGGCTCGATCCTCAGCCTGGCCTTCGGGCTCGTGCTCTTCACGGCGCTGATCGTCGGGGCGATCACGCATTACGTGCTCGATGTCCACTGGGGCGTCGCCATCGCGCTCGGCGCGATCGTCGCTCCCCCGGATGCCGTCGCAGCCACCGCCGTGGCCCGCCGGGTCGGGCTGCCCCGCCGGGTGACGACGATCCTCGAGGGCGAGTCGCTGCTCAATGACGCCACCTCGCTGGTCACCTTGCGCACTGCCCTGGCCGCCGCCGGGTTGGCCGTCGCGCACGGTGAGGGCGCGGCCACCCACCCCGAGCCGGTCGGCCCTGCTGATGTGGCCCAGTCCTTCGCCGTCGCCGTGGTCGGCGGCGTGGCCGTCGGGGTCGTCGTGTTCCTGCTCGTCGGCTGGTTGCGCCGGCGCGTGCACGAGAGCGCGGCCGACACCGCCCTGTCCTTCGTCGCGCCCTTCGCGGCCTATCTGCCCGCCGAGGAGATCGGGGCGAGCGGCGTGCTCGCGGTCGTGACCGCGGGGCTGCTCCTGGCCCACAAGGCACCGCTGCTGCAGACGGCCTCCTCACGACTGTCCGAGCGGATCAACTGGGCCAGCATCACCTTCATCCTCGAGAACCTCGTCTTCCTCCTCATCGGCTTGCAGGTGAAGGCGATCATCACCGCTGTCCGGGAGGACGACGTCGCCCTCGGCAACGCCTTCCTGCTGGGCCTGGCCGTCCTCGTCGCGGCCATGATCGCCCGCCCCCTCTGGCTGCTCCCGATGACCTGGCTGCGTCGGGTTGTCGGTCGCGACGAGCAGGCCGCCGACAACACGTCGACCCTCGTCGTCTCGTGGGCCGGGATGCGCGGCGTGGTCACGCTCGCAGCCGCCCTCACCCTCCCCCAGAACACTCCCCATCGGCCCGTGTTCATCCTGGTCGCCCTGATGGTCACGGTGGGAACCCTTGTGCTGCAGGGACTCACGTTGCCCACCGTCGCCCGGCGCCTCGACGTGCGGGGACCCGACGCCCGCGAGGACGCCCTCCAAGAGGCGACCGTCGTGCAGGCGACGACCGCGGCCGGCCTGCGTGCCATCGAGTCCCGGTCGGAGGTCGACACCTCGACCTTCGAACTCATCCAGCGCCAGGCGACGGCGCGCGTCAACCGGGTGTGGGAGCGCCTCGGCAGCGGACGGGACGATGAGGAAACCCCGAGCGAGACCTACCAGCGGATCCGACTGGAGATGCTGGCGGCCGAGCGCACCGAACTCCTGCGCATTCGGGACGAGGACAGCGTCGATCAGGCCGTGCTCCGCACGGTCTCCAGCAACTCGACGCCGAGGAGGCTGCGCTCGCCTATCGGGTCTCCCGACACGAACGCCTTCGCGACGAGGTCCTCACCACACCCAGCCAGGTCGCGGGGAACTGTGACCACCTGCGCGACGATCAAGGGTTCGCCGTGCCGACGACTCCCCAGGGCTGCGAGGAGTGCCGCGCTCTCGGGATGACCTGGGTGCACCTGCGACTGTGCACCACGTGCGGTCACGTGGGCTGCTGCGACTCCTCACAGGGCAGGCACGCCAGCGCCCACTTCCACGAGAGCGCCCACCCGGTCATGCGAAGCCTCGAGCCGGGCGAGTCGTGGCGTTGGTGCTTCGTCGACGAGGTCCTCGGATGAGCCTGGTGCACCTCGTCCTCGCCTCGGCCTCGCCCGCGCGACTCGCGACCCTGCGCGCCGCCGGAATCGATCCCACCGTCATTGTCAGCGACGTCGACGAGGAGGCCGCCGTCGCCTCAGCCGAGGCGCTCCACGGGCCGCTCGCCGCCTCCGACGTCGCGCTGCTCCTCGCCCGCGCCAAGGCCGAGGAGGTATGCCGCGGGGGCGGCCCCGCGGCATACCAACCCTGCGTGGTGCTCGGGTGCGATTCGGTGCTCGAACTCGACGGGGAGGTGCACGGCAAGCCCGGCGATGACGCGGAAGCCATCGCCCGCTGGCGGCGAATGCGCGGTCGGAGGGGGACCCTGCACACCGGGCACTGGCTGGTCGACGAGAGGGAGTCGAGCCAAGGTGGCACCGGCGGGATGGTCGGCGGGACGGCCTCGACGGTGGTGCACTTCGCCGACCTCGACGATGCCGAGATCGAGGCCTATGTCGCAACCGGTGAGCCGCTGCGGGTGGCGGGGGCCTTCACAATCGACGGTCTCGGCGGTGCCTTCGTCACGGCCCTCGAGGGCGATCACCACAACGTCGTCGGGCTGTCGTTGCCACTCTTGCGCGAGTTGGTGCGCGAAGTCGGGGTGGGCTGGTTCGACCTCGTCTGAGTGACTGGTCAGAGGCAACTACTTTCCATTTCGGAAAGTAGTTGCTATGGTCGAGGTACACGCCAACGACGAAAGGCCCGCCATGAACCAGCAGGACCTGAACCGCGACCAGATGACTCCCGACCAGGCGCGCGCTACCCTCGACTCCGCTCCCAGGCTCGATGACACCGGGCACGACCGGCGTATCCACGGCTGGGCCACTGCCGCCTTCGGCGCACTGGTCGGCGGCTATGTCGGCCTGTACCAAGCGCTCCCCGAGGGCAACAGCGCTCGCAATGTCATCACGGCCTTCTACGTCCTCCTGCTCTTCGGGCTGGCCGCGTGGCAGACCAAGAACATCAGGCTGTGGCCGCGTCACTCGAAGGTCACCGGCTATGCCGCCCTGGGATGCACGGTGATGCTGGCCGGGATCGGGACGATGGCCCTGAACTTCCTCGAGAGCCGCACCGGCGTTCGCGCGGAGGTGTCCCCCCTTTGGTATGCCGTGGCCGCCATCGTCATCGCTGGACCCATGTTGGTGGCCGGCTGGATCATCGCCAACCGCAAGTCCTGACCACGATGACCACCGAAAACCTGACCGGCCACGCTCGGCATCGGCTCGACGAGGTCATCCACGCCCCCATCCGATTCAGCATCGTGGCCACGCTCGCCGGTGTGGACGAGGCCGAGTTCTCCGCGGTCCGGGACGCGATCGAGATCTCCGACTCCGCCCTCTCCAAGCAGGTGAGCACGCTGGAAGCCGCCGGCTACGTCAAGGTCAAGAAGGGGTATGTCGGCAAGCGTCCTCGCACCTGGCTGTCCCTCACGACCAAGGGCCGGGGTGCCCTGACCGTCCACCTCGCCGCACTCCGGGAGATCGCCGGGTCAACCCATTCTCACCAATAGTGAGCTTTCGGTCAGCCCACTGGCGGCGGCCTCGCATCCCCGCACGACACCTTCTCACCAATAGTGAGCTTTCGGTCAGCCCGCCGGCGGCTCCCTGTGGAAATCGAGATTGCGGGCCGACGCCGACCGCAAGACTCACCTCATGGCCGATTCCCTTGAAACCCACCATCCGTTCCTCATCCGAGACGCGCCCGGTCTCGGAATCAGGCCCAGCGACCTTCGCAGCCCTCGCTATCGGCGCATCTTCCGCGGCGTCGGAGTTCACTCCGAGGTTCCTGACACCGTCGTCGTCCGAAGTAGAGCGGCGCTGCTGCTGGCTCCGCGCGGCGCCGTGGTTAGCCACTGGTCTGCCGGGCGGCTGTGGGGAGGAACGACCCCCGACGATCCAGAACTGCACCTGGCGTTGGAGCGCGATCACCAGATGCGCATTCCCGGAATCCGACTGCACCGGCACCGCCACCAACTTCACGCGGTCAAGCGGCATGGCTTGCCCGTCACGGCACCACTCCAAACCTTCGGACACCTGGCCCGTATCGCGACGACTGTTCAGCTCGTCGCCCTCGGTGACTCGCTGGTACGCAAGAACCGCTTCAGTCCACCAGAACTGGTGGCCTTCGCCGACGCATGGGAGCACCAGTGCCGGCGCGAAGCGCAACTCGCGGCCCGACTGGTGAGGGAAGGTGTCGACTCCGCACCCGAGACCGCTCTTCGCCTCCTCTTCACCTTCGCCGGCCTGCCCGAACCCGAGGTCGACATCCACCTCACTGACGCCGACGGACGACTCCGTTATCGCCTCGACCTGGGCTTCCGGGAAACAAGGCTCGCCATCGAGTACGACGGCCGTTGGCACCACACCGATGAGCAACGGCAGCTCGACGAGGTCCGGCGCCACGATTTGGGCCTGGAGGGATGGACGTTCTTGATCGTGACCGCCGACGACCTTTATGGCGACACCGCGGGCCTCCTCCGACGGATCATCGAGACCCTTGCGGACCACGGCATTGCCCTGCCGCGCGCACCGCTCGACGACTGGCGCCGACACTTCCGATGCCCGACCCACGCTCCGGCCGCCTGAGCGGCATACCGAAAGCTCACTATTGGTGAGAAGTACCCGTGGGCCGACGCCCCGCGGCATACCGAAAGCTCACTATTGGTCAGAAGGAGCCGTGGGCCGACGCCCCGCGGCATACCGAAAGCTCACTATTGGTGAGAAGTGGGCGAGGCGAGCGGGCGAAGGCTGCCCTGTCACACCGGTGGTATGCCGCGGCGCTTGGTCGCGAAGTGGCGGTCCCGGTTCGCGGCGTAGCGCAGCCTCAGGAGCAGCTCGTCGCGCAACTGGTCGGCCTCGACGACCTGGTCGATGACCAGGTCGGCCGCGAGCCGCTCGAGGTCGACGTCCTCGAGGTACTCCGCCCGTCGAGCAGCGACGAAGGCGTCTCGGGCCCCGGCACCTTCGGCGGCCTCGACCTCGGCGATCTTGTTGGCGTACACCGCATTCACCGCCGCTTCAGGACCCATGACGGCGATCCGCGCCGTCGGCAGGGCGATCGTCGCGTCCGGCCCGAAGCCCGGACCGCCCATGGCATAGAGCCCAGCGCCATAGGCCTTGCGGACGACGACACAGAACTGCGGCACCGTCGCCGAGGACACCGCCGAGACCATCTTGGCGCCGTGCCGGATGATGCCTCCGCGCTCCACCTCCGAGCCGATCATGAAGCCCGGCACGTCGGCGAGATAGATCAGCGGGATCGAATAGGCATCACACAGCCAGATGAAACGGGCAGCCTTGTCGGCGCTGTCGGTGAACAGTACCCCGCCCTTGACCGCCGAGTTGTTGGCCACGATGCCGACCGTGCTGCCCGCCATCCGCCCGAAGCCGATGACGAGCTCGGGGGCGAAGAGCGGCTTGATCTCGAAGAAGGAGTCCTCGTCGACGAGGCCCTCGATGACGTCGTGGACATCGAAGGGCTGACTCTCCCGCTCCGGCACGGACGCGGAGGTCAGTGGTTCAGCCGGCTGCTCCGGGTGGTAGGTCGGCAGCGGCGACTGCCAGTTGACCGGAACATAGGAGAAGTAGAGCTTGGCGAGCTCGATGGCCTCCGCGTCGTCCTGCGCGAGCAGGTCACCGACACCGGAGACGGTGCAGTGCATCCGCGCACCACCCATGTCCTCGAGCGAAACCTTTTCCCCCACAACCATTTCCGCCATCCGGGGGCTGCCCAGATACATCGACGCATTGCCCTCAACCATGATGATGAGGTCGCAGAAGCTCGGGATGTAGGCACCACCGGCGGCCGACGGCCCGAAGAGGCAGCAGATCTGCGGCACCTTGCCGGACAGGGCAACCTGGTTGTGGAAGATCCGGCCGGCGCCCCGCCGGCCGGGGAACATCTCGACCTGGTCGGTGATCCGGGCTCCTGCCGAGTCGACGAGCCAGAAGACCGGCAGCTCCTCGCGCAGGGCGATCTCCGTGGCGCGCACGATCTTCTCGACGGTCCGACTGCCCCATGAGCCCGCCTTGACCGTGGGGTCGTTGGCGATGACGACGACCGGTCGGTCGTCAAGGGCGCCCCGCCCGGTCACGACCCCGTCCGCCGGCAGGCCGGGAGTCGTGGAGTTCGCGTAGCGCCCGTCCTCGACGAAACTCCCCTCGTCGAGCAGGAGCGCGATGCGGTCGCGGACGTAGAGCTTGCCCTGCTGGGCGAGCTTGGCGGCGGCCTTCTCGGGTGCCGTCGCCGAGGCCTGGTATGCCGCGTCGAGACGAGCACGCACGTCGGCGACTCGGGGGTCACCGGAGTCTCCCGAGGGGGAGGTGACCGGGGCGGGGACGTCAGCGGACGGCATACCGGCCATCTTGTCAGCCCTGGGGCAGACCGAGGTGGCGACCGATGACCATCCGCTGGACCTCGCTGGTGCCCTCGCCGATCTCGAGGATCTTGGCGTCGCGGTAGAACCGGGCGATCGGGTACTCCTCCATGAAGCCGTTGCCGCCGAAGACCTGCGTCGCGATACGCGTCGCGGTGACCGCGGCCTCCGAGGTGTAGAGCTTGGCGATCGCGGCCGCCTTCTTGACCTCGGCGACCGAGCGGCGCCCAGCCTCCTGCTCGTCCTTGAGCCAGGCGGCCTTGTAGGTCAGCACGGTGGCGGTCTCGGCCATCACGGCGAGGTCGGCGATCGGGAAGGCGACCCCCTGGTTGATGCCGATCGGCTTGCCGAAGGCGGTGCGGGTCTTGCTGTAGGCGACCGACTCGTCGAGCATCCGGCGGATCATGCCGAGCGCGAGCGCGGAGATGGCGATCCGGCCGTCGTCGAGGGTCTTGAGGAACTGCTTGAAGCCGGCCCCGCGCTCGCCGAGGAGGTTCTCCTGCGGGACGCGGCAGTTGTCGAAGGTCAGGCCGTGGGTGTCCGAGATGTGCCACCCGAGCTTGTGGTAGGGGGCTTCGACGGTGAATCCCGTTGTGCCGGAAGGGATCATGATCGCCGAGATCTCGGGTCGGCCGTCGGCGCCCTCGCCGGTGCGGGCCGTGACGGTGACGACCGAAGTGATGTCGGTGCCGGAGTTGGTGATGAAGGCCTTGGCGCCGTTGACCGTCCACTCGGCGCCGTCGAGGGTGGCGCGCGTGCGCGTCGCGCCCGCGTCCGAGCCGGCGTCCGGCTCGGTCAGGCCGAAGCCGGCGAGTGCCCGCCCGGCGACCAGGTCAGGCAGGAAGCGCTGCTTCTGCTCGGCCGTGCCATAGGTGAGGATCGGGTTGATGCCCAGGCCGACGCCGGCCGAGAGGGTGATGCCGATCGACTGGTCGACGTAGCCGAGTTCTTCGATGGCGATGCACAGATTGGTGAAGGCCCCGCCGTCGGAATCCTCCAGCGAGCCGCCGAAGGCCTCCGGCACGACGAGCCCGAAGAGTCCGAGGTCGCCCATCCTCGGCACCAGGTCGGTCGGAAAGTGGCTGTCCCGGTCCCACTGCGCGACGTGCGGTTCGACTTCCTCCGCGGCGAACTGCCTGACGAGGGCACGGAAGTCCTGGTGGTCCTGGCTGAGCTCGAACACGGCATACCTCTATTGGTGGTGGGGTACTGGTCGCGCCAGGAGGTCGTCCTTGACGTTGACGTAAACGTAAAGCAATACTCACGGGTATGCCAACCCGCGCCGACGAGCAGACCTGGACCATCGCCCAGGTGGCCGACGAGTTCGGCATCACGCATCGGACGGTGCGGCACTACGAGGACCTCGGCCTGATATCCCCTGAGCGACACGGCACCAAGCGCCTCTATCGCCGGCGTGACCGCACCCGCTTGCAACTGATCCTGCGCGGCAAGCGGCTCGGTTTCCCCCTCGACCAGATCCGCACGATCATCGACCTCTACGACGCACCGCGGGGCAAACGCAGCCAGTTGCAGTACGTCCTGGACCAGATCGACGACCGACGCACCGACCTCGAGCAGCGACGCCGCGATCTCGACGATGCCTTGACCGAACTGGACCGTTTCGAGGACCGTTGTCGGGAGGACCTCGCCCGAATCACGTGACGGGGCCGACGAGAGGGGGACCGCCATGGACCGATCGGACGAGCACTCAGCCTTCGCCTGGATCATGTCGGGCGCGGTGGGCGTCCTCGTGGCCGGCGGCATCGGGAAGGCGCTGCTCGACAAGCGCCGGGCCAGTGCCCAGCGCGAGGCGATCGAGGCCCTGGAGCGCGAGGACCTCGACGAGGCCGAGGGTCACCCGAGCTGATGGCCACCCCGGCGGACCTGGATCGGATCGCCCGGGCCCTGCCCGGCGTGAGTGTGGGCAAGTACTGGGACGACCCCGCGGCATACCTGATGGAGGGCAAGGGAGTCCGCGGCGGACGCGGACTGGCGAACAAGCGCAGCCCGCGTCGCGACGAGGGGACGTTCGACCCCGCGACCGGCGACCCCTTCACCGACCTCGTCGTCGTGCAGACCGCCACCCCGGAGGCGCGCGAGGAGGCGCTGGCGAGTTTCGCTCCGGAGGTCTTCACCATCCCGCACTTCGCCCGCTCCAACGCTGTCCTGGCCCACCTGGACTCGATCAGCCGCGACGACCTGGCAGCCCTGCTCGAGCTGGCCTGGGAGTCCAAGCAGCGCTGACGGGCGTGCCGCCCGGGCGGCAATGGCCGCAACGAACCACCCGATCAAGCCCCAGTGAGCACGCGTGGGCCGTTGCCCACCGGGCATTGCTGCCCGAGCGGGACTCCGCGCTGCGACATCAGGCCCACGGGCTCACCCGTCGGCAGCCACAGACGCGAGGAAGTCGTCGATCTCGGAAGCACTCGGTGCGGTGTTCGGGCCCCGACGGGTCACCTTGATCGCGGCCCCGGCGTTGGCGCGGACGGCCGCCTCGTGCCACGACAGGCCGGCGAGCCGGCCGGCGAGCAGGATGCCGGTGTGGCAGTCACCGGCGCCATTGGTGTCCACCGGAGTCTGCGGGTATCCCCTGACGTATGCCGCGGAGTCACCGTCGCGCACGAAGCACCCCTTGGGTCCGTCGCGGACGATCACGACGGCGCCGCCCACCCGCTGGGCCACGGCAGCCGAAGTCTCGTCCATCCCGGTCCAGCCCGTGAGTTGGGTGGCCTCTTCGGCGTTGGAGGTCCACGTCGCCGTCATGGCGAGCATCCGGTCGCGCACGGGGGCCGGCAGCCCGGCGAAGATCGCGCCCGGGTCCAGGACCACCTCGACACCCTCCGGGAGGGCCTCCAGGAAAGCCAACAACGGATCGCGCGTCGACCCGACAAGCGAGTAGCCCGAGACACAGACCAGGTCACCCGCCGCTGGCTGGCTCGTCATCAGCGATTCGAGGCTGATGTGGCGCTCGGCGCCCAGGGTCGTGACGAAGGTGCGTTCGGCCGACGGCTCGACCATGACGAAACAGATCCCCGTGTCGAGGTCCTCCACCGGGGGGCTCACGATCGCCACGTGCTCGGCCGCCAAGGTCTCCCGGATGAGGTCGGCGTTGGGACCGGTCCCGACGGCACCAGCATGGACTGCGGTTGCCCCGGAGCGAGCGGCGGCAACGAGGATGTTGACGGCTGACGCGGCATACCGGGTCACGGCGGTCGCCATGACGTTCTGACCCCGCGCCGGCAGGTTCGGGACCTCGGCGACCTCGTCGACGAGCGCCTGCGCGGTGTGGATCAGTCGGTGCACGATCCCAACCTACGGCGCCCTTCTGCTTGTGAGCCGGATCTCCCGGGCCTGAACACCCGAGAACCGGCCCACAACGTCGGGGCGGGTTTTCAGGTGACCGTCGACCGCACGCTGTAGAGCTCGGGGAAGAAGGTGAGGTCGAGCGCGCGCTTGAGGAAGGCCACGCCACTCGACCCACCGGTCCCCCGCTGGTGCCCGATCGTGCGCAGCACGACCTGGAGGTGGCGAAAACGCCACTGCTGGAACAGGTCCTCGATGTCCACGAGCTCCTCGCAGGTCTCGTAGACGCCCCAGTGCTCCTTGGGCGCGGCATACACCTCCTCGAAGACGGAGACGAGCTCCGGCGACTCGCGGTAGGCCGCGCTGACGTCGCGTTCGAGCACCGCCGCCGGCACGGCATACCCCTGCCTGGCGAGGTGTGCGAGGAACTCGTCATAGAGCGTCGGCTCCTCGAGGAGGGTGGCGAGCCCGGCCCGCACCTGCGGGTCGTGGTCGAAGACGCGCAGCATGTCGGGGTTCTTGTTGCCGAGGATGAACTCGACGCTGCGGTACTGCCAGCTCTGGAAGCCCGAGCTCGTCGCCAGGAAGGGCCGGATCTCGGCGTACTCGCTCGGGGTGAGGGTGGCGAGCACGTCCCACTGCTCGACGAGCTGCTTGAGGACGTGCTTGACGCGAGCCAGTCGCTTGAGGGCGGGGGCGAGGCCGTCGGCGCGGATGTGGTCGCGGGCCGAGTGCAGCTCGTGAAGCAGGAGCTTGAGCCAGAGCTCGGCCACCTGGTGCTGGATGATGAAGAGCAGCTCGTCGTGCTGCAGCGGCTCACTGCGCGGATGCTGGGCCGACAGCAGGGTCGGCAGGTCGAGATAGGCCCCGTAGGACAGCGCCTCGGTGAAGTCGGCGGTGATGCCGCTCTCGAGGTCCCGCACGTTGTCGCCACGCGTGTCGCTCATGTCACCCCTTCGTGTCTCGGACGTGAGTATGCCGTGCCGGACAATGGCGCCGTGACCTCCGCCTCCCCCGATCTGCCCCGCTTCGACTGCGTCGACGACGTGGGGCGCCAGCTCTCCGCGACCGGGTACCTCGCCTCCGACGCCATCGCCACGACCGTCTTCCTCGCCGACCGGCTCGGCAAGCCCCTGCTCGTCGAGGGACCGGCCGGTGTCGGCAAGACCGAGCTGGCCAAGGCCGTCGCGGCGTCGACCGGGGCACGGCTCGTGCGCTTGCAGTGCTACGAGGGCGTCGACGAGGCGCGCGCCCTCTACGAGTGGAACCACGCCAAGCAGCTGCTGCGGATCACCGCGGGTCGCGACGAGGGCGGTGGCGAGCCCGGACACTGGGACGCGCTGCGCGACGACATTTTCACCGACGAGTTCCTGCTCTCGCGGCCCCTGCTGGAGGCGGTGCGCAGTGAGGACCGGGTGGTCCTCCTCGTCGACGAGCTCGACAAGGCCGACGTCGAGATCGAGGGGCTGCTCCTTGAGATCCTCTCCGACTTCCAGGTGACCGTGCCCGAGCTCGGCACCATCACGGCCCGGCACCGCCCCTTCGTCGTCCTCACCTCGAACGCGACCCGGGAGCTGTCGGAGGCGCTGCGCCGACGCTGCCTGTTCCTCCACATCGACTACCCCACCCCGGCGCTGGAGGAGCAGATCGTCGCCCGGCACGTGCCCGGGCTCGACGGCGCCCTCGTGGAGTCCGTGGTCCGTCTCGTCGGCCGGCTGCGCGAGCTGCGCCTGCGCAAGGCCCCGTCGGTGTCCGAGACGGTCGACTGGGCCCGCACCCTGCTCGCGCTCGGCACCGCCGACCTGACCGCCGAGGTGCTGCGCGACAACCTCGGCGTCCTCCTCAAGCACCAGGACGACATCGAGCGCGCGGCGAAGGCTCTCGACCTGTGACCTCCCTCGAGCCCCGCCTCGTCGGGCTCACCGGTGCACTGCGCCGACACGGCGTCGTCGCGGGCACGAGCGATGTCGTCGACGCCGCGGCCGTCGTCACCGCGCTGGGCCTCGACGACCGTGAGCGCCTGCGGGAAGGGCTCGCGGCCGCCCTGCTGCGACGCAGCGGGCAGCGCCAGGTCTACGACGACCTCTTCGACATCTGGTTCCCGGCGGCGCTCGGGCGGCGCACCGGCCTCGTCCCCGACACCGAGCTGCCCGCGGACCCGGCACAGCGCCGGGCCCGGGCCGCGGCCCTGCGTGCCGACCTCGCCCGCGCCCTCGCCGACCACGACGAGCGGGCCCTGGCCGACCTCGCGGCGCGGGTCGTGGCCGAGCTCGGCCGCCTCCCCAACGACTCGACCGTCGGGAGCTGGTCGTCCGCGCAGGCCCTCGACATCCTCTCCCCCCAGCTGGCGATCGCCGCCGCCCTGGCGCGCCTGCAGGACGCTGCGGACGGCATACCCGGCGGTTCCGGCGACGGCAGTGGTGGGTCGGGGGGCTCGGGGGCGGGCACCGGCGGCCCGCCGAACGGCGGCCGGTTCGCCGACCGCTTCACCCGGGACGAGCTGCGAGCCGCTGTCGCCGCCTTCCGGCGGCGGGTCGAGGTGGAGACCCGGCGACGCAACGCCGAGGCCCGCGGGGCCGAGCGGATCAGCCGGTATGCCGTGCGGCCGCCGGCCGAGCAGACCCCGTTCCTCCTCGCGAGCGCCACCGAGGTCGAGGAGCTGCGCCGCACGATCGCGCCGATGGCCAAGAAGCTGGCGACGCGCATGGCCGCCCGCCGGCGCCGGGCCCGCCGCGGCGAGATCGACATCCGCAAGACCCTGCGGCGCTCGATGTCGACCGGCGGGGTGCCCGTGCGCCCCGCCCTCAAGAGCCGCGCCCCGCACCGTCCCGACCTCGTGCTGCTCTGTGACCTGTCGAGCTCGGTCGCGGGCTTCTCGCGCTTCACCATCCTGCTCATGCAGGCCATGTCGGGGCAGTTCCGCAGGGTCCGCGTCTTCGGGTTCGTCAACGTGTGCGACGAGCTCACCGACACGGTCCTGTCCGCACCGCCGGGCTCGGACCTGTCGTCCGCCTTCGACGACACGGTGCGGATGACGCGATGGCACCGGAACAGCGACTACGGGTCGGCGCTGCTCGACTTCACCGACCGCTATCTCGAGGCGGTGGGGCCCCGCACGACCGTGCTGATCCTCGGTGACGCCCGCTCCAACAACACCGACCCGCACGTCGAGGCCCTACGCGTGGTCGTCGAGCGCGCCCGACAGGTGGTCTTCCTCAACCCGGAACCGCCGCGGCAGTGGGGCACCGGCGACTCGGTGGCCCACCTCTATGGCGAGGTCGTCGACATGCACGAGTGCGCCAACGCCAAGCAGCTCAGGGAGTTCGTCGGCCGCCTCCCCGTGTGATCACGCGCCACGGCCCTCGTGGTCGGCGTCGGGCGCGAGGCGGCGTCGGAGCCGGCGTCGCCCCCGGTCGGCGAGGACGCCGGCCGTGATGAGCACCGCGCCGACGACGATGAAGAGCAGGCCGCCCGAGAGGATCGGGGCGAAGACGGCAGCCGCCTGGAAGGTCATCCCGATCAGGATCGCCACCGTGGCGAGCACCGTTCGCACGAGGTCGTCGTGGACCGAGGCGACCGCCATGACCGCTCCCGCGACGGCGAGGAGATAGGCGACGGCCACCACCGCGCGTAGCCAGCCACCGGCGGAGACCTCGCCGTCGAAGTAGCTGTCGTCGGCACCCCAGGCCGCCAAACCGCTGCCGAGGACCAGCGCGCCGGCCGCAGCCATGAGGTCCAGCCTGCGCTCGCGGGGGCCGCGCACGGCCGCCGTGACCGCGGCAGCCACCGCGACGACCGCTCCCCCGACCACCAAGGGCGACAGCTCGAGCCGGTCTCTCGCGTCGAAGGGGATGCTCGCGAGGAAGGCGCCGCCGAGGGTCGCAGCCGCGCCGACGGTCCCCCAGGCGAAGGTGAAGCCACCCCGCCGACGGTCCCCGGCGTGGAGGACCGCGAGTGCGGTGGCGAGGAGGCCAGCGACCAGCAGCGTGGTCGCGGCCGTGAGGAGCGACTCCCGCGCCTGCATCGCCTGGCCGAAGAACCAGGCGACGGCGACCGACGCCCCGAGGAAGGTCGGGGTCAGAGCGCTCGCGGCATAGCCGTGGACGAGGGCGCCGGCTGCCCACAGGCCGAGCCACCACACCGCGCGCCCACCCGGGTCGACGACATCGGCGAGCTGGTAGGCGACGGCCCCGAAGGCACCCGCGGCCAGCAGGCGCAGGGCACCCGCCAGGGGAGACCCGGGGTCACCGATGCGCCGTCGCTTGGCCGCGAACCACTCGGCGAGGACCAGGAGGCCACCCCAGAGCAGCACCATGAGCCCCAGCCTCCCCAGCCGTTCGAGCCGGTCGAGGTTCACCGCCACGAACCAGATGAGTCCCACCCCGACGAAGAGCGCACCCAGCACCAGGACGACGCGGGCCAAGGTGACCCGACGGATCGCGACATAGCGATTGAGGATGGTCGCCGCGCCCTCGGCGGTGACCACACCCTCGCTCTCCCAGTCCCGCAGTTGCGCTCGCAGCCACTGAAGTCGTGCCGTGCTCGTTGCGACCTTGACCATGGCCCTTCCCCGGACGTGGGCATCATTGCTTGCCCATTGTGCTCTGGGAGGATCCGCGGAGGGACACGAGTCTGGTCGAGAGGGAGCAACACGCGGGCGCGGCGTCGCCGCGCCCGCGTGTTGCTCCCTCTCGACTGAGGTCCACTCACCCCACACGGGTGAGCACGCGGCATACCGATAGAGTCCGAAGCATGGCCATCAGCAAAGTCCTCATCGCCAACCGCGGCGAGATCGCCGTCCGCATTGCGCGCGCCTGCAAGGACCACGGCATCGGGTCCGTGGCGGTGTATGCCGAGCCGGACCGCGACGCCCTCCACGTCAAGGTCGCGGACGAGGCCTATGCGCTGGGTGGGAGCACACCGGGCGACTCCTATCTGTTGCAGGACAAGCTCATCGAGGTTGCCAAGCAGGCCGGGGCGGACGCCGTGCACCCGGGCTACGGCTTCCTCGCCGAGAACGGCCCCTTTGCGCAGAAGGTCATCGACGCCGGACTGGTGTGGATCGGCCCGGGCCCCGAGGCGATCGACTCCCTCGGCGACAAGGTGAAGGCCCGCCACATCGCCCTCAAGGCCAACGCGCCGCTCGTGCCGGGCACCAAGGACCCCGTCGAGGGTCCTGACGAGGTCGTCGCCTTCGCCAAGGAGCACGGCCTGCCGGTGGCGATCAAGGCAGCGTATGGCGGTGGCGGGCGCGGCCTCAAGGTCGCCCGCACGCTGGAGGAGATCCCCGAGCTCTTCGACTCCGCCGTCCGCGAGGCCGTCACGGCCTTCGGTCGCGGCGAGTGCTTCGTCGAGAAGTTCCTCGACCACCCGCGCCACGTCGAGACCCAGTGCCTGGCCGACCAGCACGGCAATGTCGTCGTCGTCTCGACCCGTGACTGCTCCCTCCAGCGCCGCAACCAGAAGCTCGTCGAGGAGGCGCCGGCCCCCTTCCTCACCGACGCCCAGCACGACGAGCTGGTGCGCGCCTCCAAGGCGATCCTCAAGGAGGCCGGGTACGTCGGAGCCGGCACCTGCGAGTACCTCGTCGGCCCCGACGGGGACATCTCCTTCCTCGAGGTCAACACCCGCCTCCAGGTCGAGCACTGCGTCTCCGAGGAGGTCACCGGCATCGACCTGGTGCGTGAGCAGTTCCGCATCGCCGACGGCGAGGAGCTCGGCTACGACGACCCCGAGCCGCACGCGCACTCCATCGAGTTCCGGATCAACGGCGAGGACGCCGGGCGCAACTTCATGCCCGCGCCGGGCACCGTCACCAAGCTCGTCGTTCCCGAGGGCCCGGGCGTCCGGTGGGACGCGGGCATGGTCGAGGGCGACACCATCGCCGGCGCCTTCGACTCCATGGTGGCCAAGCTCATCGTCACCGGCCGGACCCGTCAGCAGGCCCTGGAGCGTTCGCGCCGCGTGCTCGACGAGCTGGTCATCGAGGGCGTCGCCACGGTCGCGCCCTTCCACGCCAAGGTGGTGCGCGACCCCGCCTTCGCCCCGGCCGACCCGAACGCCAAGTTCTCGGTGCACACGCGCTGGATCGAGACCGAGTTCGACAACGACATCCCCGCGTATGCCGGAGGGTCAGCCGACGCTCCCGAGGCCGAGGAGCGCCAGACCATCACCGTCGAGGTCGGCGGCAAGCGACTGCAGGTCTCCCTGCCCGGGGGTCTGTCCTTGGGCGGCGGCGGCGGCGGCGGCGCGGCCGGTGCGGGAGCGGCGAAGAAGAAGGCTCCCCGCCGCAGCGGTGCGGCCAAGGGCGGCGCCGGGGCCTCCGGTGACTCGCTCACCGCACCCATGCAGGGCACGATCGTCAAGATCGCGGTCGAGGAGGGCCAGACCGTCGCCGAGGGTGAGCTCGTCGTCGTTCTCGAGGCGATGAAGATGGAGCAGCCCATCAACGCCCACAAGGCCGGCGTCATCACCGGTCTGTCCGCGGAGCAGGGCGCCACCGTCACCAACGGCGCGGTGCTCTGCGAGATCAAGGACGGCGCCGAGGGCTGAGCCCGCAGCCCCGTGGCCGGTCCGGCGATCCGGGGCCGGTGAGAGTGCGCAACACGCCGTGTGCCAGGTCGGCACACGGCGTGTTGTGCACTCTCGACTCAGCTGGTCTGGTCCTTCGGGTCCGGGGTGGTCTGGCCGCCGCCGGCCTTGTCGGGCACCGGCGCCGGCTCTGCCGGGGCGTCGGCGTCCAGGTCCGCCGGCGGGTTCTGTGAGACGTCGGCCGGGATACCGAACTCCTCCTCGAGGTACTCCCCGCCCTTGTCGATGACGTCGCGGAAGCGCCCCCCGGTCACCTCGTCGAGCTTGTCCTCGAGCGCGTCGATCGCGCCCTTGGCCTGCTCAGGGTGCTCCTGGGCGTACTCCTTGGCCTGGTCGAGGGCCTCGCCGCCCGTGAGGTCCTGGTGCTGGTCGGACATGGGGTCTCCTGACGTCGCTGAGGTGGGAACACCCACGCTAGGCAGGCCACCGCCCCGGGCGGGGGTTTGGATCGCTCCCGAGGAAGCCGACCCCAGCAGCACAGGCGCTGAGGAGGGCCGACAGGGCGCGCAGCGCCTCGGGCTGGATGCGGTAGTAGACGAAGGTCCCGCGGCGCTCGCAGTCGACCAGCCCCGCTTCGCGCAGGGTCTTGAGGTGGTGGGAGATGGTGCCGCTGGAGAGGTCGAACGCCGGCGTGATCTCACAGACGCAGACCTCCGGGGCGGAGGCGATCATCGAGGCCATCCGCAGCCGCACCGGGTCGCCGAGCGCCTTGAACATGCCCGCCAGGCGAGTCGCGTCGTCCTCGGTCACCGGGGTCGTCGCCAAGCCGCAACAAGTGGCGGCATCGGCGGCGGTCGGGGTCTCCAGGACGGTCATCGGTCTATCTTGACAGATTTCGAATCAATGCGCGAGAGTGGGACTTGATTCGATGACCATCGAGACAGGATCAGACATGGACCACCTCACCGACGACCAGGTGCGCGCGGCCGTCAAGGAGCGGTATGCCGCGTCGGCGCGGCTCGCGCTCGAGGAGCGCTCGACCTCCTGCTGCTCCCCCGCCCCGGCGGCGACCTCGTGCTGCACAGACGCCCCGGCCACGAACGCGTGCTGCAGTGACTCCGCGCCGACCGATGCGGAGTCGTCGAGCTGCTGCGGCGAGGGCAGCAAGCTCAAGGGAATCGACCCCATCACCTCCAACCTCTACGACGAGGCCGACACCCCGTTCGACGCCGCGCTCGCGGCCTCCCTCGGCTGCGGCAACCCCACAGCCCTCGCCGATCTGGCCCCGGGTGAGGACGTCCTCGACCTCGGCTCCGGTGGCGGCCTCGACGTCCTCCTCTCGGCCCGCCGGGTGGGCCCGGACGGCATGGCCTACGGCCTCGACATGACCGAGGAGATGCTCGCCCTCGCCGAGAAGCACCGCGCCGAGGCCGGCATCGAGAACGCCCGGTTCATGCTCGGCACGATCGAGGAGGTGCCGATGCCCGATGCCTCCGTCGACGTCGTCATCTCCAACTGCGTCATCAACCTGAGCGCCGACAAGGACGCCGTCCTGCGCGAGGCCTTCCGGGTGCTCCGCCCGGGCGGCCGCTTCGCCGTCTCCGACATCGTCCTCACCCGGGAGATCCCGGCCGGGCTGCGGGGCGTCGTCGCCCTGTGGACCGGCTGCATCTCCGGCTCCCTCCTCGACCTCGACTACCTCGCCAAGCTCGAGGCGGTCGGCTTCGTCGACGCCGGCATTGAGGTCACCCGTGAGTACGACCGCGATGCCCTCGAGGCGATGGGCGACATGCTCGACCCGGCCCAGCTGCCCGCCAGCATGTCGATGGACGACGCCGTCGAGGCCCTCGAGGGCGCCTTCGCCAGCGCCTTCATCCGCGCCACCAAGCCGAGGGGCTGACCGGATCCATGAGCGCACCAGCGAGCGCCCCAGCGACGCACCACGAGAGCGTCGCCGCCAAGCTCTCCACGCTCGACCGCTGGCTCCCGGCCTGGATCATCCTCGCCATGGCGGCCGGCCTGCTGCTCGGCCGGCTCGTCCCCGGCCTGGGCGATGCCCTGTCCGCGGTCGAGGTCGACGGCATCTCACTCCCCATCGCCCTGGGGCTGCTCGTGATGATGTACCCGGTCCTGGCCAAGGTCCGCTACGACCGCCTCGACACGGTGACGCGCGACCGCCGGATGCTGCTCTCCAGCCTGGTCCTCAACTGGGTCCTCGGCCCAGCGCTCATGTTCGCGCTCGCCTGGCTCCTGCTCCCCGACCTGCCCGAGTATCGCACCGGCCTCATCATCGTCGGCCTCGCCCGCTGCATCGCCATGGTCATCATCTGGAACGACCTGGCCTGCGGTGACCGCGAGGCCGCGGCAGTGCTCGTCGCGCTCAACTCGGTCTTCCAGGTCATCGCCTTCGCCGCGCTCGGCTGGTTCTACCTCTCGGTCCTGCCCGGCTGGCTGGGCCTGGAGCAGGCCGCCCTCGACGTGTCGGCCTGGCAGATCGCCAAGAGCGTCCTCATCTTCCTCGGCATACCGCTGCTCGCCGGCTACCTTTCGCGACGGCTCGGCGAAAAGCGTTGGGGGAGAGCGGCATACGAGAAGTCCTTCCTTCCCCGCGTGGGTCCGTGGGCGCTCTACGGGCTGCTCTTCACGATCGTGGTCCTCTTCGCCCTCCAGGGTGAGCAGATCACCAACCGTCCGATCGACGTCGCCCGCATCGCGCTGCCCCTGCTGGCCTATTTCGCCATCATGTGGGGCGGGGGCTATGCCCTGGGCAAGGCGCTCGGCCTGTCCTACGAGCGGACGACGACGCTCGCCTTCACCGCCGCAGGCAACAACTTCGAGCTCGCGATCGCCGTCGCCATCGCGACCTTCGGCGTCACCTCGGGGCAGGCCCTCGCGGGTGTTGTCGGGCCCCTCATCGAGGTCCCCGTCCTCGTCGCCCTCGTCTACGTCAGCCTCGCCCTCCGGAACCGCTTCCCCCACCAGCCCACCTCGTATGCCGTGGAGTCACCATGACCAGCACCGCTCCGACCGCTGTGGCCGCGATCATCGACGACCTGTCCTATGCCCACGACGGCGTCTTCGACAAGGAAGCGGTGACCGACGCCGTGACGAGTGCGTGGGATTTGCTCTCCCCACGCTCCAGCGTGCGCACCTACCTGCCCATCCTCGTGGCCCGTCAGGCTCGCGAGCAGCTCATGGCACAGGCCCAGGCTGACGGGCGCGTCGCCAAGAAGGTGCCCGAGCTGCTCTTCGTCTGCGTCCACAATGCTGGTCGGTCCCAGCTCGCTGCCTCGCTCGCCGAGCACCTCTCGGCGCGCCGGGTCCACGTCCGGTCCGCCGGCTCGGCCCCTGTCGACGACACCAACCCCGTTGTCGTCGAGGTGCTCGCCGAGCGTGGCGTCACCTTGGGCACCGCCTACCCGAAGCCGCTGTCCGACAGTGCAGTCCGCGCGGCCGATGTCATCATCACGATGGGGTGCGGAGACACCTGCCCCTACTTCCCCGGGAAGCGCTACGAGGACTGGGACGTTGCCGATCCCGCCGGGCAGCCGATCGAGGTGGTCCGTGAGATCCGCGACGACATCCAGGCCCGCGTCACCACCCTGCTGCGCGACCTCCTCCACTGAGCCCGCCACGACCCCCAAGGACACGACATGAGCAACCCCCGACCCTCCGTCCTCTATGTCTGCATCCACAACGCCGGCCGGTCCCAGATGGCTGCCGCGTACACGCGCGTGCTCTCCGGCGGGGCCGTCGAGGTGCGCTCGGCCGGGTCGGCCCCCGCCGAGTCGATCAACCCTGCCGTGCGCGAGGCACTGCTCGAGGAGGGGATCGACATCTCGGCCGAGACCCCGAAGATCCTCACGACCGAGGCCGTCGAGGCCTCCGATGTCGTCATCACCATGGGCTGTGGTGACACGTGCCCGATCTTTCTGGGGAAGCGCTACGAGGACTGGGTCCTGGAGGATCCGGCCGGTCAGGGCGTCGCGGCGGTCCGCCCGATCCGCGACGAGATCCGCCGACGCGTCAGCCTCCTGCTCCACGACCTGGGCATCGAGCCCGCCCGGGGAGATGCACCGACTGCGTGAGCGCGCGGGCCGTCAATCCGTGGAGTGCAGTCGGCGCGCGGCCTCGGCAATCGAACCGGACAGTGACGGGTAGACCGTGAAGGTGTTGGCCACCTGGTCGACATTGAGCCGGTGGGCAACCGCGAGGGTCACCGGGAAGATCAACTCGGACGCCCGCGGCGCCACGATGACTCCGCCCAGCACGGTGCCGGAACCCCTCTCCGAGAACAACTTCACGAAGCCCTCGGTGATCCCGAGCATCTTGGCGCGCGGGTTACGGGACAGCGGCAGGATGTTGGCGTCGACATTCCCCAGCCCGGAGTCGACCTCCTTCTGGGAGATCCCGACGGTGGCGATCTCCGGGTCGGTGAAGATGTTCGCCGAGACGACTCGAAGGTTCAGCGGCGCCACGGCGTCGCCGAGCGCGTGGGACATGGCGATGCGGCCTTGCATGGCGGCCACCGACGCGAGGGGCAGGACGCCGGTGCAGTCGCCCGCGGCATACACCCCCCGCACCGAGGTGCGAGAGACTCGGTCGACGACGATGTGGCCCGACGGCGTGAGGTCAACGCCGACCGCGGCGAGTCCGAGATCGGCGGTCTGCGGGATGGACCCCACGGCAAGCAGCGCGTGCGAGCCGGTGATCTCGCGCCCGTCCTCCAGGCGCACGATGACCCCGTCGTCGGTGCGCTCGACGGCGGCCATGCGTGATCGCCCCAAAACTTCCATCCCTCGCTTGCGGAAGACCTCCTCGATGACCGTGGCGGCATCGGGGTCCTCGCCGGGGAGCACTCGATCACGGGAGGACACCAGCACGACCTCCGCACCGAGGCCGAGATAGGCCTGGGCCAACTCCGCGCCGGTGACGCCGGATCCGACGACGATGAGCCGCTCGGGAAGCTCCTCGAGCTCATAGATCTGCTGCCAGGTGAGGATGCGCTCGCCGTCGGGACGTGCGGAGTCCATGACGCGCGGTGTGGCACCGGTCGCGACGAGGACGACATCGGCGCTCACGCTCTGCTGCGTGGTGTCGGTGGTGACGAGCACCTCCGAGGAGGACACCAAGCGACCCGTCCCCCTGATGATCTCGACCCCGACCTCGCGCACGCGCGTCTCGATGTCCTGGCTCTGAGCACGCGCGAGGGCCATGACGCGGGCATTGACCTCACCCAGGGCCGCAACGGCGTCGGTCACCTCCTTGCCCTCGGCGTCCTCGAGGTGCACGCCGAGCTCTCCGGCCACCTCCAACTCGCTGAGGTAGTCGGCGGTCGCGATCAACGCCTTGCTCGGCACACAATCGGTGAGCACCGCGGCCCCGCCCAGTCCATCCCGGTCCACGACGGTCACCCGGGCGCCGAGATGGGCCGCCACCAGGGCAGCCTCATAGCCACCGGGGCCGCCCCCGAGGATCACCACGGACGTCGCCTGCGCATTCACGCTGACCATCCTTCCATCAGTCCGCTCGCGCGCCGGACAGCCGGCTGTCGCACAATTTCCCAACCCAGTTCGTCGTCGCGCGGGCCGGACAGCCGCGGCGCTCCCTATTTCCCAACCCAGTTCGTCGAGGCGCGGGGCGGACGGTCGTCAGCGCATGTTGCCGGTGTGCCCGAGCGAGAAGGTGCCCGGCTGCGGCCAGACGAGCAGGCCGTGCGAGCCCGCCTGGGTCTTGATCCGGTGCTTGAGCCCCCCGGTCTCGGTGTCGAAGACATAGACCTCGGCGTGATAGCGACCCGACAGCCACAGTTCCTTGCCGTCAGCGGTCACGCCGCCCATGTCCGGGGAGCCCCCACCGGGAATGGTCCACTTGGCGAGGATGTCGAGAGATTCGCTGTCCAGGACCGAGATCGTGCCCTCGTCACGGTTGGCGACGAAGAGTCGCTTGGCGTCCCGGCTGGGATAGATCGAGTGGGCGCCCTTGCCGGTCTGAATGAACTTCGTGAACTCCAACGACGCGGCATCGATGACCCACACGCCGTTGCGGAGCATGTCGGCGGCCAGGAAGTACTTCCCATTGGGCGACAGCCGCACGTCCTGCGGCATGGCGGAGGCGCCCTTGCGCAGATTCGCCTTGGCGCCACCGGAGTGATACGCCTCCTGCGGGCTGGTCGCGCCGGGGGTGTCGTGACCGTTGAGATCGATCTCCTTGAGCACTTTCGTCGCGTGCGCATCGAAGACGATGAGGTGTCCGGAGAACTCGCACGAGGCCACGAAGAAGCCCCGGTCCTTGTCGGTGTCAGCGTGGTTCACGCCGGCACAGGGGACTGGAAGCGAGTGGTCGACGGCGAAGGTGTGGGGGTCGACGACATCGATGCGGTTGAACCGCTCGGCCATCACCAGCCCGAACTTGCCGTCCGGTGAGAAGTAGAGGTTGTAGGGGTCGACCACCGGGATCTTGGCGCCCGGCTTGCCGGTCACCGGGTCGATCGGGATGAGGTCGTTGCCCTGGGTGTCGTTGACGTAGAGCGTCGTGAGGTCCCACCCGGGCACGACGTGGTGGGGCTCGCGGCCGGTCGGGAAGCTGTCGATCACCTGGTAGGTCGTCGGGTCGATGACCTGCACCGAGTTGCTGATCGTGTTGGGCACGTAGACCAAGGGCCGGTGCCCCTTCACCGTCTCCGACAACTTGTCGGCCGTGGCACCGGCATACACATTGAGGGCTGCAGCCGGAGTCGGGGTCGCGGACGCTTCGCTCGGGGCGTTCGTGGGGGTCGGGGACGGTGACCCGGTCGCCGAGGCCGTCACACCCGTCGTCGCGTTGGCGGCACTGGTGGAGTCGGAAGGTCGGTCGAAGAGTCCGAAGGCGGAGGCGATGAGGGTGACCAGCCCGAGGACCAGTGCCCCCGCGATGATCCGGTTGCGGATGATGCGCGGCGGGGTGCGATGGCGCGATCGGGGTGCGGCGGTGCGGTGGCGGCTCACGGCGTGGGGTGTCCTGGTGAGTCGCGAAGAAGCGTGGTCAGGGTGACGGCCTTGAGGCCGCGCTCGGCCAACGTCGACAGTATGCCGGGGAGGGCAGTCACCGTTCCCGGGTGCCCCAGGTGGAGGGAGACGATCGAACCGGCCTGAGCTGCGGCCAGTGTGCGGCTGACGACCAGGGCGACGCCGGGATCCCGGAAGTCCTCGGGGTCGACGTCGTAGCTCACGCAGGGTCCGTACCCGAGCTCCACGGCGGCTGCGCGGATCGTCTCGTTGCTGTGGGACGTGCCCGACGGCCTGAACCACCATCCGGGGTCCCCCAGGGTGCTCGCCAGGATGTCCTGGCCCCGAGCGATCTGATCGTGGGCGGTGGCGGCGTCCAGCCCGAGCATGTCCAGGTGGTCGTACGTGTGGTTGCCGATCTCATGGCCCGCGTCGCGCAGCGCCCGCACCTGGGCCGGGTCCCTGGCGACCCAGAGGCCCACGGCGAAGATCGTGGCCTTTGCGTCGGCCGCGGCCAGGGCGTCGATGACGCCCTGCGTGATATCGGCCGACCCGGCGCCGTGGAAGGTCAAGGTCAGCTCCCCCCGCCCGATGGGCCCCGTCGTGATGTCCGGTCCCGGGGTCCGGGCGATCGCCGGCGGCCCGGTCGGCACGGTGGGCGACGGCGAGCTTGTGGCCGGTGCCGGGCCCGAGGATGCCGGACCCGAGGGGCTCGACGCGGTCGACGGCCCCGATGCGCTGGGAGCGGCCGTCGCGCCTCCGGTCAGGGCGGCCCCCGAGGAGCCGTCGCTGCAGCCGGCCAGCGCCAGAGTGCCCAGCACGCCGGAGACCACGGCTCGGCGGCTCTGATTGCGCGTGTCATTCATCGCTCACGAGTCTCACACGAGAGGGGCATTCACTCCCCTATGCTGGCCGGGTGAGTCAGACACACGCCCTCGACCTGGCCGACCCGAGCACCGATCCGTTCGCCGTGGCGCAGGCCGCTGCCGACGTGATCCGCGAGCGCACCGACGGCGCCGCCCACGATGTGGCGCTCGTCCTGGGCTCGGGGTGGGGGCAGACCGGCGACCTCATCGGGGAGACCTTCGCGACGATCGAGAACACCGACGTCCCGGGCTTCGGCAAGGCCGCGGTCGCGGGCCACTCGGGCGTCATGCGCTCGGTGGGCATCGGGGACACCGGGCGGCGGGCGCTCGTCTACGGCACGCGGACGCACTTCTACGAGGGAAAGGGTGTGCGTGCGGTGGTCCACAACATCCGCACCGCGGCAGCCCTCGGGTGCCGCACGGTCGTCATCACCAATGGCTGCGGCGGGCTGCGCGAGGAGTGGGCTCCGGGGACTCCGGTCCTCATCAGCGACCACATCAATCTGACGGCCCACTCCCCCATCGAGGGCGCGAACTTCGTCGACCTCACCGATGTCTACTCGCCCCGCCTGCGCGCCGTCGCCCGAGAGCTCGACCCAGGCCTCGACGAGGGCGTCTATGTGCAGTTCCGCGGGCCGCACTACGAGACTCCGGCCGAGGTGCGGATGGCCAAGGTCCTGGGCGGAGACCTCGTCGGCATGTCGACCACACTCGAGGCGATCGCCGCGCGTCAGAGTGGCCTGGAAGTGCTGGGGATCTCGCTGGTCACCAACCCGGCCGCTGGCATCTCCAAGACCCCCCTCAACCACGAGGAGGTTCTCGAGGCCGGTCGCGAGGCCGCCGAACGATGCGGTCGACTGCTGGCTGCGGTCGTGGCGAGGATCTGATGGCGGTCCATGGCGGGCCGCTGGGCTCGCGTGGCAGCGGAGAGGCCGTGCATCCCACCGTGCTCGAGGCGGCTCGCGCCTGGGCCGCCGACGACCCCGACCCGGTCACCGCGGCCGAACTCGACGCGATCATCACCGCCGCTGACGATGGCGACCGGGCGGCGGCGGAGGACCTCGCCGACCGGATGAGCGGCCTCCTCGAATTCGGCACCGCCGGCCTGCGCGGCGCGCTCGGCGCCGGCCCGAACCGGATGAATCGCTCCGTGGTCATCCGAGCGGCCGCCGGCCTCACGGCATACTTGAAAAGCTTGTCGGACAACCCCTTTGTCGTCGTCGGCTTCGACGCCCGGACCAACTCCGACGTCTTCGCCCGCGACACCTGCGCCGTTGTCGTGGGGGCGGGCGGGCGGGCCGCGCTCATGCCACGAACCCTCCCCACCCCCGTGCTGGCGTATGCCGTGCGCGCCCTCGGCGCGGACGCGGGGGTCATGGTCACGGCGAGTCACAACCCGCCGCAGGACAACGGGTACAAGGTCTACGTCGGTGATGGCTCGCAGATCGTGCCTCCCGTCGACAGCATGATCGCGGACCAGATCGGTCGGATAGAGCGCGTCGCCGAGGTGCCGCTGGCCGACGGCGGCTGGGAGGTCGTCGAGGAGAGCGTCATCACCGATTACGTCCGTGACGCCGCCTCAGTGGTCGCGCCGACTGCGCCCCGTGACCTGACGGTGGTCCACACCGCGATGCACGGTGTCGGGACCGAGACGATCCGCGCCGCCTTTGCCGCCGCGGGCTTCGCGGAACCGATATCAGTTGTCGCACAGGCCGAGCCGGACCCGATGTTCCCCACTGTGTCCTTCCCCAACCCCGAGGAACCCGGGGCGATGGACTTGGCCCTGGAGTTGGCCGAGCAGACCGGCCCGGACCTGGTCATCGCCAACGATCCCGACGCCGATCGGTGCGCCGCCGCTGTGGCCGGTCCCGGGGGCTGGCGCATGCTCCGCGGGGACGAGGTCGGCGCACTGCTCGGCTCGCACGTCATCGCGCGCGGGGTCCGCGAGGGGGGCGTCCTCGCCAACTCGATCGTCTCCTCGCGGATGCTCGCCACGATGGCGCGGGCGGCCGGGGTGTCGCACGAGGAGACCCTCACCGGATTCAAGTGGATCGGGCGGGTTCCGGGGTTGGCCTATGGCTACGAGGAGGCGCTGGGCTACTGCGTCGACCCTGACCACGTGAAGGACAAGGATGGGGTCACGGCAGCCCTCATGCTGGCCGAGCTCGCGGCGACCGAGAAGGCTGCGGGGCGTGACCTGACCGTCCGCCTCGACGACCTGGCCCGAGAGCACGGTGTGCACGCCACCGACGCGTTCTCGATCCGAGTCGAGGACCTGTCGATCATCGGTCGGATCATGGAGCGACTGCGCACCGACCCGCCGGCTTCCGTTGCGGGAGTGGAGGTTTCGCGTCTCGATGATCTTGCCCTCGGCGATGGTGGACTGCCCCCGACGGAGGGACTTCGGTGGTACCTCACCGACGCTTCGCGCATCATCGTCCGCCCGAGCGGGACCGAGCCGAAGCTCAAGGTCTACCTCGAGGTGATCGAGCCGGTGACCGGCGATGACCTGCGCGGCGCCCGGGAGCGGGCGGCGAGCCGGCTCGCGGCTCTGCGCGCGGCATACGAGGGATTCACCTCGATCTGAGGCGGACGTCTGGATGCACAGGTTGGCCATAGGAAGCCTCCAGCAAGCGTCCAGAGCCCGGGCGTTGAGTGGCGCCCATGAACACCAGCCACCGCCTCCTCATTGCCGCCGCTGGCGTCGGCGCCGCCGCCAGCACGTTCGCCGCCACTGCCTTGGGCGGCGTCGTCGCCCTCGACCTCGTCCAGTCGCGGACCTCGTCCGTTGCCGCCGTCCAGCAGGCGCCGACGAGTGGGACCACGACGACGCCGCAGTTCGGCAACGGCAACACCGGGGGCGGGTGGAGCACCCCCGTCTCGCCGGGTGGCTCCGGCACCACCGGCGGGCTCGGAGACCTTGGCGGCTCGACCGGCACCTCCGGCGGCACGACCGGGACGGCGAGCAGCGAGCAGGTCCGAGGTGTCGTCGACATCGTCGCCACGGAGAACTTCGGGCAGGGCGAGGCGGCCGGTACCGGGATCATCCTGACGAGCAACGGCCGAGTCCTCACCAACAACCACGTCGTCGAGGGTTCCACCAGCCTCGAGGTCACCGACCTGTCGACGGGGAAGACCTACGAGGCAACGGTCGTCGGCACCAGCCCGACGAACGACGTGGCCGTCATCCAGCTCAAGGACGCGTCAGGCCTGGCGACCGCGACTCTCGGCGACTCCGACACCGTCAGTGTCGGCGATGCGGTCACCGGGGTCGGGAACGCCGGCAACGAACCCGGCACCTCGGCCTCGAGGGGCGTCGTCACTGCTCTGGGACAGTCGATCACCGCGAGCGACCAAGGGGGCGGCAACGCCGAGGACCTGACGGGTCTGATCCAGACCAACGCGGGCATTCGGGCGGGCGACTCGGGTGGGCCCCTCTATGACGCCTCCGGCAAGGTGGTGGGTGTCGACACCGCGGCCCAGACCTCGGCGCGCAGCGGCCAGACGGTCGCCGGGTATGCCGTTCCGATCAACCACGCCCTCGACATCGCCGAGCAGATCGTGGCGGGGGTCGACAACGAGACGATCCACCAAGGCGTGCCTGCCTTCCTCGGGGTGCGGTTGAGCCAGCAGTTCTCGAACACGGTCGGGGCCGCCGTGGCCGGGGTCATCGACGGGTCCGGGGCGGCCTCCACAGGTCTGAGCGCGGGCGACATCGTCACCGCCCTCGACGGCAAGGCCGTCAACAGTGCCGACGCACTGCGGGCCCTGGTCGATGCGCACGAGCCGGGCGACTCGGTGTCGATCACCTGGACCGACGGCGCCGGCGCGGTCCACTCGCAGACGGTGACGCTCGGGGCCGGTCCCGCAGACTGATCGGGCCCCGGTCCCCCGAACGAATCGGTGGGTGGCCAAGGTCGCCCTAGACTCCTCGGGTGAGCACCACTGACACCGCCGTCGACGCCACGGCCCGGGCCCGCGACCTCCTCGGCGTCTCGCGCCTGACCAACCAGGCCCTGACGACGTGGCTGCACGGACTGCCGGGTGTCGACCAGGTCGGCTGTGAGGCCCGCGCCGCCGGGCTCGGCACGCGGAGTATCAAGAACGACTCCAAGCGCTGGGCGATCGACCTGGCCATCTCGATGATCGACCTGACGACGCTCGAGGGGGCCGACACCCACGGCCGAGTGCGCGGCCTGGCCGCCAAGGCCCTCTCCCCCGACCCGAGCGACCTCACCACCCCCCGCCCGGCCGCGGTCTGCGTCTACGGCGACATGGTCGCCACCGCCAAGGAGGTCCTGGGCGACTCGGGGGTCAAGGTCGCCGCCGTCGCCACCGCCTTCCCCAGTGGCCGCGCCTCGATGCCGGTCAAACTGCTCGACACCAAGGACGCTGTGACGGCCGGTGCCGACGAGATCGACATGGTCATCGACCGTGGGGCCTTCCTCTCCGGCGACTACCTGACCGTCTTCCACCAGATCGCCCAGACCAAGGCCGCCTGCGGCGATGCCCGACTCAAGGTGATCATGGAGACCGGCGAACTCGTCACCTACGACAACGTCCGCCGCGCCTCGTGGCTCTCGATGCTCGCCGGTGGCGACTTCATCAAGACCAGCACGGGCAAGATCCAGCCTGCCGCAACACTCCCCGTCACCCTCATCATGCTCGAAGCGGTGCGCGACTGGCGTGAACTCACCGGTGAGATGGTCGGCGTCAAGCCTGCCGGTGGCATCAAGACCAGCAAGGACGCGATCAAGTTCCTCGTCGCGGTCCACGAGGTCGCCGGTGAGGACTGGCTCGACAACCAGTGGTTCCGCTTCGGCGCCTCCTCTCTCCTGAACGACCTGCTGCTCCAGCGCCAGAAGATGAAGGACGGGGTCTACTCCAGCGCCACCTACATCGCCGACGACTCCCCGAGCACGGCCTACTGAGCCGGCGAAAGAGGACATCATGCCCACCTTCGAGTACGCCCCGGCACCCGAGTCCCGAGCCGTCGTCGACGTGGACTCCACCTACGGCCTGTTCATCAACGGCGACTGGGTGGACGGCCGCGGCACCGCGTTCAAGACCGTCAATCCGGCCACCGAGGAGGTGCTCGCCGACATCCACGAGGCGAGCCCCGACGATGTCGACCTTGCGGTGAAGGCCGCACGCACGGCATACACCCGGGTGTGGTCGCGGATGAGTGGTGCCGACCGCGGGAAGTACCTCTTCCGGATCGCGCGGATCCTGCAGGAGCGGGCGCGCGAGTTCGCCGTCCTGGAGACCCTCGACAACGGCAAGCCGATCAAGGAGACCCGCGACGTCGACATCCCGCTCGCGGCGGCGCACTTCTTCTACCACGCCGGCTGGGCGGACAAGCTCTCGTATGCCGGGTACGGGCCCGATCCGAGGCCGCACGGTGTGGTCGGGCAGATCATCCCGTGGAACTTCCCGCTCCTGATGCTCGCGTGGAAGGTCGCACCCGCCCTCGCCACCGGCAACACCGTCGTCCTCAAGCCGGCCGAGACCACGCCCCTGACGGCGCTGCTCTTCGCCCAGGTCTGCCAGCAGGCGGAGCTGCCGCCCGGGGTCGTCAACATCGTCACCGGCGCGGGTGACACCGGGCAGGCCATCGTCGACCACCCCGGCATCGACAAGATCGCCTTCACGGGCTCGACCGGGGTCGGCAAGATGATCGCCCGCTCGATCGCGGGGACCCGCAAGAAGGCCACCCTCGAACTCGGCGGCAAGGGCGCCAATATCGTCTTCGACGACGCCCCCATCGACCAGACCGTCGAGGGCATCGTGCGCGGGATCTTCTTCAACCAGGGCCATGTCTGTTGTGCCGGAAGCCGATTGCTCGTGCAGGAGACCGTCGCCGACGAGGTCGTTCGGCGTCTGCAGCGTCGGCTGTCGACCCTGCGCGTGGGCGATCCGCTCGACAAGAACACCGACGTCGGGGCCATCAACTCCCGTGCCCAGCTCGACCGGATCACCTCGCTCGTCGACGCCGGAGAAGCCCAGGGTGCGGAGCGCTGGGACAACGGCTGCGCGTTGCCGCAGAAGGGATTCTGGTTCCGGCCGACCCTCTTCTCGGGAGTCACGCAGACGCACCGGATCGCCCAGGAGGAGATCTTCGGTCCGGTCCTGTCGGTGCTGACCTTCCGCACCCCGCAGGAGGCGGTGGCCAAGGCGAACAACACGCCCTACGGCCTGTCGGCGGGCATCTGGACCGACAAAGGTTCTCGCATCCTGTGGATGGCGGATCAGCTCAAGGCCGGCGTGGTGTGGGCCAACACCTTCAACCAGTTCGACCCGACGTCGCCCTTCGGTGGCTACAAGGAGTCCGGTTACGGCCGCGAAGGTGGCCGACACGGCCTCGAGGCCTACCTGAAGGGGAGCATCTGATGGCTGCGCGTGTCGACGTCCGCAAGACTTACAAGCTCTACATCGGCGGGAAGTTCCCCCGCTCGGAGTCGGGCCGTTCCTACGAGGTGTATGCCGCACCCACCCGCGCGGGCGCCTCACCGAAGTTCTTGGCCAACGCCTCCCAGGGCTCGCGCAAGGACGCGCGTGACGCGGTGACCGCAGCGCGCGGTGCGCAGGCCGGCTGGGCCGGCGCCACGGCATACAACCGGGGGCAGGTGCTCTACCGCGTCGCCGAGGTCATGGAGGGGCGCCGCGCCCAGTTCGTCGAGGAGGTCCGGGCCAGCGAGGGAGTCTCGCCGAGCAAGGCGGATTCCCTTGTCTCGCAGGCGATCGACCGCTGGGTTTGGTATGCTGGGTGGTCCGACAAGCTGCACCAGGTGCTCGGCGGGCTCAACCCGGTGGCCGGACCCTTCTTCAACATCTCGGCGCCCGAGCCGAGCGGTGTCGTCGCTGTCCTCGCCCCGCAGGAGTCCAGCCTGCTCGGCCTGGTCAGCGTGATCGCCCCGGCCATCGTCACCGGCAACTCGGTCGTCGTCGTCTCCTCCAAGGAGCGTCCGCTGCCGGCCATCACCCTCTCGGAGTGCCTGGCGACTTCGGACGTGCCAGGCGGCGTCGTCAACATCGTCACCGGCGACGCCGTCGAGATCGCGCCCTGGTTGGCCTCGCACCGCGATGTCAACGGGATCGACCTCACCGGTGCCGCCGGTCTTCAGGGCGAGGCCTGGGGTGAGTGGGAGCGAGCCGCTGCCGACACCCTCAAGCGCGTCATTCGTCCGGGAGGCGCCGGCGCGGCCGCGATCGAGCCGGACTGGAGCGACGAGCCCGGCCTGCAGCGGATGAGCACCTTCCTGGAGACCAAGACCGTCTGGCACCCGAAGGGCCGCTGACCGCACCACCATGCGCACCCGCGTCGTCATCCTGGCCGGACCGTCCGGCTCGGGGAAGTCCCGTCTGGCCGCCCGCCTGGCCGCGCACCACCACTGGCCAATCGTTCGCCTCGACGACTTCTATCGCGACCAGGACGATCCCGACCTGCCGATGAGTGCCGGCCTCGGGATCCCCGACTGGGACGACCCGCGCAGTTGGAACGGCGAGGCGGCCCTGGCCGCCCTCCGCACCCTGGTCGACACGGGCTCATGCGAGATACCCATCTACGACCTCCCCACGTCACGAGCCGTCGGCACGACCACGCTCACGGCCGGTCCGGGCGACCTCATCCTCACCGAGGGCATCTTCGCCGCCGAGCTGATCGGGCCCCTGCGGGTTGAAGGCCTGCTCCACTCCGGCTGGTGCATCATCCACCGCCACCCAGGGGTGAACTTCCTCCGTCGGCTGGCTCGCGACCTGCGTGAGCGGCGCAAGCCGCCCCACATCCTCGTCCGTCGGGGGTGGGCCCTGATGCGGTCCGAGCCATCGGTCATCGAGCGCCAACGCAAACTCGGAGCCACCTGCGCGCGGGCCACCGTGGTCGAGGACACGCTCGCGGTACACCGGCCGGGTGCCGGATAGGGTGCTGCCTGTGTTGACTGGGGGAAACAGATGACCGAATCACCGTGGACCGCGCCGGGCAGCGCGTCGCCGCCAACCGTCACCCCTCCTCCTCCGTATGCCGCGGGGCCGGGGCCATCGTGGCAAGCCACCCCCCAGCCACCCCAGGCTCCCCCACCGCCGTCCGCATGGCGCCCGGCCGTGGACTTCCGCCCGGGCATCATCCCGCTGCGCCCGTTGCAACTCGGGGACCTCTTCGGCGCAGTCTTCAAGGCGATCCGGGGCAATGTCGCGGCCACCGTCGGGCTCGCCGCTCTCACCTCGGCCGTTGCCCTGGTCCCCTTCACTGCCCTGGGAACCTGGATCGCTTCCCTCGACACGACCACGCTCGATGAGTCCTTCGGCGCTGAGGCCCCGCTGGGCCCGGGGGCGTTCGCGAGTTACCTCCCCTCGCTGGCCAGCGCGATCAGCAGCATCATGCTCGCCGGCTTCCTCGCCTACGTCATCGGCCAGGCGGTGCTCGGGCGCAAGGTCACCATGGGCGAGACCTGGCGCGGGACCAAGGGTCGCCTGCTCGCCCTCATCGGGGCCACTGTCCTGGTGAGCCTGGCGATGGGACTCGTGCTGACCATCGGCTTCGGCCTGCCCGTCGGCATCGGCGTCTACGCCGCAGCCAGCGGCGCCGACCTCGGAGGTGGAGCCGTCGCGGTGCTCGTGGTGCTCGCCCTGCTCTGGCTCCTCGTCCTCGTTGCGGCCCTGATCGTCGTCATGACCCGTCTGTCCTTCGCGACATCAGCCATCGTGCTCGAGCGCCTGCCCGTCCTGGCCTCGCTGCGTCGCTCCTGGACCTTGGTGGGGACGCCCACCAGGAAGCCCTTCTGGCGGATCTTCGGCCTCCGGCTGCTCACGGCGATGCTCGTCGGGGCGGCATCGAGTGTCGTCATGGTCCCGCTGATGATCGTGATGATGATCGTGATGTTCGCCCTTCTCGACAACGGCGGCACCCTCGGTGACGTCTACATGCTGCAGACCGTGCTCACGGGGGTCGTCGGGATCATCGCGGGCGCTCTGACCACGCCGTTCACAGCCGGGCTCGACGCACTCCTCTACGTCGATGCCCGCATGCGCACCGAGGGGTTGGACGTCACGCTCATGCGTGCCGCCGAGGGCACGATCACGCCCCCATGGCAGGCGGCAGAGCAGGCGTGATCGGAACGCTGGTCGACCCCGGCACCGACGAGGCCCGCGACTGGCTGCGTCGCGAGTTGGCGACGGGCGGTTACACCGTCGAACGCCCCTTGCTCGAGCGATTCCGAGACTGGATCTTCGGCCTGTTCTCCCGCCTCGGTGGCGACGGTTCGGCACCCAGTTGGCTGGTGCCGCTGGTCGTGCTGCTCGTCCTGGGCGTGGCCGCCCTGGTCCTCTGGCGAGTCCTGCGCCGGAACGTCCGAGCCCCCGCGTCTCCCCCGGCACCCGGCGTGCTCGAGGACGTCGACGCCACCGCCGACGAACTGCGGGCGCTGGCCCAGCAGGCCTTGGACCGCGGCGAGGCGTCTGAAGCGTTGATCGCGGCCTACCGCGCCGTCGTCGCCTCGGCCATCGAACGCACCTGGCTTGCCGATCGCCCCGGTCGCACCGCCCACGAGGCGGCCCGGGAACTCTCCACCCTCGTCCCGACCGAGCGCCAAGCAGTGGCCGATGCCGCCGCGGCCTTCGACGCCGTGCGCTTCGGCCGGGCCGCCGCGAGCGTCGACCAGGTCCGCGGCGTCATGGAGCTCGACAGCCGCCTTCGCTCCGCCCGACCCGACCAGCTCGCCCTCGCTGCGCCGTGGTGACCGCGACCGCCCGCGCGAAGGCACGCTCGGGGCGCAACGTGCTCCTGTGGTGCGCCGCCATCGTCGGGATCTCGATCGTGCTCGCCGTGCTCGCCCCGAGGAACACCGACAATTATCTCGACCCGGCCGGTCGCGGCCCGAACGGTGTGGCCGCTCTCGTCGAGGTGCTGCGCGATCACGGCGTGCAGGTCGAGCTCGTCGACACCGTCGCCGGGCTCTCCGCAGCCCTCGCCGGGAGTGCTGGACCTGCCCAGACCACGGTGGCCATCGGCGACAGTCGACTCCTCACAGCACGTGGCGCCGAGGCCGTCACCCGCGCGATCAACGGCGCCGGCCGGTTGGTGCTGCTCGACGGCGCACCGGCAGTGCTCGATGTCATCGATCCGGACGTGCAGGTTTTCGCCGCAGGAGGCCGCGGGTGGGACGAGTTCGCCGCCGAATGCAGTGACTCGGTGGTCCGTGACGGCGCGACCGTCGGACGCTTCGATCTGCGCCTGATCGCCGATGGTGGGGCCACATCGTGTTTCCCGCTCCCCCGGACCGCCGGGATCGACCACGGCGCGTTGCTCGTGACCGTCCCCGTCCACGAGGGACTTCCCCAGACGTATGCCGTGGGGTTCGGCGGGGCACTCACCAACCGCTACGTCACCGACGCCGGGCACGCTGCCCTCGGGCTGCGTGTGCTCGGGGCTCACCCACGGCTGATCTTCTACACCCCGTCGATCACCGACCAGCGGGCCGTCGACGGCGCCCAGGAGGAGGGTCCGGCCCTACCCGCCTGGCTGATGCCGGGCTTGGTCCTCATCGGACTCGCTGTGCTCACCCTGGCCGTGGTGTCGGGACGACGATTGGGACGGCTCGTGCCCGAGCCGCTGCCCGTCGTCGTCAAAGCGAGCGAGACGGCACACAGCCGGGCCGAGCTCTATCGCGCCGCCCAGGACCGCGCCCGCACCGCGGACGTCCTGCGTCAGGGAACACTGGGGCGGCTGCGCAGCCGCCTCCGGCTGGACACCTCAGCCACCCCGGACGCCGTGGTGGCCGCGGTCGCGGCACACGGCATACCTCTGGAGGCGGCGCGCGCCGCGCTCGATGGACCACCCCCCGACACCGATGCCGCCCTCGTGCGGCTGGCAACCGACCTGGCAACCCTCGAGGAGAAGGTGACCCCACGATGACCGATACCCCCACCCGGGCGGATGCACCGGAGGCGCGAGAGGCCCTGACGCGCGTGCGCGCCGAAGTGGCCAAGGCCGTCGTCGGTCAGGACGCTGCCGTCGCCGGGCTGCTCGTCGGCCTGCTGGCCCGCGGACACGTGCTGCTCGAAGGCGTGCCCGGCGTCGCGAAGACGCTGCTCGTGCGGTCGCTGGCTGCGGCGCTGGCCATCGAGACCAAGCGGGTGCAGTTCACGCCCGACCTCATGCCGGGCGACATCACCGGCTCCCTCGTGCACGACGCGCGGATCAGCGATTTCACCTTCCGGCCGGGTCCGGTGTTCACCAACCTTCTGCTCGCCGACGAGATCAACCGGACGCCGCCCAAGACCCAGTCGGCGCTGCTGGAGGCGATGGAAGAGCGCCAGGTCAGCGTCGACGGCGTCGCACATCCGCTTCCCTCTCCCTTCCTCGTTGCCGCGACGCAGAACCCGGTGGAGTACGAAGGCACCTATCCGCTGCCCGAGGCGCAACTCGACCGCTTCCTGCTCAAGGTCGTCATGCCGGTGCCGCCCCGCGAGCAGGAAATCGAGGTGCTGGCCCGTCACGCCGGCGGCTTCGACCCGCGCGACCTGACCACGGCGCAGATCGCACCGGTGGCGGGCGCCGCCGACCTCGAGGCGGGTGCTGCGGCGGTGCGGCGCGTGGAGATCTCGCCAGAGGTCATCGGTTATGTCGTCGACCTCGCCCGCGCGACGCGCAACTCCCCCTCCCTGTCGCTGGGGGTCAGCCCACGTGGGGCGACCGCGCTGATGGCGACGGCGCGTGCCTGGGCGTGGCTCAACGGACGCGGCTTCGTCACCCCCGACGACGTCAAGGCCCTCGCCAAGGCGACGCTCGCGCATCGCCTCACCCTGCGCCCGGAGGCCGAGCTCGAGGGTGTGGGAATCGACTCCGTCCTCGACAGCGCGCTGAACTCGGTGCCCGTCCCGCGCTGACCCGATGGCACTGTCCCCTCGCGCGGTCGCGCTCGTCCTCCTCGGTCTGGTGCCGGTCGTCATCTGGCCCAGTGGCTGGACCGTGCGCCTGTGGATCCTGGGCTGCCTTCTCGTCGTCGCTGTCGACCTGCTGCTCGCCGCGTCCCCCGCGGGGATCGGCCTGGCGCGGCGGCCCTTGGGGCAGGTGCGGGTCGGGGAGCGGAGTCATACGGAGGTGTTGGTGACCAACGCGGGTCGGCGACCCCTGCGCGGCTGGATCCGGGACGCCTGGCAGCCCTCTGCCGGTGCCAGCCCGGACCGGCTCGCCCTCACCGTGCCGGCTGGTGAACGGACCCTCCTGCGGACCGAGCTGGCCCCGAAGCGACGCGGCGACCGGTTGGCCGATCGGGTGACGATCCGCGCCTTCGGCCCACTGGGGATCGCCGCCCGACAGGCCTCTGTGCCGTTGGGCGGGACGCTGCGCGCGCTCCATCCCTTCCCGTCGCGGCGCCACATCCCGAGCCGGCTGGCCCAGTTGCGGCAGATCGACGGCCGCGCCGCCGTGCGGGTGCGCGGGCAGGGCACCGAGTTCGACAGCCTGCGCGATTGGGTCGACGGCGACGACGTGCGCTCCATCGACTGGCGGGCGACAGCGCGACGCCAGCACCTCGTCGTGCGCACCTGGCAACCGGAGCAGCACAAGCGGATCGTCCTCGTGCTCGACACCTCACGCACGAGCGCAGGTCGGATCGGTGACACCCCGCGCCTCGACGCGGCCATGGACGCGGCGCTGCTGCTCACCGCACTCGCCGGTCATGCGCGCGACCGCGTGCAGGTGTTGGCCGGTGATGCCCGCGTCCGGGCGCGGGTGCTCAGCCGGGGTGACGCCGCCGGCGTGTTGCACGACGTGATCAGCACGCTGGCGCCGATCGATGCCCAGATCGTCGAAGCAGACTGGGACCTGCTCGCCTCGGAGGTCTCCCGATTGGGCCGTCAGCGGGGCCTGGTCGTGCTGTTCACGCCCATGGAGCCGTCGGCGATCGAGGAGGGGCTGCTACCTGTGCTCCCCGCTCTCGTTGCCCGCCACCGAGTCGTCGTCGCCTCGGTGAGTGACCCCGAGGTGCTGGCCATGCGGGACGCTCGCTCCGACCTCGCGGACGTGTATGCCGCAGCCGCCGCCGAGCGCACCCTGGCCCTGCGTGCGCGCACGTCCGCGGCGCTGCGCGCCCTGGGCGTCACCGTGATCGACGAGCCCCCGGATACTCTGCCGACGGCGCTGGCGGACCACTACCTGGCCCTGAAGCGCGCCGGCTTGCTCTGAACCGGGGCGCTCACCGCCGCACCATTTCCCAACCCAGTTCGTATGCCGCGGCCCCTGGCACCCGCTGCCCGCACCATTTCCCAACCCAGTTCGTAAGCCGCGCCCCGCCGCGCCCACCCCTCAGGCGAGCGGCACGGCATACCCCTGCTCGCGCTCGCCCACATCGCCGGTGACGCCGCGGCGCGCAGCGGCGCGACCCACGACGAAGACGTAGGCGAGGAAGAGCAACTCGACGACCACGCCGATGGTGATCCGCGCCCAGGTCGGCAGCGGCGACGGGGTGACGAAACCCTCGAGCACTCCGCTGACGAGCAGGACCACCACCAGGCCGAGAACGATGCCGATCGCCGTGCGCCCGGCCGCCGCAAAGGCCTGCCCGCGTGTGCGCCTGCCGGGCGCGACCCACGACCAGAAGAGCCGCAGCCCCACCCCGCCGGCGATGAAGATCGCCGTCAACTCCAACAATCCGTGCGGGAGGATCAGCCCGAAGAACAGCGGGCCGCGACCATGGGTGATCATCAGCGCGCCGGCGAAGCCGACATTGACCGCATTCGTCGCCAGCACGTAGAGGGTGGGCAGGCCAAGGACGCCGAAGGCGATGGCCTGGGCCGCGACCCACGCGTTGTTCGTCCACACCTGCCCGGCGAACTCGGTGTGCGCGTACTTGCTGTAGTAGCCCTCGAAATCGGTCCCCACATAGGCCTCGATCTCCTGCGGCGACATCTGGGCCGCGAAGAACTCGGGATTGCGGGCCGCCCACCACCCGGCCACGACGGCGAGCAGGATCGAAGCCACGGCCGTGGTGACCCACCAGCGCCAGGAGCGATAGAGCGCTGCCGGGAAGGACTGGGTGAAGAAGTGGACGGCATCGTGCCACGAACTTGTCCGCTCCCCCGCCGTGCGCACCCGCGCCCGGGCGAGCAGAGACGACAGGTACGCGACCACCTGGGGGTCCGGCGCCGTGGTGCGAACCACCGACAAATGGGTCGAGGCCCGTTGGTAGAGGTCGAGCAACTCATCGGACTCGCCCCCGCTGAGCCGACCGCGGCCGACCAGGTCCTCGAGGCGAGTCCACTGGCGGCGATGCGCGTCGACATAGGCATCGAGGTCCACCCCGCCAACCTACCTGCCCGCCCGTAGGCTGGAGCGGTGACCACAACCCCCGGGACGGCGAGTTATCGCGCGTATGCCGGCGAGGACGTCATCACCGGCGAGGGGGTCGCCGTCGAGTTACCGGTGGCCAGTGTGCCCCACCGGATGGCGTCCGGCGCGATCGACCTGCTCGTCATCATCGGCATCCTCCTGCTGGCCGCCGTCACTTTCGGTCTGTTGACCTCTGGAGCCTCGGAGGCCGTGGCCGCGACCTTCGGCGTCATTGCCGTGGTGGTCGCGACCGTGGTCGTGCCGACGGTGGTCGAGACGCTGACCCGGGGGCGCAGCCTGGGCCGGCTCATCATGGGCCTGCGCATCGTCCGCGACGACGGCGGCCCGGTCGGAGCCCGGCACGCCCTGACTCGTGCACTCATCGGTTTCGTCGAGGTCGTCGCCTTCAGCGGAGTGCCGGCGGTGATCGCGGCGATGATCCACCCCCGCGGAAAACGGTTGGGAGACATGGCGGCCGGCACGTATGCCGTGTCGCAGCGAGCCAAGCTCCCCCACCTGATCGCCCCCACCATGCCGTGGCCGCTCGCCGGGTGGGCTGCCGCGGCCGACATCTCCGCCCTCCCGTCCGGGCTCGCGATCGCGATCCGTCAGTTCCTCACCCGCGCGGGCAGCCTGGGGCCGCAGGCCCGCGAGACGCTGGGTCGCCAGCTCCTCGCCGACGCCCTCACGCATGTCGCCCCGCCGCCTCCGGCGGGGCATCACCCCGAGACGGTGCTCACCGCGATCCTCGCCGAGCGCCGCAGCCGCGACGCGCAACGACTGGTTCGCGAGGAGTCGCTCCGGGCGCGACTCCTGCGGTAACGGGCAGCGTCAGGCGCCGAGGGCGGCATACCCCGGCTTGACTACAGACTCGATGAGTTCGAGGCGCTCGTCGAAGGGGATGAACGCCGACTTCATGGCATTGATGGTCGCCCAGCGCAGATCAGCGAGGGTCCACCCGGCCTCGTCGACCAGCAACTGCATCTCGCGCGACATCGAGGTACCACTCATGAGCCGGTTGTCGGTGTTGACCGTGACGCGGAAGCGCAGATCCTTGAGCAGCGTGATCGGGTGTGCCGCAATGGAATCCGCGGCACCGGTCTGCAGGTTGGAGGTTGGGCACATCTCGAGCGGAATCCGGCAATCGCGCACGTATGCCGCAAGCCGGCCGAGCGTCGGAGCCTCCCCTTCGCTGCTGGTCGCGATGTCGTCGATGATGCGCACGCCATGGCCGAGCCGGTCGGCGCCACACCATTGGATGGCCTCCCAGATGCTCGGCAGGCCAAAGGCCTCACCGGCGTGGATGGTGAAGTGGGCGTTCTCCCGCTGGAGGTACTCGAAGGCATCGAGGTGACGCGTGGGCGGGAAGCCGGCCTCGGCACCGGCGATGTCGAATCCGCCAACTCCGCTGTCGCGGAAGCGAACCGCGAGTTCGGCGATCTCCTGGCTCTTCGCGGCGTGGCGCATCGCGGTGAGCAGGGCGTTCATCCGGATCGGCATGCCCGCGGCCTCGGCCTCGGCCTCACCCTCCCGGAAGCCGGCGAGGACGGCCTCGACCACGGCGTCGAGCTCCAGGCCCTGCTCGATGTGCAGCTCAGGAGCAAAGCGGGACTCGGCGTAGACGACCCCGTCGGCAGCCAGGTCGAGGGCGCACTCCTTGGCGACCCGCCGCAGTTGCTCCGGCGTCTGCATGACAGCGACGGTGTGACTGAAGGTCTCGAGGTAGCGCTCGAGGCTTCCGGAGTCTGCGCTGTCACGGAACCACCGCCCCAGAGCCTCGGCATCGGTCGCCGGCAGGTCGGCGTAGCCGCTCTCCTGCGCCAGATCGATGACCGTCTGCGGTCTGACGCCGCCGTCGAGATGATCGTGGAGCAGCGCCTTGGGTGCGCGCGTGATGAGGTCGGCCGACGGCTTGGTGGCCGAAACCGCACTGTCGTGCAGTTCCTGCTGGGCGCTCATCGGGCGATCCGGTCGAGAACGAGCGGGGTGGGCTCGGGAGCCGCGTCACCGATCGACCAACCACCGTCGAGGGCCTCCAGTGCCCGCTCGAACTTCTCCGGCGTGTCGGTGTGCAGCGTCATGACCGGCTGCCCGGACTCGACGCGATCACCGACGACGGCATGCCACTCCACGCCGGCCCCGGCCTGGACCGGGTCCTCCTTGCGAGCGCGACCGGCGCCCAGCCGCCAGGCGGCGATGCCCACGGCATACGCATCGAGTTGGGTGAGCACACCGGAGGTGGGGGCGGTGACGACGTGCGTCTCCTTGGCGACCGGGAGGGTGGCGTCGGGGTCGCCACCCTGGGCGGCGATCATGCGGCGCCACGCGTCCATCGCGCGACCGTCCTGCAGAGCGGCGCCGACGTCCTGGCCGCCGCGACCAGCGGCCTCGAGCATCTCCTCGGCCAGACGGACGGTGAGTTCGACGACGTCGGCCGGCCCACCACCGGCGAGCACCTCGACGGACTCGCGGACCTCGAGCGCGTTGCCGGCGGTGCGGCCGAGTGGAACCTGCATGTTGGTGAGGAGCGCGACCGTCTTCACGCCGGCGTCGGTGCCGAGGTCGACCATCGTCTCGGCGAGCTCGCGTGCCTTGGCGAGGTCCTTCATGAAGGCGCCCGAGCCGACCTTGACGTCGAGCACCAGCGCACCCGTGCCCTCGGCGATCTTCTTGCTCATGATCGAGGAGGCGATGAGCGGGATCGCCTCCACCGTGCCGGTGACGTCACGCAGGGCGTAGAGCTTCTTGTCGGCGGGGGCCAGGCCGGTGCCGGCGGCGCAGATGACCGCGCCGACGTCGTCGAGCTGGGCAAGCATCTGCTCGTTGCTCATCGACGCCTGCCAGCCGGCAATCGACTCGAGCTTGTCGAGGGTGCCGCCGGTGTGGCCCAGGCCGCGGCCGGAGAGTTGCGGCACGGCGACATCGAAGACGGCGACGAGCGGGGCCAACGGGAGGGTGATCTTGTCGCCCACTCCGCCGGTGGAGTGCTTGTCCGCCGTCGGGTTGCGCAGCGAGGAGAAGTCCATCCGCTCGCCGCTCTTGATCATCGCGTCGGTCCACGTCGCGATCTCGCGGCGGGTCATTCCGTTGAGCAGGATCGCCATGTTGAGCGAGCTCATCTGCTCCTCGGCGACCGCGCCTCGGGTGTAGGCGTCGATGACCCAGCGGATCTGCTCGTCGGAGAGTTCGTGGCGATCGCGCTTGGCGATGATGACGTCGACGGCATCGAAGGCTTCACTCATGCCGGCCATCATGTCAGTCCCTCGTCTGCCCGTCCGGCGGCTCGACGGTATACCCACCCCCCCGTCGAGAGGGAGCAAATCGCGGGCCCGATCCCGCCCGGCCCGCGATTTGCTCCCTCTCGACGGGGATGGGCGCGGCGGCGACCCGTTGGCCGTCAGCGCTGGGCGAGATTCTCCGGCCCAAAGGCCTGCGGCAGGACCTCGCTCATGGGCAGGACACCCTCGGGCGTCATCAGCAGGCAGTCGGCGCCGCCGTTCTCCCACAGCAGTTGACGACACCGGCCGCAGGGCATGAGCGGCTCACCGCGACCGTCGACGCAGTATGCCGCGACGAGGCGCCCACCGCCGGTGGCGTGAAGCTCGGACACCATGCCGCACTCGGCACACAGGGTGACGCCGTAACCCGCATTCTCGACATTGCAACCGGCCACGATCCGGCCGTCGTCGACCAGCCCGGCGACCCCCACGCGATAACCCGAGTAGGGCGCATAGGAGTGGGTCGTCATCTCGACCGCCCTCGCATGCAGGGCGTCCCAGTCGATGTCAGGAGCGCTCACGCCGGCGCCTTCACGCGGGTGACCACGGCCGACAGGGCCAGCAGGCGCGCCCCGCCGAGCACGGCGTCCTCGTCGACGACGAGGTCGCCCTGGTGCAGGTCATAGGTCGGGTGGCCGGGCGTGCGCGTGCCGAGACGCGCCATCGCGCCGGGGGCGTGCGCGAGGTACCAGGAGAAGTCCTCCCCGCCCAGCGACTGCATGGTCGGGGCTGCCTGCATGCCGGCCGCGCGGGTGGCCAGGCGCAGCGCTTCGACGGCATCGACCTGGTTGACGACCGGCGGGACGCCCTTGACGCGCTCCAGCTTGGCCTCGACGCCGTAGGGCGCGACGACGGCCTGGACGATCTCCTCGAGGAGCGGCCCGACCGAGAGCCAGGCATTGGCGTCCAGCATGCGCAAGGTGCCGCTGCACTCCCCCGAACTCGGGATCACATTGCTCGCCTTGCCGGCCTGGACCGTGCCCCAGACGAGCGCCGCGCCGGCCCGGGGGTCGAGGCGGCGGCCGAGCGCGGCAGGGACGTCGGTGACGACCTTGCCGAGCGCGAAGATGAGGTCCTCGGTGAGTTGCGGACGCGAGGTGTGGCCGCCACGGCCGTGGAGGAGCACGCGCACGTGGTCACAGGCAGCGGTCAGGGGTCCCTCTCGCAGACCGACCTGACCGACGTCCAGGCTCGGGTCGCAGTGCAGGGCGAAGACCGAGTCGACGCCCTCCATGGCCCGGTGGGCGATGGCGTCGTGGGCGCCGCCGGGGATGATCTCCTCGGCGGCCTGGAAGATCGCCCGCACGGCGATCCCGCGCTCGCGCAGTTCGTCCTCGTGGGTGGCCAGGGCGAGCACGGCACCGAGCAGCGCCGCCGTGTGGACGTCGTGGCCGCAGGCGTGACAGACACCCGGGTTCGTCGACGCGAAGTCGAGGCCGGTGCGCTCCCGGACCGGCAGCGCGTCGATGTCAGCGCGCAGGGCGACGCGATAACTCGCCTGCTCCGGACCGATGTCGACCACCAGCCCGGTCCCCGGGAACGGTCGCACGGCAAGCCCGGCCCCGGAGAGTCGCTCGATGATCCGCTTCGTCGTGCGCGTCTCCTGCCGGGAGAGTTCCGGGTGGGCGTGCAGGTCGCGGCGGAAGGCGTGCAACTCGGGGGCCGACGAGGAGATGGTCGCGGTCAGGGCCGCGCAGAAGTCGTCGTCAGTCATCGCCCGACAAGCGTACGCCGACTCAGCGGCTCCTCCGGCCGCCTTCGGTATGCCGCGGGGCTCGCTCACGCTTTCGCGCCTCCCAACGCCGCGCCATCCCGGCCATTTCCTCACCGACGAAGACGAGGAACTCGCGCGACTCGGCCAGCCGTTCGCGTGCCTGTTCGTCGGGTGCGGCCGTGACGCCCTCGTCGAGCGCCCGGATGATCGGGCCGTAGACCTGGTCCGATCGCAGTAGGAGGCTGTGCCACACGTCCTCCATGGCGACATAGACGTCCTTGCGACCCCCGGGCTCCCGCTCGCGGCGCACCCAGCCGACCTGGACCAGGTACTTCACCGCTCCCGAAACTCCGGCCGCACTGACCTGCAGTGCCTCGGTCAGCTCGACGGCCGTCATCCGGCCGTCACTGTCGGAGAGCAGGGCGGCCCAGACGCGCGCGGGAAGGGGGGGCAGTCCCGCTTCGGACAGGGCCGACGCCAGGTGCTCGACGGCCTCTCGCCCGGCCTCTCGCCCCGCGGTCGCCCGGGGGGGCTGTGGGCGGGGCGCGGACGGCATACCGGAAAATCTACAACATTCATGATTTCCCGAAAACCGGCGTAGTCTCCGGAGCATGACTGCAGTCATCGAGACCCGGGGTCTCACCAAGCACTTCGGCACCACCGTGGCCCTCGACGGTCTCGACCTCACCGTCGAGGAGGGCACCGTCCACGGCTTCCTCGGCCCCAACGGCGCCGGCAAGTCGACGACGATCCGCATCCTCCTCGGCCTGCTGCGGGCGACCGGCGGCCGAGCGAGCCTCTTCGGGCAGGACCCGTGGCGCGACGCCGTCGACCTGCACCGCCAACTCGCCTACGTGCCCGGCGACGTCACGCTGTGGCCGAACCTCACCGGCGGTGAGGCGATCGACCTGCTCACCCGACTGCATGGCCGCCATGACCCGGGGCGTCGCGCCGACCTGCTCGAGCGCTTCGACCTCGACCCGACGAAGAAGGGCCGGTCCTACTCCAAGGGCAACCGGCAGAAGGTCGCCCTCGTCGCGGCGCTCGCCTCCGACGCCCCCCTGCTGCTCCTCGACGAGCCGACCTCCGGCCTCGACCCGCTCATGGAGCGCGTCTTCCAGGAGGAGCTCGTGCGCGTGCGTGACGAGGGGCGCACGGTGCTGCTCTCCAGCCACATCCTCAGCGAGGTCGAGAAGGCCTGCTCGGTCGTCAGCATTGTGCGGGCCGGCACGATCGTCGACTCCGGATCGCTCACCGCTCTGCGACACCTGGGCCACACGCACGTCGTCGCGACCTATCCCGACGGGCACACCGAAACCGCCGACCTGGAACCGAGCGAGGTCGCCGGCTGGGTCGCCGCGCGACCGGGGCTTGCCTCCCTCACCGCGACGCCGCCCACACTGGAAGAACTCTTCCTCGCCCGCTACGAGAGTGGGGCGCCGACCCGATGAGCGCCCTGTCGGGCACCGGCCCGTTGCTCGCCCTCGCCCTGCGACGGGACCGGGTCCTCATCCCCCTGTCGGCGCTGGCCCTCACCGCCTACTCGGTCGGTTCGGCCAAGGCGACGGTCGCGCTCTACTCCGATGCTGCCAGCGCGATGAAGGACCTCGGCAGCGTTCTGAACTCCCCCTCGACCCTCACCCTCTTCGGCCCGGCGACGACGACCAGTCTCCAGGGACTGTCCATCTTCAAGACTCTGCTCATGGGATCCGTCTTCGTCGGCCTGCTCGCCTTCACCATCGTCCGTCGCCACACCCGGGTCGAGGAGGAGGAGGGACGCCTCGAGCTCATCGGCGCCGGCGTTGTCGGCCGGCAGGCCCCGCTCACCGCGGCTGTGCTGCTCGCCGTCGCGACCACGCTCCTCGTCGGCGGCCTGTCCGCGGCCGGGATGATCGGACTCGGTTTCCCGGCAACCGGATCCCTGGGCTTCGGCGCCGCCTGGGCGATCACCGGCCTGGTCATGACCGGCGTCACGGCCGTGGCCTGCCAGCTGACCAGTAGCGCCCGCGGCGCGGCCGGCTGGGCCCTCGGCACCCTGGGCGTGCTCTTCGTCCTGCGCGCCGTCGGCGACACGGCGACCAGCGACGCCGTCCGATCACTGCGCTGGATCTCCCCGCTCGGTTGGGTCAACCAGGTCTTCCCCTTCGGCGCCGACCGCCTCTGGCTCGTCGGTCTGGGCGCCCTCGTCGGCGCCCTCCTCGTGGGCGTCGCCTTCGCCCTGCTCGAACGCCGCGACCTCGGGGCCGGCCTGCTCGCCAGCCGCCCCGGGCGGGCGCGCGCGCCTCGGACCCTGTCCGGCCCGATCGGCCTCGCCTGGCGCCTCTCCCGCACCCCGATGATCGGCTGGCTCGTCGCGATGGTCTTCGTCGGGGCGATCTACGGCAACCTCATCGCCAACGTCGAGCAGATGCTCGGCGACCCCAACGTCGCCAGGATCCTCGCCCAGACGGCCGGTGTCTCGGTCGACCAACTGACGACCGCCATGGCGGCGGTCTACTCGGCGACCATGCTCAAGATCTCGGTCGGTTTCATCACCGCCGCGGGGATCGCGGTCATCGTTCGCCTGGCGGTCGAAGAGCGTTCCGGCAGAGGCGAAGTGGTGATGGCGAGCGCAACCAGCCGCGCCCGCTGGTTCCTTGCGTATGCCGTGGGCGGCCTGGCCCTCGTCGCGCTTCTCACGCTCGTCATGGCTTTCGTGATGGGCTCGCGCGGTGCCGCAGCTCTGGCCGAGGCCCCTTCGGTCGGGCAGGCCCTGCAGGGTGCCGCCGAGGCGATCCCCGCGGCGTGGGTCGTCGTCGGCGCGGCCGCCCTGCTCACGGGACTCAACGCCCGCTGGGCGCCCTACGCGTGGGCCGTGCTCGGCGCCGCCTTCGTGCTGGGGGAGTTCGGGACGACGATGAACCTGCCGTCATGGCTCGTGGGGCTCTCCCCGTTCGCGCACGTCGAGGCCTACCCCCTCGGTCACTGGGACTGGGCCAATGTCCTCGTCCTCACCGCGATCGCGGTGGTGCTCACGGGAGCCGGTCTCGCGGCATACCGACGGCGCGACCTGACCTGACCCCCGACCGGCGCAGCCGGTGGGCTTGGCCTTTGGGAACAACCCCGGCATGTGGAAACAACGCCGACAGGGTCAGGTGAGGTCGGGACGGCCGCCCGCCGTCAACGCGTCGACGACCGCCTTGACATCCTGGGCCCGCTCGACCGTCGTCACGAGCACGGCATCGCCGGTGTCCACGACGACGACGTCGGTGAGACCGAGGACGGCCACGTGTCGACCGCCGCGTGGGGCGACGAACCCGCTGGCGTCGATCGTCGTCACGAGAGCGGGATCGCCGAGGACGGCGACACCGTCGTCCGCGGTCGGCAGCAGCTCGCGCAGGGTGGCGAAGTCGCCGACGTCGTTCCACGTGAACGCGCCGGGCACGACGGCCACCCGGCCGATGTCGGCGGCAGGCTCCGCGATCGCATGGTCGATCGCGATCCTCGTCAGCTCCGGCCAGCGCTGCGCGAGGGTCGACGGGTCGGCAGCGATGGCCCGGACTCCCGCCGCCAACTCAGGGTGCCAGCGCGTCAGCAGGTCGAGCAACACGGTCGCCTTGACAACGAACATGCCTGCATTCCAACGGAATTCGCCCGTCGCGAGATAGTTCGCGGCGCGCGAGGCGTCCGGTTTCTCGACGAATTGGCGGACCCGCGCCGCCGTCGCGTGACCGTCGAGCGCATGGCCCATCTGGATGTAGCCGAAGGAGGTCGCCGGAAACGTCGGCTCCACCCCGATGGTCACGACGTAGTCCTCGCGCGCCACGGCCACCGCCTCGGCCACGCACGCCCGGAACGCCTCGGCGTCCGGGATGACGTGGTCGGCAGCGAACGACCCGATCATCGCCTCCGGGTCCTCTCGCTCGATGACGGCAGCCGCCCAGGCGATGGCCGCCATCGAGTCACGCGGGCTGGGCTCGGCCAGCACCCGGTCGGGGGTCAGACCCGGCAACTGGGCACGCACGGCTTCGGCGTGCGCGACGCCGGTGACGACGACGACCCGGTCGGCGGCGAGCGGCGCGACCCGGTCGACGGTGCCCTGGATGAGGGTGTGGCCCTCACCGGTGAGATCGTGCAGGAACTTCGGGTGGCCGGCGCGCGAGAGCGGCCAGAGGCGCGTGCCGGAGCCGCCGGCCGGGATGACGGCCCAGAAGTCGGGGATCGAGGACATGCCGGTCACCTTAGCGACGGGCGCCGCGGCCACGAGGAGGTGACGCCCCGGTGAACGCGTTCTCCGGCCCGATGCCCAACGCTCACCCGACCCACCCTCGCGGGTCACCGTGGCAGCACGACGCTGCACCACCGTGGTGCCCATGCGCGTGGCCATCGTCACCGAGTCCTTCCTCCCGACGCTCAACGGCGTCACCACCAGCGTCTGCCGGGTTTCCGAGCAGTTGTATGCCGGGGGCCACGACGTTCGCATCGTCGCCCCTGCACCGGCCCCCGACCGCTTCGGCGAGATCCGGGTGGCCACCTGCCCCTCGGTGTCGGTGCGGCAGTTCCCGACCGGACTTCCGACGCCCGGGCTAGGACAGGCCCTGGAGGACTTCGCCCCGGAGGTCGTCCACGTCGCCTCGCCGTTCGTGCTCGGCGCGCGCGCGCTCCAGTGGGCGGACCGCACCCAGACCCCAGCCGTCGCCATCTACCAGACCGATGTGCCCAGTTACCTCGCCCAGCACACGCCCGGCAGAATCGGCACCCGAGCCTCGAACGCCGCGTGGCGCTGGATCCGGCGCATGCACGCTCACGCCGACCTCACGCTCGCCCCCTCCTCGGCGACGATCGAGGAGCTCCGGCACCACGGCATACCGAGGGTGGAGCGGTGGCGCCGGGGCGTGGACCACTCCCTCTTCTCCCCGAGGTGGCGAGGGGACGCAGGGGCGCGCGAGCTCCGGCGGGCGCTGTCCCCGGCCGGGGAGGTGCTCATCGGCTATGTCGGCAGACTCGCCCCGGAGAAGGAACTCCACCGTCTCGCAGAAGCCGCAACCATCCCCGGCACCCGACTCATGATCGTCGGTGACGGCCCCGCTCGATCCGAGGTCGGAGCCCTCCTCACCGAGGCCGTCGCGGACATGCCGGGGCGGCCCAACCGCACCCCGATCTCTCTCGGCCAACGCTGTGGCGACGACCTCGCCCGGGCGTATGCCGCCTTCGACGTCTTCGTCCACACCGGCACCCGCGAGACCTTCGGGCAGACCCTGCAGGAGGCTGCCGCAATGGGCCTGCCGGTGGTGGCGCCGGCCCGCGGTGGCCCGATCGACCTCGTCGGCCACGGCCGCTCCGGTTACCTCTTCGACCCGGATCGTCCGGGCGCACTGCGCGAGGCGGCGGCGACGCTCGTCGCCGACCCACAGTTGCGAGCGTCGATGGGTGAGGTCGGGCTGGCCCGGATCGCCCAGTGCTCCTGGGGGGCACTCACCGCTGAATTGGTCGGCCACTACGAGCGAGCCCGCGTCACGCGTCGAGCCCGCGCGCCACACGCGGCCTGACAACTATTGGCGCCGACGCACTCGACGCCAGGTGCCGACCACAGCACCGAACGCCGCCGTCGCGCCGGCGCCGACGACGGCACCGGCGACGATCGAGGCCCGATCCATCGCACGTTGCTCGGCGCCCGAGAGGTCTGCCGCGGGGTCGCGGGCCGGCGCCAGGGAGCCCGCGGCAGCCTCGACCTGGGCCGCGTCCGCCGAGGGCGGGCCCTCGGCCAGTTTGTCCTGAACGCCGGGGGTGAGCGCCACCGACTGCTGCTCGTCGAGATGGTTCGCGGCCCAGGCAGATGCCAACAGGACGATCCTGGACATGTAGTTGAGCCAGACCAGCAGGCCCACGACCAGGGCGATGGAGGCGAAGAGCGGGTTGTTCATCGCGCCCAGCAAGGTCGTGCCGAGCGCCTTGAGGACGGTCAGTCCGATGCCCCCGATGAGGGCGGCCGACCGAAGCCCGCGCCAGGGTACGTCCACCCCACTGAGCAGGCGCAGCATGACCAGGACGATGAGGCCGTCGAGGACGACGCCGACGAGGACACTGATCGCCTTGACGACCCACCACGAGCCGCCGAGCCCGATGAGCTCGGCGATCCCCGAGGCGGCGGCGCCGGCGACACCGGTCACGGCCGCCGAGACGACGATAGCCAGGCCGAGCAGCACGAGGACGCCCAGGTCGCGCAGCTTGTTCGTGAAGAAGTTCCCGGGTTCGCCCTGGGCCCCGAAGATCGTGCGGATGCCGTCCCGCAGGGCCCCCAGCCACCCCAGCCCTGCCCACAGCAGGCCCGCGACACCGATGGCCCCGGTGACCGAGAGGGTGTTGCCGGTCGGCGCCTCGAGCGGGATCAGTCCCTCGTCACCCTCCTTGATGAAGCCGGGCAGGGTCTCGTTGAGGTAGTCCCGGATCTGGTCCAGCCATTCGGGGTGCCCCTTGAGGAGCGCACCGAAGATGGTGAAGGCCAGCGCCACCGCCGGGAAGATCGAGAAGAACGCGAAGTAGGTGACGCCACCTGCGAGCAGGTTGCCGCGCGAAGCGCTGTAGCGCCGCCAGGCCCGCATCACCTCGGTCCGTTGGAAACGGCTCCAGGCCTTCTTCACTGCATCCATGCGCTTCAACTCCTGTCCCGACCTGCGCCCTCCAGGGAGAAGGTCCGCAGCGGTCGCCACACGTCGTCGTTGCCCTGCTCGAAAAGGTCGAAACCCACGACCGGGAACTCTGCCACGAAGTCGGCGGTCGATCGGGCCGTGGCGTCGAGGGCTTCGTCCTCGACATGGTGGGCGATCGTGACGTGCGGGTGGTAGTCGAACTCGAGACGGCGTTCCACGGGTCCTGACCGGATGGCCCGCTCGAGGCGTTCGCACGACGAGATGCCTTCACTGACCTGGACGAAGACGACCGGGGACACCGGCCGGAAACTGCCCGTGCCGGCCAGCCGCATCGTGAAGGCCGGATGGCTCTCCGCGACGGAGGACAGATGATCGATGAAGGCGTCCAGGTCGGTGCCCGGGATGACGGTCGGCGGCAACAACGTCACGTGCGGAGGGATCACGGCTGCCATCGGGTCACCGGCCGCATGGCGCGCAGCCGAGAGTTTGGCCCGATGGGGCTCGGGGATGGCGATGGCGACGCCGACGACCGGCATGCTCAGGCACCCGCGGGTCTGGCCGGCAGCAGGCCCACGGCTTCGCGGACGCGCTGCATCGTGGCCTTGGCCACGACGGTGGCCCGCTCCGCCCCGGCGGCGACGATCCTGTCGAGTTCGGCCGGGTCGTCGAGCAGTTCAGCCATGCGGGTCTGGAAGGGCTCGACCGCTGCCAGCACCACGTCGGCCACCTCCCCCTTCAGCGCGCCGTACCCCTGGCCCGCGAACCGTGACTCCAGGTCAGGGAGCGAACTGCCCGAGAGCGTCGAGTGGATGACCAGCAGGTTCGACACCCCTGCCTTGGTGGCGGGGTCGTAGCGGACCTCGGCCTCGGTGTCGGTGACGGCCGACATGATCTTCTTGCGCAGCCTCTTGGGGTCGTCGCTGAGCAGCAGCAGACCCTTGTCCGGCGAGTTCGACCCCGACATCTTCGAGGTGGGGTCGGTCAGATCCATGATCTTGGCCGACTCCTTGAGGATGTAGGGCTCCGGCACGACGAGGGTGTCCGCGGCATACCGCGTGTTGAAGCGTTCGGCGAGGTCGCGGGTGATCTCGAGGTGTTGGCGTTGGTCCTCGCCGACCGGGACGTATGCCGCGTCATACATGAGGATGTCGGCCGCCATGAGCATGGGATAGGTGAGCAAACCGACGTTGGCGTTCTGCCCGCGGGTCACCTTGTCCTTGAACTGGGTCATTCGGCGCGCTTCGCCATCGGCGGTCAGGCAGTTCATGACCCAGCCCAGCTCGGCGTGCTCGGTGATGTGGCTCTGGCAGAAGAGCGCCGAACGCGCCGGGTCCACACCACCGGCGATGAACTGGGCAGCCGTGACGCGCGTCCGGCGGCGGAGCACGGCAGGGTCGGTCGGCACGGTCAGCGCGTGCAGGTCGGCGACGAAGTAGTAGGCGTCGAACTGGTCCTGCAGGGTGACCCAGTTGACCAGTGCCCCGAGGTAGTTGCCCAGGTGCAGCGAATCGCTCGTCGGCTGCATCCCGGAGAGAATCCTGGGCACGCTGCGGTGATCGTCGGCATCGGGCATGGGGTCAACTCTAATGAACGGCGGGTTGACCAAGGTGCGCATGTCCGGCCGGAGCGGACCCGGCGCGGGTCGAGGTGATCTGCACCGCCACCATCTGCTGCTCCCCCTATGTCCAGGCAGCCCTGACCACGGCGCTTGGCGCCGTGGCACGCCGTGTTGACGACGGAGACCGCCAACCGGGAGCGACTGCGCGGACCCGACGACGAACTGAGCGATCCCTATCGGCAGGGCCCGCAGGCCTTCGAGAAGATGGCCGACGAGGCGGACGCGGCCATCGCCGCCATCGTGGAGATCGCGTCCCTCCTCCGCTGAGCGGGGCGTTCTCGGGCGCGCCCCTCAGCGTTCCAGCGGTCAGCGCTCAAGCGGTCGCAGCCGCGCGACGAAGACCACCCGGGTGCCGTGCGGCGAGGAGTTCTCCCAGCGGATCCGACCCTGTAGGTCCTGCACCAGTGACGTCACGATGCGCGTGCCGAGCCCGGCGAGCACCGGACGGAAACCCGGCGGCAGCCCGACCCCGTCGTCGGTGACCGTCACCGTGAGTTCCTCTGCGCCGTCCGTCCCGGTGGCCCGATGGGCCGCCAGGTCGATCGTGCCGCCGCGGTCGGCGAGCCCGTGCTCGGCCGCGTTCTGCACGAGTTCGGAGATGATCATCGCCATCGCCGTCGCGTCCTCGGCCCGCATCCGCCCGAAGCTGCCGGTCAGCGTGTGACTGACCGGATGCTCACGCGTGGCCACCTCGACAACGGCGCGCAGGCCCCGGACAGCGATCTCGTCGAAATCCACCATCTCGTCGAAGCCCTGGCTGAGCGTCTCGTGGACGAGCGCGATCGTCCCGACCCGGCGCACCGCCTCTGCGAGCGCGTTCTTGGCCGTCGGCTCCGGCACCCGGCGGGCCTGGAGCCGAAGCAGAGCTGCCACGGTCTGGAGGTTGTTCTTCACCCGGTGGTGAATCTCGCGGATCGTGGCGTCCTTGGTCAGCAGTTCCTGCTCGCGGCGCCGCAGCTCGGAGACGTCGCGCAGCAGGATGAAGGCCCCGGTGCGCGTCGCGTTCGCCGTGATCGGGATGGCGCGCATGCTCACGCTCGCCGACCGAGTGGAGAACTCGGTCCGCCAGGGCGCCCGGCCGGTGACCACCAGGGCCAGCGATTCGTCGATCGGTTGTTCAGCCGCTTGGGCGAGGTCGGTGATGATCCTGGCGAAGTTCGATCGCACGAGGTCACCCAGATGTCCCAGCCGGTGGACCGCCGAGAGCGCATTGGGGCTGGCGTAGGTCACGCCGCCGTCGACATCGAGCACGATGACCCCGTCGCCCACCCGGGGAGCTCCCCGACGCAGGCCGGTCGGCGCCGCCGGCGACGGGAACTCGCCATGGGCGATCATCCGGGCCAACGCGTCGGCCAGGTGCCGATAGGTCAGCTCGAGTCGACTCGGCGTGCGTTGGGCGATGGCATGGGTGTGCATCGTGATGACGCCGAGGGTCCGGGCGCCCCGGACCACCGGGATCGCCTCGACGCGCACGCCGTACTCCTCACCCGCATGCGGCTCCCGGCCCCGCACGAGCCGACGCGACCGGTGGGCCTCCTCGATGAGGGCCCGGCGGGTCGACGTCGGCGCCGTGCCGACGATGTCGTCATGGAAGACCATGGGCCCGGTGTTGGGGCGCACGTGGGCGACCGTCTGCCAGCCCGCCTGGCCGCCTTGGACCCAGAGGACGAGGTCGCTGAAGGCGAGGTCTGCGACGAGTTGCCAGTCCCCCACGACGAGGTGGAGCCACTCGATCTCGGCAGGCTCCAAGGTCGTGAGGGACTGGAGGTGCTCGGCGAGGGTCGTCACGCCGATCAAGCCTAGTTCGCCGTTGAGGTCCTCACGTCGTGGCCGCCCCGACGCGGACCACCGAGCGCAGGGTGCGCAAGGCGACCGACAGGGCGGCAATGTTCGGGTTGTCCAGACGCACGATCCCCGAGAGCGCCCCCTTGGTCCGCGAGATCGAGTCCTGGTTGGCGCGGGCCCACACGTCGTACTGCTCGCCCGGGTCGGAGGCCTCCCCGTCGGCCGGGTTGGCGTCCAGGACACCGCGGGTCAGTGACTCCAGCACCGAGTAGAGGTCGTCCCGGAGGGCACCCCGGGCGAGTGCGTCCCACCGGTCGTCACGGGGCAGCCGCGTGACCTTGCCCAGCATCGCGTCGATCCCGAACCGCTCCGAGACCACGTAGTAGAGCGCCGCCACGTCCTGTGGGTCGCGACCGGTGTCGGTGGCGATCTCGACGATGTCGAGCAGGGAGTACCAGTCGAGCAGGCTCGCGGTGTGCCGAGCCAGCGCCTCGGGCACCCCGGCTTTCTCGAACTCCGCCGCCCGGCGGTTGAGCCTCTTGCGCTCGTCTCCCCGGAGCAGCTCGGGCACCTGGGGTCCCATCGCCTCGACGACGGGGCCGAAGCGCTCGACCTCGGCGCCGATGTCGAGCCGGCCGGGGCGGGCGGTGAGGAACCACCGCACGGCCCGGTCGAGCAGGCGTCGGAACTCGAGGTAGAGAGAGGTCTGCGCGTTGGTCGACACGACGTTGTCGAGGGCTTCGACCTGCTCGACGAAGTGCGCGAGCCCGAAGACCTCGCGGCAGACGACGAAGGCTCGGGCCATCTGCTCGACGCTGGCACCGGTCTCCTCACCGGCGCGGAAGGGGAAGGTGATGCCTCCACGGTTGACGATGGAGTTCGCGACCGAGTTCGTGATGATCTCTCGGCGCAGCGGGTGCTCGGCGAGCTCCGCGGCATACCTCTCCCGCATGGGGGTCGGGAAGTAGTCCGCGAGGGTTGCCTCGAAGTAGGGGTCGTCGGGGAGCGCCGAGGCCAGCAGATCGTGCTTGAGCGCGAGCTTGGCGTAGGCGACCAGGACCGAGAACTCCGGGGACTTCAGACCCTTGCCGTCATGGACCCGTTGCGCGAGTTCGGCCTCACTGGGCAGGAACTCGAGCTGACGGTCCAGATCGCCGCGCTCCTCGAGCCACTTCATCAAGCGCTCGTGCACGGTGGCCATCTGGTGCTCCTGGGCGCGGGCGTTGCCGAGCAGGACGTTCTGCTCGTAGTTGTCCCGGAGCACGAGATCGGCGACCTCGTCGGTCATCGACGCGAGGAAGGTGTTGCGTTCCTCGAGGTCGAGACCACCTGACCGAACGACCTCGCTGAGGAGGATCTTGATGTTGACCTCGTGGTCGGAGGTGTCGACACCCGCCGAGTTGTCGATGGCGTCGGTGTTGATCCGAACACCGTTGAAAGCGGCCTCGATCCGGCCCAGCTGGGAGCAGCCGAGGTTGCCTCCCTCCCCGACGACCTTGACGCGAAGCTCCTTGCCGTTGACCCGGATGGCGTCATTGGCGCGGTCCCCGACCGACAGGTTGTCCTCGGTGCTCGCCTTGACATAGGTGCCGATGCCGCCGTTCCAGAGCAGGTCGGCCGGGGCCAGCAGGACGGCCTTCATCAGCTCAGCCGGCGTCATGCTCGTCGTGCCCTTGGGCAGGCCCAGTGCCGCGATCATCTCGGCCGAGACGGGGATCGCCTTGAGCGACCGTGCGAAGACGCCACCACCGGCGGAGATCAGGCTCTTGTCGTAGTCATCCCAGGACGATCGCGGCAGGTCGAAGAGGCGGCGCCTCTCGGCGTGGGACACGGCAGCGTCCGGGTTGGGGTCGAGGAAGATGTGGCGGTGGTCGAAGGCGGCCAGCAGGCGGATGTGCTCGGAGAGCAGCATGCCGTTGCCGAAGACGTCGCCACTCATGTCACCGACACCGACGACGGTGAAGTCCTCGGTCTGGGTGTCATGGCCCATCTCGCGGAAGTGTCGCTTGACCGATTCCCACGCGCCTCGGGCGGTGATGCCCATCCCCTTGTGGTCGTAGCCGGCAGAGCCACCGGACGCGAAGGCATCATCGAGCCAGAAGCCGTAGGACTGGGCGACCCCGTTGGCGATGTCGGAGAAGCTGGCCGTGCCCTTGTCGGCGGCGACGACCAAGTAGGGGTCGTCCCCGTCGTGGCGCACGACGTCCGCGGGCGGCACGATGTCGCCGCCCACTCGGTTGTCGGTGAGGTCGAGCAGGCCCGAGATGAACATGCGGTAGGACGCCTGCCCCTCCTCGAGCCATGCCTCGCGGTCGACGGTGGGGTCGGGCAGCGCCTTGGGGTAGAAGCCCCCCTTGGAGCCGGTCGGCACGATGACGGCGTTCTTGACCATCTGGGCCTTGACCAGGCCGAGGATCTCGGTGCGGAAGTCCTCGCGCCGGTCACTCCACCGCAGGCCACCGCGGGCGACCGCGCCGAAGCGCAGGTGCACGCCCTCGACCCGGGGGCTGTAGACCCAGATCTCGTAGGCCGGGCGCGGCGCCGGCAGGTCGGGGATCGCCTTGGGGTTGAGCTTGAGCGACACATAGGGCTTGGGTCGGCCCTCGGCGTCGGGTTGGTAGAAGTTGGTCCGCAGGGTCGCCTTCACGACGGCGAGGAAGGCGCGAATGATCCGGTCGTGGTCGAGGCTGGACACCGCGTCGAGGGCATCGAGCACCCGAGCGCTGATCTCGTCGCAGACTGCCTCGCGGGCCTTGCGGCCGGCCTCGTCGTCGGCAAACCGGGCCGGATCGAAGCGGGTTTCGAAGAGGGCGACCAGGTCGGCGGCCACCGCAGGGTTGGCCACGAGGGCGTCCTCGAAGTAGTGCTGGGAGAAGGCCGTCTGGGTCTGGCGGAGGTACTTGGCGATGGAGCGCAGGATGACGACCTGGCGCCACGTGAGATGGGCGCCGAGCACGAGTCGGTTGAAGCCGTCGGACTCGGCCTCACCCTCCCAGACCGCCAGGACCGCGCCCTCGAAGAGGTCGCGCAGGCCTTCATGGGACAGCGATTCCCAGGTGGTGGCGTCCTTGACGCGCAGCCCGAAGTCGTAGACCTCGAGGGGGGTTCCGTCGACCCGGGTCACCTCGTAGGGCTGCTCGTCGACGACCTCGACCCCCATGTGGGTGAAGATCGGGAGCACGTCGGTGAGCGACAACGCGTCGGCCCGGAAGAGCTTGAAACGACGCACGTCGGGGCTCGCGTCGGACGGCCGGTAGAGCGCCACACTCGTACCCTGACCGCTGCTCAGGCGGTCAAGGTGGGCGAGGTCGGCGACACCCTGGCTCGTGGTGAAGGTTTCCTCGTATGCCGTGGGGAAGCCCCGCGCGAAGGCGTCGACCAGGCGGTTGCCCTCGACCTCACCGAGTCGCTCGCGCAGCGCGTCACCGAGGCGATCACTCCAGGTGCGGCTCACCGCGACGAGCCGCTCCTCAAGGCGGTGCTGCTCCGCTGCGGTGAGGTGGCGCACCCGCTCGCCCAGCGGCATACGAACGACGAACTGGAGTCGGGAGAGCGCGGACTCGGAGACGCGTGCGGTGAACTCGACGCTCTCGCCCCCGAAGGTCTCCTTGAGCAGGTCCGCCATGCGGGTGCGGACCGAGGTGTTGTAGCGATCCCGGGGGATGTAGACGAGCGCGGAGACGAATCGTCGGAAGTCGTCCTCGCGGAGGAAGAGCTTGGTGCGGCGACGCTCCTGCAATTGGGTGATCGCCATCGCGGTGTCGAAGAGTTCGTCCGTGCTCGACTGGAAGAGCTCGTCGCGGGGGAAGGTCTCCAGGACGCCGAGGAGGTCCTTGCCCGTGTGCGAGTCAGCAGCAACGCCGGAGCGACGGATCACCTCCTCCACCTTGTCGGCCACGAGCGGGATCCGAGTCACCGAGTCGGTGTAGGCCGTCGACGCGTAGAGACCGAGGAAGCGACGCTCGCCGATGACCTCGCCGGTCTCGTCGAACTGGCGGACGCCGACGTAGTCGAGGTAGGTCATCCGGTGCACTGTCGAGCGGGAGTTGGCCTTCGTGATGACCAGGGCCTTCTTCTCATGCGCGAGCTCACGCGCCCATGGGGTGAGGACATCGGGCTCCTGGCCCATCGGCGGGTCGCTGCGCAGCAGCCCCAGCCCGGTGCCGGTCACCGGGACGACCGCCTCCCCCTCCCCGAGGTCCTTGAGGACGTAGTCGCGGTAGCCGAGGAAGGTGAAGTGGTTGTCGGCCATCCAGCGCAGGAAGGTCGTGGCGCGGCGGACCTCGTCGGCGTCCAGCCCGACCGGGGGCGTCCCCTCGAGCTCGGCGGCAATGACCAGGCAGCGGGTGCGCATCTTGGGCCAGTCCTCGACCGACTCGCGCACGTCGGTGAGGACTCCGCGGATCGTCGTCTCGAGGTCGGCCAAGGTCTGCTCGTCGGTTTCGCGGTCGATCGTCAGCAACATCCAGGACTCGTTGATCCGTCCGACGGCGTCAACACGCACACCCTGCCCCGGTTCGGCGTGCTCGACCGACTCCAGACGCCCCGCAGCGTCACGACTGACGACGAGTTGCGGGTGGACGAGCAGGTGGATGTCGAGGTCCTGACCGACGATGGCATTGGTCACCGAGTCGACGAGGAAGGGCATGTCGTCGGTGACGATCTGGACGACCGTGCGGGCGCTGGACCACCCGTCGTCGTCGGTCGTGGGGTTGAACACCCGCACGTTGGCAGTGCCCGGTTGGCGGACCTCGGCGAGCTCACGGTGGGCCGCCGCCACGCCGGCGAGCGTTGCCGCAGAACGGGACCGCAACTCGTCGGTCGCGACGTGTCGGTAGAACCGGCCCACGAAGTCAGCCGCGTCCCCCCCTCCGCCCAACTTCTCGTAGGACTCGGCGATCCGCTCGAGGATCGACTCGCGGGAGGTCATGGTCGTCTGCTCGGTCATCTCGGTGGGTGTTCCTTCGTGACTGATCGCGCCGGGCGCGGCACATCGTCGTGCCGCACCCTGAGCCTAGCCACTTCCCCGCGCGCCTGTGGACGACCCCCGGCGCACCGACCCGCAGGGCTAACGTGTGGAGGTGCCCTCGACCGATGACCTGCGATCCCGGACCAGCGATGGCCCCGGGATCCGGCTGGTGGAGGCAGGCATTCCCTCGTCCGGATCGTCACTCGAGGCAGCGCTGACGGCGGGGCCACGCTCCGCGAGCGCCTGGCTCAAGGCATTGATCACCGCCGGAGCCGACGCCGAGGAGGAGCTCTTCTCGATGATTCCGGTCCTCGGGGAGGCCTCGTCGCAGCATGCCGTCGACGACTGGGTCGACCAGGTCGTGGATCTCCTGCGGGCCATCGGCGAGCTCGCCTCTGAGACGGAGTTGCGCACCAATTTGGCAGACGGGGACCTGCCATGACGCGGGGGCTGGCCAACACGGCACCGGGCGATCCGGGCTCGATCGCCCGCCTCGCCACGGCCGCTGGGGTCGTCCAGCGCCGTCTGGCCGCTCTCGACCCACCCAAGCCCCCCGTGACCGACGACCTGCCCCGCCGCCTCGACCGGGTGCACCGCGAGTTGGATCGCCAGCGGTGCTCCCTCGACCGAGCACGCACGACGGCGGCCGCTGAGCTGGGCACAGTCGGCGAGGCGTTGCGCACCCACGCCGACGAGCTCTCGACGACGCACGCGTCGCTGCGCGCGGTCCTGGACCGGGCGGCGGTCCGCGGGTTGGTGCTCGAGGACCGTCACCTGCGCCCGGAGCCCGGCATCAGGGGGACGGTCGACGTGCAGCACGAGGTCGACCTGGATGACGAGTTGTCCCTTCTCGAGGCTCAGTTGCAGTCCCTCATCCGGGATGCCGCGCGCCGACGAGCTCGCCTCGAGGACGTGCTCCGCGGCTCGATGACTCGTGTGGCCGAGGAGTCCGCCCGACTGCGGCGCGGGTGAGAGGATCGCGCCCATGGACATCCGCACCCGCGCCGACTACGACCACGGGCCCAACGAGGTCTTCGCCGTCCTGACGGACCCCGACTTCGTGGCGGCCACAGTGAACCAGATGTCGGTGGGCGGGCAGTCGCACCAGGTGACCACCCGTGGCGACCACACCGTGGTGACCACCCGGCGGACGCTTCCGACCGACGACCTTCCCGACGTCGCGAAGAAGTTCGCTGGGCCCGTGCTCATCCTCGACGAGGTCCAGGACTGGGGACCGGCAGGGCCGGACGGCGCCCGTCACGGGACCGTCACGCTTCGCATCGACGGCGTGCCGGTGGCCCTGACCGGCACCATCGACCTCACACCCAGCGCCAAGGGGGCCACCCAGGAGGTCAGGGCCGACCTCAAGGCCAAGGTCCCTCTCATCGGGGGCACCATCGAGAAGGCCGCCGCCCCCGCAATCCTCGCAGGCATCGACGCGGTCGCCGAGATGGCCAAGGAGCGGCTGCACGGCTGATGGCCTGCTTCTGGGGACTCTCAGCGGAGTCCTTGCCACGCATCGTCCGTTCGGCATGCGCAAGGTGGTCGTTGGCCTCGGTTCCCGCGCTGCCCAACACGACCTTAAACGTGAAGATCTCCAAGGGCTGACGGGTCAGTCCCTCGTCGATCATGACCGCAGGGGTGCGCCGCGTGACCACGCGGCACACCCCTCCGGTCGTTTGCTCACCCCATGTGCGGGTAGGCGTGACTCGTCGGCGGCACGAAGGTCTCCTTGATCGAGCGCGGTGACGTCCAGCGCAGCAGGTTCTGCGGGGCGCCGGCCTTGTCGTTCGTGCCGGAGGCCCGACCACCCCCGAAGGGCTGCTGCCCCACCACCGCACCGGTCGGCTTGTCGTTGATGTAGAAGTTGCCTGCCGCGAAGCGCAGTGCCTGCATCGCCTCGGCGATGACCGCGCGGTCCTGGGCGATGATCGACCCGGTGAGCGCATAGGGCGAGGACGACTCCATCTGCGCCATCACCTTGCGGAACTGCCCGTCGGGGTAGACGTGGACCGAGAGGATCGGACCGAAGTACTCCTCGGTGAAGATCCGGTCGGTCGGATCATTGGACTCGATGATGGTCGGCCGCACGAACCAGCCCTCGGAGTCGTCGTAGGTGCCGCCGGCCACGATGTCGAGTCCCGCGGTCGCGTGCGCCCGGTCGATGACCGCCTTGTGCTTGGCAAAGGCGCGATCGTCGATGACCGCGCCCATGAAGTTGGACAGGTCGGTGACCGGACCCATCGACAGTCCGTCGGTGATCGTCACGAGGTCGTCCTTGATGATCTTCCACAGCGAGCGCGGCACATAGGCGCGCGAGGCGGCCGAGCACTTCTGCCCTTGGTACTCGAACGCTCCCCGGATCATCGCGGTCCGCAGCACGTCCGGGTCGGCGGACGGGTGGGCCAAGATGAAGTCCTTGCCGCCGGTCTCCCCCACGATGCGCGGGTAGTGGCGGTAGCTCGGGAGGTTCTCACCGATCTGACGCCACAGGTCCTGGAAGACACGGGTCGACCCGGTGAAGTGCAGGCCGGCGAACTCGTTGTGCCCCAAGACTGTCGGCGTGATCGCCGGGCCGTGACCCGTCACCATGTTGATGACGCCGGGCGGCATCCCGGCCTCCTCGAGCAACTCCATGATCATCGAGGCGGCGAACTGCTGGGTGTGGCTCGGCTTCCACACCACCGTGTTGCCCATGAGCGCCGGCGCGGTCGGCAGGTTGCCCGAGATCGCCGTGAAGTTGAAGGGCGTGACGGCGTAGACGAAACCCTCGAGCGAGCGGTAGTCCGTGCGGTTCCAGATGCCCCGCGCATTCGCGGGGGGTTGCTCGGCGAGGATCTGCCGCGCGAAGTGGACGTTGAAGCGCCAGAAGTCGATCAACTCGCACGCGCTGTCGATCTCGGCCTGGTATGCCGTCTTGCTCTGTCCCAGCATGGTCGCGGCGTTGATCCGGGCTCGCCAGGGGCCGGCGAGCAGGTCGGCTGCCTTGAGCAGGATCGCGGCCCGGTCGTCGAAGGAGAGGTCGCGCCAGGCAGGGGCAGCGGCCATGGCCGCGTCGATGGCGGCCCCGGCTTCGGCCTTGGTGCCGTCCCGCAGGGTGCCGAGCACCTTGCGGTGGGCGTGCGGCTGGACGACCTTGGCTGCCTTGCCCTTGCCCTGCACCCGCTTGCCACCGATGACGTGGGTCAATTCGGTCGGTTTGGCGTTGCCCAGTTCGGCGAGCGCCACCTCCAGGGCGGCACGCTCGGCGCTACCGGGGGCGTAGTCGAGGACCGGCTCGTTGATCGGTGCGGGGGTGCTGGTCACGGCATCCATGAAGGGTCACTCCTGGGCTCGGCGATGAGATGCGCTCATCGTCTCACCCCCGCGGTGCATGCTCCCTCAGGGTGCGTCCACGAGCGCGCGAACAGCCTCGATCTCGGTCACGTCATGCCAGAGCAGGTCGCCGAGTTCGGAGCCCACCGTCTCGTCGACGTGGAAGCTCACGACCGCCTTCAATGGCAGAGCGACGGTGAGGACACCGGGCATGGGGTGGTCACCGGGAATCGGGTCCACGGCGGTCTCGTCGACGTCCGCAGCCACGACGATCCGACGGCGGCCATCGGCTGTGGCCCACGTCCCGGCCAGATCGGCTGCCTGCAGCCAGGCCTCGTGCTCGCGCTCCTCGGTGGCTCCGGGCGCCACAGCGATGACCTCGGCGCCGGCGGGGAGCGCGCCGGCCTGCAGGGCCAGCAGGCCATCGCGGCGCAACGGCAGGTAAACCCGCGACCGGGCCATCAGGACCGCCGTCCACGGGCACGGGGCGCGTCGAGGAGCTCTTGGAGTCCATCCACGATGCCGTGGCCGAGCACGTCGAGGTCGGGGAAGGCATCCCGGTCGGCATACAGCCCGTAGTAGACGCCGCCGTCATAGGACGTCAGACCGATCGAGAGGCCCTGGCCGGGGCTGAGCGGCATCACCGGGTAACTCGAGACCATCGCCGCGCCCGCGGCATACAAGGGGCGCTGGGGACCCGGCACGTTGGTGACGGCGACGTTGTAGAGGCGCCGGTTGAAGGCGCCGGCGAGGCGAGCCCCCATGGCGTGCATGGTCGGTGGCGCGAAGCCGGCGAGGCCGGCGAGGGTGTCGGCGCCCATGGCACCGCCGCCCTCCATCTGTTGGCGCATGGCGAAGGAGATCTGGTGCAGGCGCATGGCTGCCCGGGGCTCGCCGATCGGCAGGTCGACGAAGCAGGCGGTGAGCTCCTTGCCGGGCTCGTCGGCTCGGTCCAGTCGAACCGGGACCATCGCACGGATGGTGGTCGTGGTGTGAACCGGCTCGCCCCGGGTGAGCAACCACGCCCGAAAGGCACCGGCCAGAGTGGCCAGGACGACGTCGTTGACCGTGATGTCCTCGGCGACATTGCCCTGGGCCAACCGCGCTCGCACGCGGCGGTGGTCCTCGAGGTCCGTGCCGATCATGACGTACCGGCGGGCCCGCCCCACCTTGGCGTTCAGGGGGGACTCGGGGGCCGACCGGGACGCGCGAGCGATGGCCGAGATCACCTCACCCGCCACGGACACTGCCCGGCCCCCGGCAGCCTTGACGTCAGAGACACCGGATCGAACCGTCTCGATGAGCTCGGCAGGTCCACGGACCGAGTCCGCGATGGCGCCCACGAGCAATTCGGGCCCCGTGGGTTCGCGAGAGGGGCGCCAGGCGGGAGGGTGGGCCACTTCGGCGTCTTGAGCACCGTCGAGGATGACCTGACCGATGTCGACCGTGTTGTAGCCGTCGACGAGGGCATGGTGGGTCTTGGTGAGGATCGCAAATCGATCCTCGGCCAAGCCCTCGACGAGATAGACCTCCCACAGGGGCCGGTGCCTGTCGAGGGGGCGCGGCATGATCCGGGCCACGAGTTCTTCGAGTTGCGCATCGGTGCCCGGTCGAGGAAGGGCAGAGCGCCGAACGTGATAGCCGACGTCGAAGTGCTCGTCATCGACCCACACGGGGTTGGCCAAACCGCCGGGAACGCCTCTGACCCGTTGGCGGTATCGCGGCACGAAGGCGAGGCGGTGGGCGATGAGGTCGACCATGGCGTCGTGGTCGAAACCCCCAGGTGGCGAGTCGAAGACCATGACCGACCCCACGTGCATGGGTGTCGAGGCGTCCTCCATCACCAGGAAGGAGGCATCGAGCGAGGTGAGTCGGTCAGGCACGGGGCCATGGTGTCAGACAGCGGGCCACTGCGGCACGAGGACGGCTCAGCGACGTCGACGACGTCCCCGTCGAACGGCCGATTCCTGGGTCAGCAACCACCCGCCGGCGAAGGCCCGGATGGCCGTCACCAGCTGTCCGTCGCCTGCGACCTCGCTCAAACTGCGGCCCTCCCAGAGGGCGCGATCGGTCTCGTCCGGGGCCCAGGGCAGGCAATGCACCACGTCGAGCCCGGCGAACCGCCCGAGCAACTCGGTGATGGTGCGCTCCGGGTCGGGGCCGCAGGCGGAACGCCGGGTCTTGTTGACGACGACCCGCGGCGTGACGTCGGCATGCTCCACAACGTCCTGGACCGCGCGGACGAGTCGCTGCAGGCCCACAGGATCGGCGGACCCGACAACGACCAGTTCGTCCGCGGCGGCCAGGCTCGCGAGCGTCGTGGCATTGCGCCGGGGTGCGGCGGTATCGTAGCTGAGCTCTTCGTCGTCCTCGATCGCGAAGCCACAGTCGACGATGACGACCTGCGCCAATCGGGTGGCGACGGCGAGGACGTCCGCCATGGCGGCCGCCCTGACCTCGTGCCAACGATCGGGCCGGGGCAGGCCGGTCAGGACACGCAGGCCGGGGGCCACCTCAGGAGACACCCGCGAGAGCCTGGGCACGTCGAGCATTCCCTGCTCGGAGAGCCGGGCAGCCGCCGCGATGCCGGGCGCCTCATCGACCAGGCCGAGGACTTGCCCGATGCTGCCGCCCCATGTGTCGGCATCGATGAGGAGCACCTGCTTGCCCTCCGAGGCGGCCAGGGCCGCCAGGCTCACCGCGAGGGTCGTCCGGCCGGGGGCGCCGGTCGGGCCCCACACGGCCACCACCCGCCCCACCTGACCGTCATCGCCGGATCCGGCCGACTCCTCGGGTGCGATTGACTGCGGGGTCGGATCGAGTCCTGCTCCGACACCAATGGGTCGCAACCCGGAGGCCGCAGCAGCGCTTGGACCGACCAGATCGGGTGCTGGTCGGTCCACCGGGTCGGTGGCTCGAGAGAACGCGCCACCGGCACCAACGGACGCCAGCCCTTCGCCGATGCCGAGCGAACGCAGTGACTGGGCGATTGAGTCGGGCGAAGCCCCGGGGTCCACGATGTCGGGAACTCCCAGTTGCCGGAGAACTCGTTCGGCGACCTCGTCATCGGCAGCGCAGACGCCGATCGTGCGCACCCCATGACTCGCGAGGGACCTGAGCGCGTCACGATCCACACCACGGAAGGTCGCCGACACCAGCGCGAGGTCGGCGGCGCCCGAGGCCGCCACGGACAGCAGTTCCGGAGTGTCGGCGCAGCGGCGGACCACCCGGATGTCGGGCGCCACCTCGAGCGCGGCCACCAGTTGGGCCTCGTGGCGATGGTCGACCGCCGTGAGGAGGGTCAGCGTCATCCCTGTGCTCCGGCGCGATCACCCGGAACCGGCACCAAGGTGATCTTGGCGGCCAGATCGATGTCCTCGACGAGGCCTTGCACGGCGGAGGTCGGCACAATGAGCTGGATCGGCACCTGACTGGAGATGCCGCCGAGGACGCTGCCCTCCTCGGGGACCGCAGCCACCGTGGCCCGCTCGAGCCGGCGTTCCGGGCCCGCCAGCACGGGTCGACCACCGGGACCGGTCGTTCCGGTGGGCCGATTGACGTAGACGTCGACCAAGGATCCCTGGGCCAGCGAGTTCGCCGCCACACTGTCGACGAGCACCGACACGACACGCGTGTCGACGCGCTCGCGGTCACCCACTGACGACCGGGAGATCAACTCACCCCCACCGATGGCACGCAGGGCGTGCAGGCCCGCGGGCAGATCGCCCTCTGCGCTCAGGTAGCGCCCCATGGTGTCGCCGAGTCGGACATCGACCCGCTGCACGTCTCCGTCACCGAGGGCCTGACCAGGCACGAGGTCGGCTTTCGCGGCATACACGGGCACGGTGTCCTCGGCTCGGGACACCACAAAGCCACCCAGGGCCGTCGACAGCAGGACGAGAAGCAGGCCGACGAGCAGGCGGGAGTCCTTCCACGTCGGCCGGCGGAGCCGGTTGGCCTGAGTGGTCGTGACGTCCGACATGCGTGTTCCTCCCCGGCGCACCCCCTGCACGCCTGAGGCGATTCTGCCCCAGCCGGTGGTGCTTCGCCCGACGGGCGGTCCGCCCTGTGGACACCACGCTTCGATCCGATCACCGGAGTGTCGTGCCTGTGGACGGCGGCGGACGGAGGGTTGAGCAGTGGCAGACTGGACCAACTGTCCACACCTGACAAGGAGACTCCCGGGTGGCCCGCCGCTTCATCCCCCTGACCGAGGTCTCCGAGATCCTCGACATCTCGAGCGACCAGGCCTATGCCCTCGTCCGCAGCGGGGACCTGCCAGCGATCAAGGTCGGCGGCCGTGGCCAGTGGAGGGTCGAGACCGTCGAGCTGGAGGCCTACATCCAGCGGATGTACGCACGCACGCGCGAGATGGTCGAGCCCGAGCAGCGGTCCTGATCCCGACCACCTCGCTCACCGACGTCGGACGACACTGACGGCGTCGAAGGGGATGATCACCCGCCCGAGGACATTTTCGGCCCGCCGAGCCTCGGTCAGGTCATGACGGGCCAGCTCGAGGGCGTCGGCATGGACGACGTCGATCGTCCCGGCCGACCGGCCACCTCGTCGGTCGAGCACTTCCACGGGAGCCCGGTCGCGCGCGAGCTCGCGCAGGACTGACCCGAGGCCGAACCGGCGCGAGGTGACATCTGACCCGACGCGTCGGCCGAGCCCGGTGATCGAGAGCACCGCGGCGGTACGCACGAGGTCCTCACCACCGCTCTGCGGTCGAACAAGCAGCCAATCGGCCCCGACGTCGCGAACCGCGCCTTCGATGAGCACGCCCCCGTCGAGGACGAGGCTCAGGGGCTGCGTGCGATGGCCGATGACGCGGTCGACCCAGCCGACGAGGGCCTGCTCACGACGCGTTCGATCAGCGGTCTCGGCATCAGCCTCGAGCCGGTTCTGCATCGCCATCTGGGCATCCAGATCCGCGAACAGGTCCTCCCACCGTTGCTCCCCCATGGCTCGAAGGGTGCCACGCCTCCGCCTCGGGGAGCCACCCGGTCAACCCGTCCCAGCAGCGAACGGTTGCACGGCTGACTCATCTCACTTATGGTCATATCTATGCAAACTGCCTCAAATCGCTCTATATCGCCTCATTGGCAAAAGATCGGTTGCCTTCGGCTGCTCACGGGACTGATCGGCGTCACGCTCGGATTGGCCGCCGCCGCTTGGCTCCTGGCGCTCGGCGCCTGGTGGGTCCGAGGTGAGTGGACGCGGTTGGCGAGCGCTGGCCCGGTGTCCCCGGCGGAGGCTCTGATGGTCGGCTGCTGTGCGACGGCACTCGCGGTGGCGACCCTCCTCTGGGTGCTGACCGCTCTCGAGGCCACCAGCCAGGTCTTCCACGGCCTTCGTCGAACGCACTTTCGGGTGGGCCACGGCATGGCCCCGGTAGTGGTCCGCCGCGCCGTGGCCATCGCCCTGGGCTTGGCTGTCACGACCTCGGCCCTGCCGGCCATGGCGTCGGCAGCAACTCCACAGCCGGTCGCCGCAGCCATGGCCGAAGGAACTCCGTCGCCCGCGATCGGGGCCGTCCGCGACGTCGGCTTCCGACCCACTGCCTCGGTCATGCCCGGCGGGACCGTTCCGGCGCCCGCGGCCAACTTCCGCGCCACCGCCCCCACAGTGAAGGTCCAGCCCATGCTCGACCCCCGCCCCGCGATGGCGGCGAGACCACTGGCCGAGAAGGTGGTGGTCCTACGGGGCGACACCCTCTGGAGCATCGCGGCAGACCATCTCGCCGCTGGCGCGCCGGACAGCGAGATCGCGGCCGCCTGGCCGCAGTGGTATGCCGCGAACGCCGCTGTCATCGGGCCCGACCCCAACCTCCTGCGTCCCGGAGTAGAGCTCACCATCCCGGGGAAGCGGTGACGGCGATGAGCCCGGTGCCGCCACCGGGAATGTCGACCTGGCTTCCGTCGGTGCGGGCGACCTCCCAACCCACCAACAGACCGGAAGTCGTCTCGCTCGACGAGGCGATCGCGCGATCCCGGGCAGACCGTGAGTCCCCTCGCCACATCCAGGGCACCCTCGCGCTCGAACTGGTGCCGGACCGGATCCTCTTCGGACCTCAACCGACGGCCCGCGCCGAGCTGCCCGAGCCCCTGAAGTGGGGCCGTCGACTCGCCCAAGTGCTCGCCGAGGTGCTGGTGGGGTTGCGGCAACCCACGCAGTTGCTGCGCTGGACCACCCCCGAGGTGTATGCCGTGATCGCCCGTCGGTCGCTGGTGGCCCGTTCACGATCGGGCACCTCGGCCAGCGGCCAGTCACCACGGCCCCGAATCGCTGTACGCAGCGTGCGCGTGTGCGAGCCGGCCGACGGGGTCGCGGAGCTTGCGGTGGTCCTGCAGGACGGTCCTCGCGTGCGTGCCATGGCACTGCGTCTGGTCGGGCAGGACGGGCGATGGCGAGTCGAGGCCCTCCACATCGGCTGACGTCGTCCCCCAATGGCGGCGTCCCGAGGGGTGCCATTGGGGAGGCCGGGGCCCGGCGCCGTCAGAGGGTCAGGAGGTCAGGAGGCCTTGCCGTGGCACATCTTGAACTTCTTGCCCGATCCGCATGGGCAGGGAGCGTTCTTCGGCGTCTTGGTCAACTGGTCCTGGGTGAGCTGCACACCCTGGCCACCTGGTCCTTCGTCGTGCTCCTCGACACCACCGCTCTCACTGGGTGCCGAGTAGTGCAGGTTCCGGGCCTTGGGTGCCTCAAGCCCCGCACCGGTGACCTTGACCCCGTGGCCAGAGGCTGATGGAGCCACCGGCTCGGTGCCATCACTGTGCGTCGCGGACTCCTCGCCGGCCGCACCGGCCAGAGCCGAGAGCATGTCGGAGACGTGCACGGGCTGGGGCGCGGCCGGGGCTTCCTCGGCCTGGACCTCGACGTGGAAGAGCAGACCCACGGCCTCCTCACGGACGGACTCGTTCATCGCCTGCCAGAGCAGGAAGCCCTCCCGTTGGTACTCCACGAGCGGGTCGCGCTGGGCCATGGCGCGCAGGCCGATGCCCTCTTGCAGGTAGTCCATCTCGTAGAGGTGCTCGCGCCACTTGCGGTCCAGGACCGAGAGCATGACGCGGCGCTCGACCTCACGCATGACCTCCTCGCCCAGCGCGGCCTCGCGGGCGTCGTAGGCGTGGTGGGCGTCGGAGAGGATCTCCTCCTTGAGCCGCTCGGGCGAGAGACCGGAGAGGCCCCCGGCCGCGTCGGCGAGCTGCTCGGGCGTGACCGAGATCGGGTAGAGGCCCTTGAGGGCGGTCCACAGGCGGTCGAGGTTCCAGTCCTCGGGATAGCCCTCGGCGGTCTCGGCGTCGATGTAGCCCTCGATGACGTCGTTGACGAAGTGGCGCAGCTGCTCCTGCAGGTCCTCGCCCTCGAGCACGCGGCGACGCTCGTCGTAGATGACGGTGCGCTGGCGGTTGAGGACGTCGTCGTACTTGAGGACGTTCTTGCGGATCTCGTAGTTCTGCGCCTCGACCTGGGTCTGCGCGGACTGGATCGAGCGCGAGACCATCTTGGACTCGATCGGCACATCCTCGGCCAGGCCGGCGGTGTTCATGACCCGCTCGACCATGCCGGCGTTGAAGAGCCGCATGAGGTGGTCCTGGAGCGAGAGATAGAAGCGTGACTCGCCCGGGTCACCCTGACGACCGGACCGACCACGCAACTGGTTGTCGATGCGGCGGCTCTCGTGGCGCTCGGTGCCCAAGACGTAGAGACCGCCAGCAGCCTTGACCTCATCGTGCTCCGCGGCCACGGCCTTCTCGGCCGCGGCATACGCCTCGTCCCAAGCCGCTTCGTAGTCCTCGGGCGTCTCCTCGGGGTCCAGACCCCGTGCCTTGAGGTCCTGGACGGCCCGGAACTCCGGGTTGCCGCCGAGCATGATGTCGGTGCCTCGACCGGCCATGTTCGTCGCGACGGTGACGGCGCCCTTGCGGCCGGCCTCGGCGACGATCGAGGCCTCACGCTCGTGGTGCTTGGCGTTGAGGACCTCGTGCCGGACCCCGCGGCGACGCAGCTGGTCGGAGAGGTACTCGCTCTTCTCGACCGACACGGTGCCGACGAGGACCGGCTGGCCCTTTTCATGGCGCTCGACGATGTCGTCGACGACGGCGTCGTACTTGGCGACCTCGGACTTGTAGACCAGGTCGGGCTGGTCGATGCGGATCATCGGCCGGTTCGTCGGGATCGGGACGACATCGACCTTGTAGATGCCGTTGAGCTCGGCGGCCTCGGTCTGGGCGGTGCCGGTCATGCCGGAGAGCTTGGCGTACATGCGGAAGTAGTTCTGCAGGGTGATCGTCGCCAGCGTCTGGTTCTCGTTCTGGATCTGCACCCCCTCCTTGGCCTCGATGGCCTGGTGCATGCCGTCGTTGTAGCGCCGGCCGGCGAGCATGCGACCGGTGTGCTCGTCGACGATGAGGACTTCGCCGTTCATGACGACATAGTCCTTGTCGCGGTGGAAGAGCTCCTTGGCCTTGATCGCGTTGTTGAGGTAACCGATGAGAGGTGTGTTGCTCGACTCGTAGAGATTGTCGATGCCCAGGTAGTCCTCGACCTTGTCGATGCCCTTCTCGAGCACGCCGACCGTCTTCTTCTTCTCGTCGACGGCATAGTCCCCGCGCGGCTCGATGCCCCGCATCGGGTCACCGTCCTCACCGCGCTCGAGGCGCTGGGCGATCCGGGCGAACTCCTGGTACCACTTGGTCGGCTGGTCCGCCGGGCCGCTGATGATCAGCGGCGTGCGGGCCTCGTCGATGAGGATCGAGTCGACCTCGTCGACGATGGCGAAGTTGTGCCCGCGCTGGACCAGCTCGGCCGGGCTCCACGCCATGTTGTCGCGCAGGTAGTCGAACCCGAACTCGTTGTTGGTGCCGTAGGTGATGTCCTTGGCGTACTCCACGCGGCGCTGCTCGGGCGTCATCGAGGACAGGATGCAGCCGGTCTCGAGCCCCAGCGCGCGGTGGATGCGACCGACGAGCTCGGACTGGTACTCAGCCAGGTAGTCGTTGACGGTGACGACGTGCACGCCCTTGCCGGTCAGGGCGTTGAGGTAGGACGGCAGCGTCGCGACGAGGGTCTTGCCCTCACCGGTCTTCATCTCGGCGACCTTGCCCTGGTGCAGCGCCGCGCCGCCCATGAGCTGGACGTCGAAGTGACGCTTTCCCAAGGTCCGCTTGCTGGCCTCCCGCACCGCGGCGAAGGCCTCGGGAAGCAGGTCGTCGAGCGTCTCGCCCTTGGCCAGCCGTTGCTTGAACTTGTCGGTCTCGCCGCGGAGCTCGGCGTCGGTGAGCTTGGCGAAGTCCTCCTCGATGGCGTTGACCTGCCCGGCGATGTTCTCGAGCCTCTTGACCGTCCGGCCCTCACCGGCACGCAGCAGCTTCTCGACGATCTTCACCACGGGGGAACTCTCCTGACGCAGTCACCACTTCGACCGCGGCACATTCCGCGGGGACCAACCAAGACTAGTCGGCTGGGCGGCATACCCCGATATTCGGTTCCTTGCCGTCGGGGCCGCGTGATTGGGTGGACGCCATGGCCGACGGTATGCCGCCCGCTCCCCCATCCTCCTCGCTCACCATCCCCGAACTCACCGATGGCGTCGTGCGGCTGCGCGCGCACCGGTTCGGGGACGTGCCCCGGATCGTCGAGCAATGCCTTGACCCTGAGTCGATTCGCTGGACGACCGTGCCGCTGGGCTACGACGAGGCGATGGGTCGCGATTGGGTCGAGACGAGCCACCAGGACTGGGGCGTCGAAGGGGCCAACCGGCTGTGGGCGATCGAAGCGGTCGCCGACGACGACACCGAGCACGCCCACGAGTTCCTGGGGACGATCGACGTCCGCCCCCGAGGGGGTGGCCTTGGCGCGATCGGCTTTGGCCTGCATCCCGAGGGCCGTGGACGGCACCTCATGACGGGCGCCCTACGGCTGGCCACCCAGTGGTGGTTCGACCAGGGCGGGGTGCGCATGTTCTGGGACGCCAACGCCGGCAACTTCGCCTCGTGGCGCGTGGCGTGGGCGTGCGGCTTCACCTTCCAGGGCGTCATCCCTCAGGGTCTGGACCATCGCGGGACCGTGGTCGACGCCTGGCGCGCCAGCGTGGGTCGTGACGACGACCTGACCCGTCCGGTCAAGCCGTGGCGCGAGCAGGTCGTCCTCGAGGGCGAGGGGGTCCGGTTGAGGCCGTGGAGGGACGACGATGTCGATGCCCTCGAACCCGGCGACTCGCCCAGCCACTTCATGCCGCCGGGAGCGGAGCCGATCGCAGAGACCTATGACGCCTGGCGGCTCCGGCGGGGCCTCAACCGCGCGCTGGGCAAGGCGACCAACTGGTGCATCGCCGACAGCGCCACGGATCGAGCCCTGGGTGACGTCTGCCTCATCGAGGACGGCCAGGAAGAGGGCACGGTCGAGCTGGGCTACTTCCTGCTGAGCTCTGCTCGGGGTCGGGGCGCGGCGACCGCGGCGGGGCGCTTAGGGCTGACCTACGCCTTCACGCCCGTCGAGGCCGGCGGACTCGGAATGCGCCGGGCGGTCGCCCTCACGGTGGGTGACAACGACGCGAGTTCCGCAGTGCTGCAGCGCCTGGGCTTCGCCGAGTGGGGCCGCGAGCCGGCCTTCTGCGCCCGGGAGGACGGCTCCTTCGACGATGCCCGTCACTGGGTGCTGCGCGCCAACCCAACTTCTGCGTGACGCGGAAAATGGGTTCGCGAACGGTTATTTCTGCGCGAGGTACGAATTTTCCGCGTCACGCAGAAGCTGGGGTGAGGGCGAGCCACTGGGCCATCAGGTCGAGTTCGGCGTCGAGTTCGGCGCGATCGCTGACTCCCCCGCGGCCCGGCTCCCAGGTGAGGCGCTGGACCCTGAGCAAACCAGCGGCGCGGTCGGCCTTGAGGTCAACCCGACCGACGAGGCCCTCACCGAGCAGGAAGGGGAGGACGTAGTAGCCGTGCACGCGTTTGGCCTCCGGCACGTAGATCTCGAGCCGGTAGTCGAAGTCCCAGAGTGCACGCACCCGATCCCGTTGCCAGACAAGGGAATCGAAGGGACTGAGCAGCGCTCTCGCGTGCACCTTCCGCGGCACACGCGCCTCGCGGTGGAGGTATGCCGGCCGCCTCCATCCCTCGACCCGCACCTCCCGCAGCACGCCGGTTTCCACCAGTTGGGCGATCGCGGGACGAGCCTGCTCGGGCCACAAGCGGGCATAGTCCCGCAAGCACTGCTCGGTGCCGATGCCGTGGGCCCGGGCACCCAACTCGATGAGCGCGACGAAGGACTCTTCCGGACTCGGCGGGTCCGAGAGCACCTCGCGGCTGCGCGGGGGCACCACGCGCGCGGGCACGGCATACCGACGCTCGAACTGGGTGGTGCGACCCGCGGAGGTGACCTCACCGGACCAGAAGAGGTGCTCGAGAGCGCGTTTGACCATGGACCAGTTCCACCCCCAGTTCTCGCGAGGGCGGTCGTGATCGTGGGTCATCCGGGCCTCGAGCTGACGCGCGGTGAGAGGGCCGCGGGCGGCCACCTCGGCCAGGACCGCGGCCACGACGTCCGGGTGCTCTCGGGCCACACTTTGCATCCCGCCCCAGGCATCCTGCTGGGCGCGGTCCATCCGGAAGCGGAAGTGCCGCCAGACCGGCCACGGCACGAGGCTGGCTTCGTGAGCCCAGTACTCGCCGACGTGGCGAGGGGCGCGATCCCTCAGCGCATCGAGCAGACCGGTGTCGTAGGGACCCAGTCGGGAGAAGAAGGGGACGTACTGACTGCGGGCGAGCACATTGACACTGTCGATCTGGACGATGCCGACGGTGTCGATCACCCGCTTGAGGTCCCGGACCGTGGGGGCACTGCTCGGCCGTGGCCGCGCGAATCCCTGTGCGGCCAGGGCAATCCGCCGCGCACGGTCGCGGCTGATCACCTCGGGTGACATGGCCGACATCGCCGCGCTCAGTCCTGGTCGAGGAGATTGGTGCGCATCGCGTACATCGCTGCCGCGACCCGGCTGTGCATCTGCAACTTGTCGAGGATGTTGCGGATGTGGTTCTTGACGGTGTTCTCGGAGATGAACAGCGTCTTGGCGATCTCCTTGTTCGCCGCGCCGCGGGCCACGAGTCGCAGCACCTCGATCTCGCGGTCGGTGAGTTTGGGACCGCGATCCCGCTCCTCCGCCTTCCGCGACAATCGCCCGAACTCGGTGACGAGCATCGCCGCCATCTGCGGCGGGATCATCGAGTGCCCGGCGTGCACGGCCCGAATCCCTTCGATGACTGCCTCGGCGGGCTCGTCCTTGAGCAGGTATCCACTGGCTCCCGCCCGCAGGGCGTCGAAGAGGTCGGCCTCCTCGTCGCTCATGGTGAGCATGAGGATCTTGGCCGAGGGAACGAGGTCCTTGATGCGCCCACAGGCCTGGATGCCGGTCAGGACGGGCATGCGGACATCCATCAACACCACGTCCGGCACCAACTCGACCGCGAGGTCGACCGCCTCGGCCCCGTTGCAACCCTCCCCGACGACCTCGAGGTCATCCTCCTGTCCGAGGACCACCTGCATTCCCCGGCGATAGAGGTCGTGGTCGTCAGCCACGAGCACGCGCAACCGGTCGATGCCCACGGGCGGCACAGCGTTCACGGCGACCATGCTTGCACGGACCGCCGACGAGGCAAGGTCAGGATGCCGCTTCTTCTGCATTCTCGGCGTCGTCGCTCCCTGCAGACCGGCGAAGATCCAGGTGAAGGACGCCATAGGACCACCCGTGGCGTCGATAGACCACGCTGGCCTTGTCGGTCTCGACGTCGTGGAAGAGGTAGAAGTCGTGACCGACGAGCTCCATCTCACGCAGAGCATCGGCGAGGGTCATCGGCGCCGACGTGTGAATCTTCTCCCGCACCTCGACCGGACTGTCGTCGAAGCCGTCACCACCATCAGGTGCCGACTCCTCGGGCGCGGGGCTCACCGACGGCTCGGCCGCCCAACTGCGCGCTGTCGCACTCGCGACCGATTCGGGGCTGCGCCGACCACGCCGCACCTGGCGCCGGTCGTTCTGCCGGCGCAGGCGTTCCATCAACTTGTCGAGCGCGACGTCGAGCGCGGCATACGGGTCCTCTTGGCAGGCCTCCGCGCGCACCACCGGCCCCTTGTCGTGGCACGTGATCTCGACGCGTTCGCACGCCTTGGCCTGCCGGCGGTTGGGTTCATGGCTGACCATGACCTCGACCCGGCGGGTCCGGGGGGCAAGTTGCGTGACCTTGGCCAACTTCTCGGTGATGTGCTGCCGGAAGCGGTCTGAGACGTTCACGTGACGGCCGGTGACGACAATGTCCACAAGTCCTCCTTGGGGCTTCGACTGGTGATCTGCGCGGGCGCACCGAACCCGATGATTGGGGCCGCACCACCTCCCGAGGGGATGTTCGTGTCCCCTGACGCTAGTCGGGATCGCGGTCGCGGACAACCGGTTGTCGCTGGGTCGCGGCGAGCACCGCCGCGCGAGGGTGTGCGCCACACTCCCGGAGGACCCGCGCCGCCTCGACGAGGGTGGCGCCTGTCGTCATGACATCGTCGACAATCACCACCTGCCGCCCCTCGAGCCGGCGCCCCAGACCCGGTGACGGCACCATCGACTCGCGCAGGTTCGCGGCACGGGCTTCCCGATCGAGTCCGGCCTGGTCCGCCGGGGACCGCGCGAAGACCACGGCCCGCCACACCGGCGGCGGATCCGCGAGCCGAGCAGTCGCCGCCACCACCAGGTCCTCGACCGGGCGATCACCGCGGTGACGTCGGCCTCGCGATGAGCCGGGCACGGGGACCACGACAGGTGACGTCGTCGCGTGGACGGCCACCCGGAGGGCACCGGCCAGGACGTCGGCGAGCAGGTCGACCAGGTCGCGACGACCCTGGTCCTTGTAGGCCGTCACCAACCCCCGAAGCGGCTCGACGAGGGGAGCGGCGGTGATCGTCGTCGGGAGCCCCGCAGGGCAGGGGGTCGGGGTGGCCCGGGAGGGAAACGGCAGGCGCGCCCGGGAGAAATCGTGGCGGCAGGGGCGACACAGGACGTCAGCCGGCTGCCCGCACGACGCGCAACGGCCGGGCAGGAGGAGCCCAACCACGGCGCGAGCCACATCACCCACCGAGCGCCGCATCTCCATGCGCCCAGCCTTGCGCCACCGCCGCTGCGGAACCAATCCGTCCGAGCCGCCTGTGGACGACGCCCACATCGCCAGACGCCTGTGGATCACCGCCCGGGGACGAGCACCTCGGCACCTTCACCGGCGGACAGCCACAACTGCCCGGCACGCACGAGCACGTGACCGCTGCTGTCGAGCACGACGAGACCACGCTCGTTGTCGGCCGATGTCAGGGAGAGCGCAGCCGGCGTGTCGGGCAAGGACAGCGAGGTCCCGTCCAGCGAGAGCACGACCGGTCGGGTCACCCCTCCCTCTGCCGTGGCGAGCGTCGCAACACTCGTGGAACTCAACCACACCACGGCCTGCTTGCGGCCCACCTGCGCCCCGAGTTCGACCGGCTCGGCCAGACTGGTCGGCGCCGCTCCCGCCCCGCGGACAACGCCCGCAACGAGCAGTCGCGACGCGCCGCCCTCGGTGCCCACGAGCAGTGCCACGCGCTCACCGTCAGGGCTGACCTTCACGGCCTGGACGGCCTCGCCGGCGAGCCAGTCGGCGCTGACCTCACGCGGCGCAGCCGTGGCTGGGGCCTCGGCCAGACTGATGACCCGAACCGGGTTTCCGTCGCTGCGGCCACCGATGGCTGTCCACAGATAACCCCGGCTGTCGAAGGTCGGGGGGGCGAGGGAGGACCCGAAAGGGGCAACGTCGTAGCGGTCACGACCTCGCCACCTCGCCAGATTGTTCCCGTCACGGGTGAGCGCGGCCACGTCACGAACATCAGCCGACACCGCCACCGAGGTCCATGCCGCACCGATGGCGGGCAGGTCGTCACGGGCCGGGGCGGCGGACTTGGGGTCCTGTCCACTGATCGGCGCCTCGGTGTCCAGGGGCCACAGTCGGTCGCCGCGTCGCACCAGCGGGGCTGCCGTCGTCAGGGGGATCGGGGCAAAGCCCACCTGACTGGGATCCGACACGGGCACGGACGCACCCGGCGGCTCGATCGCCGAACCGTCGACCTGGAGGGTGACCGACACGACGCTCGGATCCTGGGTGAGGGTGGCCACGAACTGGGCCCAGAGGTTCTGACGAATCGCTTGGTCCGCCGGGGGCCTGACCGACAGGTCCACCGTCGCGACCCCGTCGACGACCGAGACGGACTCAGCGGCCAACCGGGTGCCGGCCGGCACGGCCGTCGTGGCGACCCCGGCAAGGGCGTCAGGCACCGGCGCCAGCTGGGCGCGAGCCAGCCGCGAGGTCAGGTGATCGAGGGGGAACCAGCGGAGGTCCTGGATCAGGGCGCGTCGGTCCACCGCGACGTAGTTCACCGCATACGGCTGGACCAGGCGCCCGACATCCGCACCGGCGAGCCACCGCGCGAAGCCGTCGGGCAGTTGCGCGATCCTCCACTCCCCCTCGATGCGGGCGAAGCGGAAGGTGGCCTGGACGGTGTCGCCGGGCGCAGCCGCGGCATACCGGCCGTCGGCGCTGATCCTCGCCAGGGCCGGCACGGTGACGGTCGTGGTGGCGTCGTCCACCGTGTGGATCGCCACGTCCGCCTCGGTCGAGAAGACGAGGATCTCACCGTCGGGCACCCAGGACTTCGCGGCGTCAGGGGTCAGGAAGGACCGGGCGGTGTCGTAGTCGCCATCGCTGGCGGCACCGCTGCGCAGAAATCCCCTGATGATCGACTCGGGCGTGGCGCCGTTGACGGGGCCGGGAAAGAACACGCGCACGCGGGGTGCGTCGGCCCCCCCGACCTCGAGACCGGGCTGCACCGGAGAGGTTCCCCCGATCCCCGCGCACCCGGAGAGCCCCAGGAGCGCGGCGACAAGCATCAGGAGCACAAGCCGCGGACGTCTCACGCCGACACCTCGTCCGGGTCCAGCGGCAAGGGGGCGAGGGTGATGGACTCGCCGGATCGGCGGGGCAGCGTCAACCGGAACCTGGCACCTTCCCCGGGGCGCCCCCAGGCCTGCAGCCAGCCGTTGTGCAGGCGTGCATCCTCGAGGGCGATGGCCAGTCCCAGTCCGGTCCCACCCGTCGTGCGGGCCCGAGCCGGGTCCGCTCTCCAGAAGCGGTTGAAGACCAGCGAGGCCTCCCCCGCTCGGAGTCCGACACCGTGGTCCTCGACCACGACGGCGACCGCGTCACCATCGGAGCGAGCCGTGGCCACGACCGGATGACCTTCGCTGTGTTCGATCGCGTTGACCACCAGGTTGCGCAGGATGCGCTCGACCCGCCGCTCATCGACCTCGGCCTCGCAGGGCGTGTTGGGCAGGTCGAGAGTGAGGTGCGTGCCGCGTCGATCAGCCAATGGCCGGGCCGCGTCCACCACCTTGCGCAAGGTGGTGCGCAGGTCAACCGGTTCAAGATCCAGGTTGGCGGCACCGGCATCGAATCGGCTGATCTCGAGCAGGTCGGCGAGGAGGGACTCGAATCGGTCCAGTTCCCCTTGGAGCAGCTCGGCCGATCGAGCCACCGAGGGCTCGAAGTCCTGCCGGCTGGAGTGGATCAGGTCAACAGCCATCCGGATCGTCGTCAGTGGGGTGCGCAACTCGTGGGACACGTCGGAGACAAAGCGTTGCTGGACCCGCGAGAGCCCCTCCAGTTGGCGGATCTGGCTCTGCAGCGAGTCCGCCATCTCGTTGAAGGTCGTGGCGAGCAGGGCCAGATCGTCCTCACCGTGCGACGCCATCCGCTCGTTGAGCTTCCCGCTCGCCAGCCGCTCGGCGACCGCGGCTGCGCGACGCACCGGGGTGACGACCTGACGCGTCACCACCCAGGCGATGGCGCCGACGAGCACCGACAGGATGAGTCCGGCGATCAGGAAACTGTTCTGGATGAACTCCATCGTCGCCTGTTCCTGGCGCATCGGGTAGACGAAGTACAGGTCATAGGCGCCGGCCGAGGGCACCTGGATCGAACTGCCGACCATGACGGCGGGCACCCGCGCGCCATCGATGATGACATCGCTGAGTTGCGTCTGCTGAGTGCCGGGGTGATCGTTGACTGCCTGCTTGAGCTCACTGCGGATCGAGGCCAGGCCGAGGGACCCGGACTCGACCGTCGCCAACACCGTGGGGTTGGTGTTGCCGATGCCGCGAGTCATGATGACGTAGCGGTTGGGGTCCGGATCCGAGGGACGCAGGCGCGCCATGATGTCACCGGCCGCGATGTTCAGCTCGCCGACCGTGCGCGCCGTGGATGACTCCCAGCGGGTCTGCGCCTCCCGCGACAGGGTGCGCGCGTCGTATTGGCTGGCGGTGATCTTCTGGTCCTTGAGCCCGCGAGCGATCTCGTTGTAGAGGTAGGCCCCGAGGAGGCCGATGACCAGCACACTGAGCAGCACCGTCGTCGCCACGACCCGCAGCTGCAGTGACTGCCGCCACTCACGGACCGCGCGACTCGAGGTGGTCCGCGCCGCACGTTCGAGGCCGCGCAGGCCGGACGAGCTGGCCGTGCGGAACTGTCGCAGGTGGCCGGCGAGCGTGGGTGTGGTGCCCGCCTCCATGATCAGGCCGGGCCGGCCTTGTAGCCGACGCCGCGAACGGTGACGACGACCTCGGGGCGCTCCGGGTCCTTCTCGACCTTGCTGCGCAGGCGCTGCACGTGGACGTTGACCAAGCGCGTGTCACCGGCGTGGCGGTAGCCCCAGACCTGCTCCAGCAACACCTCACGGGTGAAGACCTGCCACGGCTTGCGGGCGAGGGCGACGAGCAGGTCGAACTCCAGGGGCGTGAGACTGAGCGGCTCACCATCGCGTTTGACCGAATGTCCGGCGACGTCGATGGTCAGGTCGCCGATCTGGAGACGCTCTGGCTCCGGGTCGTCACCGCGGCGAAGCCGGGCCCGCACCCGGGCGATGAGCTCCTGGGGCTTGAACGGCTTGACGACATAGTCGTCTGCCCCCGACTCCAGCCCCAGCACGACATCGACGGTGTCGGTCTTCGCGGTGAGCATGACGATCGGGACCCCGGACTCGGCGCGGATCCGCCGGCACACCTCGAGGCCATCGATTCCCGGGAGCATCACGTCGAGCAGCACGACATCAGGGCGGGACTCCCGGAAGGCGGCAACGGCGGACGACCCGTCGGCCACGTGGGTGACCTCGAGACCCTCATTGCGCAGGACGATGCCGAGCATCTCGGCGAGCGCCAGGTCGTCGTCGACGATCAGGATTCGTCCCTTCACCGTTCGCGCTCCCTCTGTGCGGTGGTCCGGACAATCTTCACACATCGGCCCGTGGTCACCAGGCGGGATTCCCCGAAACGAGTATGCCGCGCCGTCGGCGACCTTACCCTTTCCCCCATGCCCGCAGAGGCGCGCCAAACACTCGACCTGGCGACCAAGATCCGGCTCGGGTTCGCGGTCGTCGCGCTGAGCAGGTCAGGGCAGGGTCGCCCCCATCCCCGGGCAAGTGGTCTTCAACGATCCCTACCCTGCACTGTCCAGCCGTCCGTGGATCCAACAGCCTGGGCGGATGGCTCTTGCTCACCCAGCCGAACCTGACCGTGGCGGTCGATACTCGGACCTACCTGTACGACTATGACTACTTGGTCGCCCAAGGCAGGGCGCGGGGGCTGCGTCCGGGATGGCAGGCGTTCGTGGCGGCCACCGGCGCCGGCGCGGCGGTCCTCCCCACCGAGGACCCGATGACACTGGCGTTGGTCCAGCAACTCGATTGGACGGAACGTCAGAGGACCGACGGCTACACGCTGTTGGTCGCCCCCTGACATGGGTATGCCGCGCGCCCGGGTGGGCGCGCGGCATACCAATGGCTAAGCGGGAGAACGGAATTCAGTAGCGGTAGTGCTCCGGCTTGTAGGGGCCGGCGACGTCGACGCCGAGGTACTCGGCCTGCTCCTTGGTCAGCTCGGTGAGTTCCACACCGAGGGCCTCGAGGTGGGCGCGGGCAACCTTCTCGTCGAGGTGCTTGGGGAGGGTCTTGACCTCCGGCTTGCCCTCCTCGTCGACGTACTCCTCAGTCTTGGTGAAGAGCTCGATCTGGGCGATCGTCTGGTTCGAGAAGGAGTTCGACATCACGAAGCTCGGGTGCCCCGTCGCGTTGCCGAGGTTCATCAGGCGGCCTTCGGAGAGCACGATGATCGAGTGGCCGTCGGGGAAGGTCCACTCGTGGACCTGCGGCTTGATCTCGGTCTTCTCGATACCGTCGACGCGCGCCAGGCCGGCCATGTCGATCTCGTTGTCGAAGTGGCCGATGTTGGACACGATCGCCTTGTTCTTCATCGCGGCCATGTGCTCGGCGGTGATGACGTCGTAGCACCCGGTGGTGGTGACAAAAATGTCGCCGTACTCCGCGGCCTTGTCCATGGGGACGACCTGGAAGCCCTCCATCGCGGCCTGGAGCGCGCAGATCGGGTCGACCTCGGTGACGACGACGCGCGCGCCCTGTCCGGCGAGCGCGGCTGCGCAGCCCTTGCCCACATCGCCATACCCGGCGACGACGGCGGTCTTGCCGGCGATGAGAACGTCGGTGGCGCGGTTGAGGCCGTCGACGACCGAGTGGCGGCAGCCGTACTTGTTGTCGAACTTGGACTTGGTGACCGAGTCGTTGACGTTGATCGCCGGGAAGAGCAGCTCGCCGGACCTGGCCAGCTCGTAGAGCCGGTGGACACCGGTCGTGGTCTCCTCGGTGACACCCTTGATGCCCTTGGCGATCTCGGTCCACTTCGTCGGGTTCTGCGCCATGGTCCGGCGCACGAGGGCCTTGAAGACACCGAACTCCTCGGAGTCCTTCTCGTCGGTGGGGGGCACCTGTCCGGCCTGCTCCCACTCGCGGCCCTTGTGGACCAGCATGGTGGCGTCGCCGCCGTCGTCGAGGATCATGTTCGGGCCCTCGCCGCCCGGCCAGGTGAGGATCTGCTCGGTGCAGTCCCAGTACTCCGGCAGGGTCTCCCCCTTCCAGGCGAAGACCGGCACACCCTGCGGGTCCTCGGGGGTCCCGTTCGGGCCCACGACGACCGCCGCGGCAGCCTCGTCCTGGGTCGAGTAGATGTTGCACGAGGCCCAGCGGACCTCGGCACCGAGCGCGGTGAGGGTCTCGATGAGGACGGCCGTCTGGACCGTCATGTGGAGGGAGCCGGCGATGCGGGCGCCGGCGAGCGGCTTGGAGTCTCCGAACTCCTCGCGCAGGCTCATCAGGCCGGGCATCTCGTGCTCGGCCAAGCGGATCTGGTGGCGGCCGGCCTCGGCGAGGCCAAGGTCTCGCACCTTGAAGTCGAAGGACATGACAAATCTCCTTGGGGAAGGTGGCTGACCCGGCGCCGCCCATCTGGGCTGGAGGTGGTGGGTTATCGCCCACGCCGGCAAGGTTCGATTCTACCGGTTCGCCGACCCCCCATTAGCCTTCACCCATGAGTGGTGGCCTCTTCGCGCTCCTGGACGACATCGCCGTGCTCGCCAAGGCGGCCGCCGCCTCGATCGACGACGTCGGCGCGGCCGCCGGCCGGGCCAGCGCCAAGGCGGCCGGAGTCATCGTCGACGACACCGCGGTGACCCCGCGCTACGTCCAGGGCCTGGACCCCAAGCGCGAGCTGCCGATCATCAAGAAGATCGCCATCGGCTCCCTGCGCAACAAGCTCCTCTTCATCCTTCCGGCCGCCCTGCTGCTCAGCCAGTTCCTGCCGTGGGCCCTCACCCCCCTGTTGATGATCGGTGGCACCTACCTCTGCTTCGAGGGTGCCGAGAAGATCTGGGAGAAGATCTCACATCACCCCGAGGGCCATGCCGACGAGCTCCACGAGGGCGGGCAGGTCGCCGACGAGAAGGACATCGTGTCCGGCGCCGTGCGGACCGACTTCATCCTCTCCGCCGAGATCATGGTCATCTCGCTCAACGAGGTCGCCAATGAGCCACTGCTCTCGCGGGCGATCATCCTCGTCGTCGTGGCGCTGGCCATCACGGCTCTCGTCTATGGCGTCGTCGCGCTGATCGTCAAGATGGACGACGTGGGTCTCAACCTCGCAGCGCGGGGGAACGGCGTCGCGAGCCGCCTCGGCCGGGGCATGGTCGCTGCCATGCCCAAGGTGCTCACCACGCTCAGCACGGTCGGGATCGCGGCGATGATCTGGGTCGGCGGCCACATCCTGCTCCTCGGCCTCCACGACCTGTCGGAGATGCTTGGCTGGCACGTCCTGGCCCTCCCCTACGAATGGGTTCACCACGCGGAGGAAGCCGTCCATGGGGCGACCGGCGCGCTCGGCGGCCTCCTGGGCTGGATCACCAACACGATTGGTTCGGCGATCCTCGGCCTGATCGTCGGCGCCATCGTCGTCGCCGTGCTGCACCTGCTTCCCCAGCGCGCCCGCGTCGCGGCGGAAGCCCACTGATGGGTATGCCGTCCGCCCACGGCACGCTCCCCTGGTCACCAGCCGCTGAGCACCCCGAGCTCCTGGCCGACGCCACCGCGGACGCTGTCGCCTCGTGCCCGAGCGCCCAGGTGGCGCCCATCGACGACACCCTCGCGGACACGGCCGCTTTCTGCGCGGCATACGACGTGGCCCTGGGTTCGTCGGCCAACTGCGTGGTCGTTGCCGGACGCCGCGGTGACCGCGAGACCTACGCGGCCGTCATGGTGCTGGCGACCCACCGAGCCGACATCAACGGCGTGGTGCGGCGCCACCTCGACGTCCGCAAGATCTCCTTCGCGCCGCGCGAGGAAGCGACCGGGCGAACGGGCATGGAGTTCGGTGGGATCACGCCCATCGGGCTGCCGTCGGACTGGCCGGTCCTCATCGATCGGGCGGTACTCGAGGCGGGGCCGGTCGTCGTCGGCTCGGGCCTGCGGCGCAGCAAGATCCTCCTCGACGCCGCAGATCTGGCGGCGCTGCCCTCCGCCGCGGTCCTCGACCTCGCATCCCCGCTGGCCTGACCCACCCCACCCCCCCACCCGGCACGGGACCGAAACCCAACGTCTGCGTGACGCAGACGATCGCAACCCACGCAGCAATAACCGGTCGCAATCCCAGCTTCCGCGTGACGCAGAAGTTGGTTTCAGTGATCGGTGCGGCGACGCAGGTCCGCCACGTGCGGTGAGTCCGTCGGGTCCACGCCCAGTCCGAGGGCGGCATACGTCACGGCGTAGTCACCCAGCGACATCAGCGAAGCAAGCCGGACCAATGGGGCTCCGGCGCTCGCCTCGATCTCGCGCACCTTCACACCGGCGTCGCGAGCAGACTCGGCCACCGCTGTGGCCAGGTTGACGCGATCGGCCTCGACGCGGGTGAGCCGTGACGGATCGGGCGACGCGTCCCGCACGAGCAGCAGGCTGAGCGGCAGCGTCGCCGGGGCGTCGAGGTAGGGGTCAGCGAAGATGTCCGCGTCCGGTCCGCGTGGGGCTCCAAACCGACCGGCACCCGCGAGCGGGCCGTCGAAGCACGCGACGACTTCCGCGGCAGCATCGGGCAGCGTGCCATGCGTCGCGGGGATCCGGGCAGTCCGGGCCAAGCCGGACGCCAGTCGACGCCCGGCGACCCCCGCCAGGGGCCCGTCGGCCAGCACGATCGGGATGACGCCGGAGAAGGCCATCGCAAGGTCCTTGGCCGGATTGACGAAGGATTCGCTCGACGGTCGGCATTCCTCGGCTCTGGCCTCGAGCAATGTCGCCACCGACTCGAGGACCTCCTCGCCGACCTCGACCAGACCCAGCCGCCCCGCGGCATACAGGGCCGGAGTGAGCAGCGACCACAGCGCTGTGCGTGTCGACGACGCGGTGCTGACGAGATCGACGTGGGTGCCCCGCGCCCGCGCGCACACGTCGGCGAGCGGGCTGTCGGCGGCACCGATGGTGAGCAACTGCGCGCCTCGCCGCGCCGCCTCATGCGCGAGCGCGAGGGGTCCCGCCGCCCGACCGGATTGGGAGACGGCGATCACCAGGTCCAGTGGACCCACCCAACCCGGAAGGGGCGCGGAGTGGCGCGTCGTGACGGGCACCGGACTGTGTGGCTCGGCCAGCAGGTCCAGGACGTCCGCGACGACCGCGGAGCCGCCGATCGCCGCGACGAGCACCGAGCGAGGTCGATCCTGCGGGCTCCAGGAGTCGATGCCGGCCTCGCGGGCAGCGAGCAGCGAACGCCTGACCTGGGCACCGGAGGTCGCGAGCGACCGGAGCGCCTCCTTGCGGTCCAGCGCCTCGAGCGCCGCGACGTCGTCGAGTCGCGCCTCGTCCAGCCAGGTCATGGTCGAGTCATTCGGGGCGTCGGGCCTCGTCGATGAGCAGGACCGGTATGCCGTCGTCGAAGCGATACGCCAAGCCGCACTCGGCGTTGGCGCAGACCAGTTCCGCCCCGTCCGGACCGGTGTCGTCGCGCAGCTCGGACCGGCACTGGGGGCAGCGCAGGATCTCGCGCAGCCACGGCTCGATGGTGCTCATCGGCTCTCTCCTCTCACGATGGCGAGCACGTCATCACGCACCCGTTCCATGGTCTCGGTGTCGGCGGCCTCGACGTTGAGGCGCAGCAGCGGCTCGGTGTTCGAGGCCCGCAGGTTGAGCCACCACATGGCATCCCCTCCACTGCCGGCATGGGTCAGCGTGAGGCCGTCCAGGGTGTCCTCGGTGACCTCGTGGTCGGCTGCCCAGGCCCGGACCTTCTCCGTGGCGGCGGCCGCATCGCTGACGGTGGAGTTGATCTCGCCCGAGGCCACGTAGGCCGAGTAGTCGGCCATCAGCTCACTGAGCGGACCGTCCTGCTCGCCGAGGGCGGCGAGCACGTGCATGGCCGCGAGCATGCCCGTGTCGGCGAACCAGAAGTCGCGGAAGTAGTAGTGGGCGCTGTGCTCCCCGCCGAAGACGGCCTCGTGCTCGGCCATCTGGGCCTTGATGAACGAGTGCCCAACCCGCGTGCGCACCGCCCGCGCGCCCTCGGCGGCGATGATCTCGGGCACCTGCGCCGACGTGATGGCGTTGTGCACGATCGCCACGTCCGAGGCGAGACGTCCGGCGGCACGTTCCTTGCCGATCTCGCGCCGGGCGATCATGCCTGTGATTGCGCTCGGGCTCACGGCTCCACCTCGTTCGTCGACGACGAAGCAGCGATCCGCATCACCGTCGAAGGCCAGGCCCAGGTCCGCACCCTCCGCGACGACCGCCGCCTGGAGGTCGAGGAGGTTCTTGGGGTCGAGCGGGTTGGCCTCGTGGTTGGGAAAGGAGCCGTCGAGTTCGAAGAAGAGCGGCACGATCTGAAGCGGCAACTCGGGCAGACCTGCCGCCGTGCCGAGCACCGCGGGCACGGTGTGTCCGCCCATGCCATTGCCCGCATCGACCACCACCTTGAGGGGGCGGATTGCACTCAGGTCGACCAGCGAGCGCAAGAAGGTGCCGTAATCGGCAAGCACGTCCTGCACCCGGACGGTGCCCTCGGGCTCGATGGCGCGGATCTCGGCGGAGCCGTCGAGGAGTTCCTGGGCGAGGTCTCGGATCTCGGCCAAGCCGGTGTCCTGCCCCACGGGTCTCGCGCCGGCCCGGCACAGCTTGATTCCGTTGTATGCCGCGGGGTTGTGGCTCGCGGTGAACATCGCCCCGGGCAGGTCGAGGGACCCACTCGCGTAGTAGAGGCCGTCGGTGCTCGCCAGACCGATCTCGATGACGTCAACCCCCCGGCTGGCGACCCCCCGCGCGAAGGCCCGGGACAGTTCGGGTGATGAGTCACGCATGTCGTGGCCGATGACGACCGCGCGCGCAGCCTCGCGCACGGCGACCACTTCGGCGAAGGCGGCACCGAGGGACCACGCGGCATCGACGTCGAGTTGTTCGGGCACCAGGCCACGCACGTCGTAGGCCTTGACGAAGTCGGTCAAAGGGGGGCGGCTCACGAGGTCAGAGGCTACTTGACCACGGACCGGGACGGTCAGCCGGTGCTCAGTCGCGCAGGGTGCACTCAGGGGGTGTCGTCGAGCCCGGGCAGGACGCGCAGGTGCCCCCGAGCCCGCCCGAGCGTCTCGAGCGACGCGGGCCTGGTCTCGACGGGCTCGGTCCGGTCAGCGCGAGTGGCCCGATGGGCCGGTCGCTCGCGGACGGCATCCACGACGGCAAGCAGGTCATCGGTGTCGGTCACGACGACGTAGCCATCGGAGGACAGACGGACGATGTCCCAGCCACGCGGAGGCGTCAGACGCATCGCGTGGTCGGCGCAGAGGTCATAACTGTGCGGCTCGGCGTGGGTGGCCAAGGGGCCCACGACGACGGCGCGATCGCCATAGGCATAGGTCAGGGTCGCCACGGCCGGCTGGCGGCACGCGGTCTTGCTGCACCCACGCGCGGAAGTCACGCAGCGACTCTAGGTCACGGTGACGCCGAGCGACGCCCGGCACGCCGACCCTTGGTCGTAGCATGCTGGGCATGACCACGACCCCGCCGGCGTCACCGGCTGGCCGGAGTCGACCGGCCCGGGATCGTCGCGGACGCGGCCTGCGTGGCCCCTTGGCGTGGCCACCGGTCCCGACGATGACCACCCGTCGTGACCGCTTCGACGACCTGGTGCTCGCCGCGGCCGAGCGTGCCCGCCCCTGGTTGGGCAGCCGACACGGTGACATCTCGTTCGCGGTCGAGGAGGTCCCCCCGGACGATCCCGCCGCGTGGGAGGTCCGGGCCACCAGCCTGGGTCGGCTCGTCGGGACTCGTTCCGAGCGACGGATCGTGATCTACCGTCGTCCCGTCGAGGCACGCGCTGGCAGCCAGTCCGAGGTCGCCGCCCTGATCCGCGATGTGGTGGCCGAGCAGGTTGCGCTCGTTCTCGGAGTCCCGCCGGACGAGATCAGCCTCTGACCGCCGGACCGCGCCGGTCAGGGAAGCGGTGAGGCGGAGGTCGTCGAGGCCTCGAGGAGGACATCGAGCAGCGGTGTGGCAGCCAGCAGGCGGGTCGGGCCGGTGCCGACGGTGCTCAGGACGGCCCCGTGGACGCCCTCGCCGCTGTCGCGGCCCTCGCCGGTAGCCACCCAGACGGACTGCGCACCGGTGAGATCGACGAGGACCAGGGTGTCGGCGGGCAGCGAGACATCCTTGGCCGTGACCGTTTGCCCACGGGTGGTCACGGTCACCGTCGCGTCCGCCCCGCTGCTCACGAGGGCGAGTTGGCGGGTCCCCGCGCCGAGTTCCGGCAGAGGCAGGCCAAAGAGTGGTCCGAGGGTGGCCGACGCGGGGGTCCACGCGAAGTCACCCGGTTCGCTGGCCGCACGGGCCGCAGAGAACACGGCGGTGACAACCGGGAGGTCGGCGTTGATCTCGACCGCGTAGGTTCCGGCCGGGACATCGGCGAGGGGGATGTCGACACTGGAGCCGCCGGCGATTCTCTGCACACCGCCCCCGGGGAGCGGGGCGGCTCCGCTCGTCGAGACCAGCCGAGCATTGACGACGGCCTCGGTGTCTCCGGGGACGGCGACCCGAAGCACGCCGGCCTGCGCCAGGTCGGCCACCGGGACCAGTTGTCGAATCGCTGGGGCGGCAGCGGCCGTGGTCGTCTCGGCGCCGGCCGGGACCGAGCCGTCGAGCCAGGTATCGGCCAACGCCGGCACCACCGTGCCACCCCGCACGGTCACGTGCACCGTCGGAGAAGCCTCACCGGCGGCCACGGCGTCCAGGAGCACGCTGGTTCGCCCACGACCGGGAACCACGATCCCTCGCCCGTTCTCGGAGGCCACGATGCCCTTGGCGCCCAGCACGGTCACGTCGACGGTGACCTCGTTGGCGCCTGGGTTGGCCAGCAGGAGTCGTTCCTGGCGTCCGGCGTCGCCGCCGCCTGCCACGAGCCAGGCATCGGCCACCGGTTGACCGCAGCCGGCCAGTGACAGGCCACGAAGATCGTTGGTATCACTCGAATACTGTTGCGCCGCAATGAGTCCGGGTGCAGATCCGTCGCGCCCGGTGCCGGTGACCGTTCCGGGCTGACCGGTCGACACCCCTGCGACGCGCCCGGCGGTCGTCGTGCGGGAGCCATCGGGTGCGGCGAGGTCGATGGAACCGGGGTCGGTGATCCCGCTGACCTCGGCCGGTGGCGCCTCCGCCCGCACCGTGACCTCTTGGGGCTGGTCGGGGACGTCGCGCAGGCCGCTGAGTTCTGGCCCCACGCAGTGGACCGAACTCGTGGTCGGGCGGCTGAGCGGCGTGGTGCGCTGCTGCTCAGACGGCGACGCGCCGGCGAAGTCGACGACGGCGGTCGACGACGTTGCCGCGACGGTGAGCCCGACCAGTGCAAGTGCCGCGAACCCGGCCCGGATCCACCCGATCTCGCGGGGCTTCACGACCGGCTCCTCGATGCGCGGCTGCCGAACGGAATGGCGAGGAAGAGCACGATCCCCAGCAGCGCGAACTGCAGGAGTCGCCAGCCGTGATGTGGGTCGATCAGGCTGATGTCAAGGGTTCCTTCGCCCGGTGTCAGTCGGTAGACGGCTCTCTCCCCGGGCTCGGGCGCCACGACCTGACCCAGCCAGGTGACCTGCGCGTGGGCCGACCACCCCTGGCCCTCGGCCACAGTGAGTCGCGTGTCGTCGCCGGTCACGGTCAAGGTGGTGGTGGTCGCCGCATGGATACCCGTGGTCGGCACCAGGACGGTCGAGTGGCCCGTGCCGTCGCTGAGTTGCAGGCGCGGTGGGGCCACGGGTCGCGTGTTCTCGGCGCCGGACGCGGTGACCCGCCAGTAGTTCCACCCGTCGCGCGCCACCAGACGGGTCATCCCGTCGGCGGAGTCGAGCGCCCTGGTCAGCCCCGGATCGGCGTCCTCGGTCAGGGCCACGACACCGATCGCGAACTGCTGCAGGGCGGCGGCACCTTCGCCGTCATCGAGCAGGGCCGAGACGGTGGGAGCCAGGACCGCGTCATCGGACCGATCCACCGGGAGCGAGCGCGCGACATCCGTGATCTCACGGGACACGAGGCGATAGCCGACCCCGTCCCCGCCCGGGAGGAGGAACAAGGTGCGTCCGGCGACGTCTCCCTGGGCGTGTTCGACGGCGACCGCGGGCCGCGGATCCTGCCAAGCCAGCAGGCCGACGCCCAGACCGGTCACCACGAGCAGTCCGCCGGCAAGGACCCCCGCCAACCCCAGCACGGCTGTTGCGCCCGAGCGCACGGCGCGGGACGAGCGCGTTGCGCCCTCTGGGTGCTGCCAGACCAGGAGTGCCCCGCCCAGGAGCGCGATGAGAAGGAACATCATGGGCAGACCGACCCACGGTCGGACCGAGTCCACCCCCTCCCCCGCCGACGTCAGAGCCACCCTGGGGGCGATCAGGACGGCACCCAGCGCGATCAGGGCCGTGGCGGCGGCACCGGTGGCGACGCTCCGCACGCCGGTGCCACGGGCCCACCCCAGCACCGCGAGCACAGCGATCGCGCCGACCGTGGCGATCGACCAGACCTGCGGATCCGGCGCGAGTTGGAGCAACCCGAGTTGCCATGGCTCGAGGGTCTCGTCGACGCGCGAGGTGAGCCCCGGCCCGGCCAGGGCCAATTGAGGGTGGCTCCACACCGTGGCCGTCCAGGGCCCCAGGAGCACTCCCGGCACCACCAACGGCACGACGGCACGCAAGCGCGCGGCGGCGGTGGGCGCCGCCAGGACGAGAAGGAGCGCCACCGCCATGACGAGCAGGAGCGCGACCGGAGCAAAGGCCCCCAAGAGGGCGGCCGCGAGAGCAGTCGCCCAGGCCGCGGTGGCCGTGCCCCGCGGACGGGCGAGCAGGACCAGGCCGGCGGTTACCGCGGGCAGGAGCACATGGGCAACGACCGCGCCCACTCGACCTTCGCCGTAGACCTGCGCCATCGGGCCGACCGTCGCCCAAGCGAGAGCAGCGGCGGCACGCGGCCAGCGGGCCAAGGTGATGACCCGGCCCGCGGCATACGCACTGATCGTGGCGAGGACGGGGCCGGCGACGAGCAGCAGCCCGACAACCAGGCCCCCCGGGGAGGTGAGGCCTGCGAGTCCGGGGAGGTGCTCGACCACCCAGGTCGGCAGGGCCAGCACGGCCAGGTGCGGGCCGCCGATGAGTTCGGTGGCCGACCCCAGACCCGCGCCCCGCCAAGGGTCGGTGGCCGCATGCCAGAGAGCGGACGAGGTGAGGCGCCCGCCCAGAAGTTCGCCGCCAACGGGGCCGCCCCCCAGGCCGGCCAGGAAGGGAACACCGAGGGTGCGGCCGGCGGCCGCGAAGACGGCGGCCACGACAACAGTGGCCAGCAGGCCGGGATTGGTCAGCGCTTTGAGCGCACTGGAGCGGCTCAGTTCCGGGGGTCCGTCCTCCACCGTTCCACGACCCGGCACGACCGCCTGGTGGACCTGGTCGGCCAACCTCGCGCGGACCTGGGCGGCGGACACGAAGAGTCCCTGCAGATCGCGGCGGCGCACCGGTGCGGCTCCGCGCGTCCGCAACCAAGCTGGCACCACCCGGAAGGGATCCAGAGCGAAGACATCGGCGAGAGTGGTCCACGCCGATCGAGGTCGCTTCGCCAGCAGCAGCCCAGCCGCGCCGGCGATCGAGGACACCAGCAGCCACACGGCCAGAAGCGGTGCGCCCCACCAACTTGCGCGAGTGAGCGCGACCCGGCGTCCGGCGCGCCGACGAGCACCGGTGGTGGCGGTTGCATCGCCCAGCCCGTCGGCCACCCGGACCGTCGTCTGTGGGTGGACCAGGACACGGCGGCCCAGGCGTTGGGCTCGCCAGCCGAAGTCGAGATCGGCACCGACGTCCCCGAACGTGCGCTCCCAGCCACGCAGATCCCGGATGAGGGCGGCTTCGATCAGGGCGCCGGTGACCGGCACGGCGAGCACATCTGCGCGGCGGTCGAATTGGCCCTGGTCGGCCATCCCATCGGGCGGGTCCGGCACGATGCGGCCAGATCGGGTGGCGGAGATGCCGACACTGCGCAGGCGGTGAGGATCCGTGGCCTGCACCAGCTTGGGGCCGACCACCCCCACGGAGGGTGACCGCCGGTGCGCCCCCAAGAGTTCGGCGAGCGCGGTCGCCGAAGGGGTCACGCCCGAGCCCAGCACCCACACGAGCCAGCCCGTCGGGTCGTCGAGGTCGAGGACGGTGGCGTGAACGGCGGTCCGCACGGGGACAGGGCCGGTCCTGTGCACGAGGACTTCGCTGTCCGGCAAACGAATCCGCGCCAAGGGCTGCAGGTCCACCGGTGGCCTGCCCGGGTCGCTCTGGCGTCGGTCGACGAGGACCACTCGGTCGGGGGTGACGGTCTGGGCGGCCAGCGCATCCAGGGCGGCGTTCACACCGTCATCGCCGTCGCCGGTGACCACGAGGGCAGCAACCCTCGTCCGCGCCGGCGTGGGCGAGGAGAGAGTCGTGTCAGACAGGGTCAACGTCATCGGTGGCGAGGGCGGCTGCGGCCGCGCCGCTCAGACGGCCCGCTTCTTGAGCTTGCGACGCTCGCGCTCGGAGAGGCCGCCCCAGATGCCGAAGCGCTCGTCGTTGGCCAGCGCATACTCCAGGCACTCGGATCGGACCTCGCACCCGATGCAGACCTTCTTGGCCTCGCGGGTGGAGCCTCCCTTCTCGGGGAAGAAGGCCTCCGGGTCCGTCTGGGCGCAGAGCGACCGCTCCTGCCACGACAATGTTTCCTCGTCCGAGACGAGCGAATCGATGACCATCAACTCACGCATCTGTTGCCTCCTCGACCCAATCGACCCTCGACCACTGCGTGCGCGACAGCCCTACGACCGACCCGCGAGACGGCGGACATCCGCTCCCACCGCTGAACCACAATGATGAAATTACACGCGTGTCTGGATGATTCGTCAAGCCGCAATCTGCTATGCACCCCCCGCGGCCGACGAGCCCCGGCTGCTGACAGGATGGACACATGCGCATCACCGCCCTGGCCGGTGGCGTCGGCGGCGCTCGATTCCTGCGCGGCCTGCTCCACCACCTGGAGTCCGTTTCCGGACCCGACACCGCCCCCCACGACCTCACCATCGTCGCCAACACCGGCGATGACATCACCCTCTTCGGGCTGCGCGTGAGCCCGGACATCGACACCCTTCTCTACACGCTCGGCGGCGGCATCAGCGAGGCCCAGGGGTGGGGCCGAGCCGGGGAGTCGCATCGTGTCCAGTCCGAGTTGGCGGCCTACGGTGCCCAGCCGCAATGGTTCGGACTGGGCGACCTCGACTTCGCGACGCACATCGTGCGCTCCCAGTGGCTGGGACAGGGCGCGACCCTCTCCGAGGTGACATCGCGGTTGGCCTCCCGATGGGGATTGCCGGACCGCGGGGTGCGCGTGATGCCCATGACCGACGCACCGGTGGAGACCCACGTCGTCGTCGAGGACGAGCAGGGGCAGCGAGCCATCCACTTCCAGGAGTGGTGGGTGCGCCACGGCGCCACCCTGCCCGCTCAGCGCTTCGTCGTCGCCGGTCTGGATCGCGCGGCCCCCGCCCCCGGGGTGCTCGAAGCCATCCGTGACGCCGACGTCATCCTTCTGCCGCCCAGCAATCCGGTGGTCTCCATCGGCATCATCCTGGGCATCCCCGGCGTCCGGGATGCACTGCGCGGGTCCCGCGCCCCGGTCGTCGGCGTCTCGCCGCTCATCGACGGCCAACCCGTCCGCGGCCACGCCGATGCCTGTCTGGCCGCGATCGGTGTGCCGTCGACGTCCGTGGCGGTGGCCGGCCTCTACGAGGACTTCCTCGATGCCTGGCTCATTGATCCGGCCGATGCAGGCATTCGCTTGCCCCGCGCGCGCGTCGCGATTCACCAGGGCCCCCTGCTCATGCGCGACGTGGAGTCCGCCGCGGACATCGCCGGCGCAGCGCTCGCGCTCGCCACAGGCCTCCGGCCATGAGAGGTATGCCGCGGGGCCGGGCTCTGCGGGGCCGGGACCGGCGATGACGGCACCACTGGTGGTCACGCCCCTGCTCGGCTGGCCGGAGGTGACCGAGGGCGCCGATCTCGCTGCCCTGCTGGCGCCGACTCTGGCCGGGATGCCCACACCGATCGCCATCGTGCTGTCGAGCAAGGTCCTCTCGAAGTCCTTGGGGTTGCGCGCCCCAGCGGCCGACAAGGACGCCGTGATCGCGGCCGAGACCACTCGGGTCGTGGCGGAGCGGGCAACCGGTGGCCGCGTGACCCGCATCGTCGCGGCGGCCGCCGGTCCGGTGATGGCGGCAGCCGGGGTCGATGCCTCCAACGTGGGGGGTGAGGACGTCGTGCTGGTGCTTCCCCGCGATGCCGACGCGCTCGCCGCGCAGATTCGTCAGGATGTGCTCGGTCTGCTGGCCCGCCCCGTCACCGACGCCCTGGGCGTCGTCGTCTCCGACACCGCCGGCCGGCCCTGGCGCGGGGGTGTCACGGACTTCGCACTCGGCTCCGCCGGCATCCGCCCACTGATCGACCACCGCGGAGAGCTCGACGCCGACGGCCGTCAACTCTCGGTGACCGTTCGCTGCCCGGTCGATGAACTGGCAGCGGCCGCCGATCTGGTCAAGGGCAAGGCCAGCGGCATACCGGCTGCCCTGGTGACTGGCCTGCCCGCGTCGTGGTTCGACGCCGACTCCGCAGGTGCGGGCACGGTCGTCCGGACAGGCCCCGGTGACTGGTTCGCGCTCGGCCATGTGGAGGCGGTGCGCGCCGCTCTCGGGGTCCCCCCGGGCACGGAGCGCTCCTCCACCATCGGGATCCCTTCGGTCGGCGCCCTCGACCACTGGTCTGCTCGCGCGGACCGGGTGCTCGGGCTGGCGCTCGATGACCCCGAGGTCGCCATCGACGTCGAGCACCGCGACACCGCCGTCGACCTGGCCCTCAGTGGCCCGGACCGTGCCGTGGGGCGCATCCTCGGACGCCTGGAGGTCGCTGCGTGGGCCGAGTCGCTCGCCATCTCGCTCGCTCCGGCCACGGTGCGTCTCAGCGACGCTGGTGCAGCCGACTCGGCACGTGGGTCGGCAGCGTCATCCGCGGACCCCGTCGCGGACGCATCCCTGCCGCGGCCGTGATGAAGACCTGCGCCCGATACCGCTGGCCGGTGTAGGGAGCGAGCAGGGCGCGGGCCTCGTCGTCACCTGCAGGAGTGCCCGTCAGTGCCCAGGTGAGGTTCTTGGCCATGTGATAGTCGCCGAAACTCGGGGAGTCGGGGTCCCCGAGCGCCCGCTGGGCCACCTCAGCAGCCGTCCACTCCCCCACCCCGGGCAGCACCCGCAGGCGCCGATGCGCCTCGACGAGGGGGAGGTCAGCCACCGCCTCCAGTCGACCGGCATACGTCGAGGCGCGGACGGCCGTCTCGGCCCGGGACCTGTCGATGCCCGACGTGATCCATTCCCAACTGGGGATGTTTGCCCAATCACGCGGGGCGGGCGGCACCATGAGGCCCAGATCGGCACCCGGACCGGGTGCGGGAGAACCGAATCGGCGCACCAGCCGGGTGTGCCCGGCGAAGGCCTCCTTGCCCGTCACCCGTTGCTCGATGATGGCCGGGACGAGTGATTGCACCACGAGCCGGCTGCGGGCCACTCGCCAACCCGCCATGACGCGCGCACCCTCGGCCGCCAGGGCGTCGTGGGCGACGAAGCCGGCCGGGTCGTCGTCGCAGCCGAGCAGGTGGGGCGCATTGTCGACAGCCCACGCCGCGCCGTCGCCCCAGCCCTGGGCCTCCACACCGTCGTCCGTTCGGCGCAGGGAGAGCGTGGCCGGACCGTCCGGAGTCGCCTGGCCGAACCACCAGCCACTGGCATCGGTTCGACAGGTGGGGTCCGAGGCGCCGTGACGGAGCACGCCGACCGTGCGCGAGAGCGAGTAGCCCTCGGGCACGGGGACGAGACGGCGAGCACTGGACACGGGGCCATTGAACACCGCGGGTTACCGTGGACGCCTGGCCGACGAAAGGAACGACGTCGATGCGAACTCCCGTCCTCGGCTGCCTCGTCGTGGCTGCGCTGCTGGCGGCCTGCACCGGCGAATCCCGGCCGAGCACGCCGGGCCCATCCGGCGCACCGACCGGCGCGGGCACACCTTCGGCCGGTCAGCCCTTTGTCGTCACCCCCGTGGCCACCCTCGACCAGCCGTGGTCGATGACGTTCCTGCCCGACGGCCGGGCGCTGGTGGCCGAGCGCCCGGGTCGACTGCTCCTCGTCGACGTCGTCCAGGGCAGCACGACCGCGGTCGAGGGCGTCCCCGAGGTCGTCGACGCCGGTCAGGGCGGCCTCCACGACGTGATCCTGGCGCCCGACACCGGCGGTGAGCCCACGGCATACCTCTCCTGGGTGGAGGCCGGCGAGGGTGGGACCGGCGGCGTCGTCGGTCGGGCCCGGCTCGACGTCACCGGCACTCCCACGCTGCGCGGACTCGAGGTCATCTGGCGGCAGACCCCGAAGACGTCCGGCGACGGGCACTTCTCACTGCGCCTGGCCGTCGATCCCACCGGCGAGCACCTCTTTGTCACCTCCGGCGAACGCCAGAAGATGCAGCCTGCCCAAGACCTCACCAACACGCTCGGGACAATCGTCCGGCTCACCCCCGACGGCGGGGCCGCGCCAGACAATCCGTATGCCGCGCGGGGTGGGGTGAGCGCGCAGATCTGGTCCCACGGACATCGCAACCCACTGGGGATCGCCTTCGACGCCCAGGGGCGGCTGTGGGCCGACGAGATGGGGCCCCGTGGAGGCGATGAGGTCAATCTCATCGAGCGCGGAGCGAACTACGGCTGGCCGCTGGCGTCCAATGGGTCGCACTACAGCGGTCAGGACATCCCCGACCATGTGGCCGGCGATGGGTTCGCGGCCCCCGCCGTCTGGTGGAATCCCTCCATCTCACCTGCCGGGCTGATGATCTATGACGGAACCGCCTTTCCGCAGTGGCGCGGCGACGCCTTCCTCGGCGCCCTGTCCGGCCAGGCCCTCATCCGAGTGGATCTCGACGGCACGAGCGCGGCCAAGGGTGACCAGTGGTCGATGGGGGCACGGATCCGCGAGGTCGAGCAGGGTCCTGATGGCGCGATCTGGGTCCTCGAGGACGGCGACGGCGGGCGGCTCCTGCGACTCGACCCGGCGGCCTGAGGGCGTCCGGTCCGAGGGTTCGGTGGTCAGCGAACGCGGCGCGGAGCCACGGCCAGGTCCGGGCCGTCGGGTGCGCCCGTGCCCTTGAAGGCCAACCAGACATAGGTCGGCACGGCGGGGAGGAGCGCAGCGAGAGCCCGCTCCGGCAGTCGGCTCACCCAGGCGGGCACGATGTCGTCGCCGGCGAATGCCACGGGGTCGGCGAGCACGGGCAACGTGTAGTCCCAGACGTCGTAGGCAGCGAAGAGCCGCCGCAGTCCCGCCGGCGTGTAGTAGTGCTCGTAGTAGTGATCACCCTTGCCGGCCAGCCGGAGGTAGCGATCCGCGAGCCGTTGCGGGAGCCACGACAGCAAGGGCAATCGGTGATGCGGCTCGAGGACCTGCCACTTGTGCCCGACGCCCAGGTAGAGGACCCCACCGGGTCGCAGCACGCGATGGATGTCGGCGACGACGGCCTCGGGGTTCACGACGTGCTCGTAGATGTGGTTGAGGACGACGACGTCCATCGAATCGTCTGCGAAGGGCAAGTCCTCCCCGCGCGCCACCTGGAAGTCGACCCGGTCTCCGAAGCGCTGGCGCGCCTTGGCCAGGCCGGGTTCGTCGATGTCGACGCCGTGCGTCGCCGCGCCGGCCAGGGCCAGCTCGTCGGCTATGAAGCCGGCCGAGCACCCGACATCGAGGGCTCGCAGACCCGTCAGGTCCTCGACGCCGAGGCCGTGACGAATGACCGCGATCAGCTTGCGCGCCTTCTGCCGACGTTTGCCCTCGTCGAGCATCTTGGCCATCTGCTCGGAGTAGGCAAGTTGCTCTTCGCGCTCACTCATGGTCACTCATGATCACTGCTCACCGCTCCCGATGAGGTGGTGCCGTCGGGCCCAGAGGTAGGCGCCACCGGCCACGAGCAGGTCAATGACCACCGACAGGAAGCGGTGCACGACGACGACGGCGGTGGCCGCCGCGGTCGACGTGAAGGGAGCCAGCATGAGGACGAGCAACCCGTCGCGGACACCGAATCCGGCGGGAACGAGCACCGAGAACATGCCGATGGCGGCCGCGAGGCAGAACCCGCAGACGGCCGCGAGGAAGAGCGTGCGTCCCTCGACGTCGGGAGCCAGTCCGGCGGCCAGCACCCAGGCCGCGGCACCCATCGCGACCCAGGCGCCGACGAAGAACACGACGGTGGTGGCCAGCGCACGCGCACTGAGCGGCTGCGGCAACGGCTGGCGACCGAGCAGGCGCAGCCCTCGGTCGAGCAGTGCATTGAGCAGCCGCGGCCAGAGCACGACGACGGCGAGCAGGATGGCCAGGACGACCCACCAGGGCGAGACGGCGTCCTCCGGGGCGCGCCGCAACAGCAGCGGCACCGCAGGAAGGCCGACGAGGGTGCCGGTGAGGGCTGCGAGCGCGATGTTGAGGAGCCCGGCCACGCCCAGCGTGCGGCGAGGGACACCCAGGCGCCCGCCCATGTCCGCCTGCACGGCGATGCTCCAGACCGAGCCGGGGAGATACTTCCCCAGTTGTCCGACGAAGAAGACACTCGCGCTGGACGGCAACGGCAAGGGCGTGCCGAGGTCGGCGAGCAGAACCCGCCAGCCCACGAGCGTCAGCCACGGCGCGACGAGGGCGAGCAGGAAGGCACCACCCAGGGATAGCCAGGAGAGCCGGGCCAACTCTGGCGCCACCTTGTCCCAATTGCCCTGCAGCGCAACGAAGATCGCGACGAGCACGAGGAGGCCCACGACGATCCGCGCGCCGTCGAGCAGTCGCTTCCTCGTCACCGGTCTCGCCTATCGCCGACGGAAGGTCAGCCGCAGGATCCCGTATGCCGCGGCGTCGCCTCCCGCGACCGCGCCCCCGTCGCGACGCATGCGGCGCATGAGGTCACCGTCCAGGTCGCCGACGAGCACCAGGCCGAGGTCGCCGGCGCGTGCCAGGACACCCCGGATGTCGGCCGGGGTGAGCGCCCACTCGGGGTCGCCCTCTCCGAGCGGCAGGGTGATGACGAGCAGGCCGCCGGAACGCAGTGCCCACGAGGCCTGACCGAGGGCATGGTCGATGTCGTCGGCCGCGCACCCACCGGGATGGAGGCGGGTGATGACGTCCAGGCTCGCGGTGTCGACGTCGAGGACCTCGACCGAGGTCCGCCGACCGGTCAACTCCAGCTCGACCGGGGCGAAGCCCAGCGCCCGCACCCAACGCGACAGCGGGCTCTTGGTGCCGGACTCGTCGACGATGACGGCGTCGCGGCGCCCATCGCCGTCGGTGATCCGCACGATGGCGGCCAGGGCACCGAGCGCCGCCCAGGCAGCCACCGCGTCGGCGCACTTGGGGAGCCCGAGGTCGGCAGCGGACTGCCGGGCGTCGACGGCGTCGCTGTCCAGAGTGAGGACGTCGGACGGTCGGATCCAGGCGGGGAAGTCGGTGGGACGCAGCGCCAGGACCGGCGTCGACCGCAGCCGAGCGCGCAGTCCGGCGACCTGGTTGCGCACCCGCCCGCCGATGCTGTTGGCCGGTGGTGGGACCGGCCGGTCACCGATCGCGTCCGATTCGGCACTGGCCAAGGCCTCGAGCGCGCCGACATAGTGCGCCCAGGGCCCCGACTCGTCGAGGGGACGCACGCTGGAACGCAACTGCGCGGCATACGAAGGGTCGGCGAGGCGGGTCAGGGCGGCGGTGAGGGCCGGCACGTCGCCGGGTGGCACGAGCAGGCCGTCGACCTCGTCGCGGACCTGCTCGGCGAAGGTGCCGACCGACGACGCGATGACGGGCAGGCCGTGGCGGCGGGCGAGCAGGACGTTCTGGGACGCCGTGGCATCGCGGTAGGTGAGGGCCAGGACGTCGTGCCGGGCGAGCAACTCGGGGATCCGGTCGGCGGGGACATATCCCCCGTGGACCTCGACCCGGTCCTTGAGCAGTGGGTCGCGCGCCAACTCCTTGACGGTGCGGCCGGCGTCTCCCCACATCTCACCGGCGACCGTGACGGTGACGTCCGGAACCTCCTTGGCGGCCTCGAGCAGCAGGTCGACGCCCTTGTAGTCACGCACGATGCCCAGGGCAAGGATGCGAGTGCGCCCGTCCCCGGGCACGGCGGTGATCGCCGGGCCACCGGGCAGATGGGGTGGCAGGTCGAGTTCGCGGACGTGCCGTGCCCCCAGCTCGGTGGCCAGTCGGGCCTGCGCGTCGCTGTGGACGACGACCGAGTCGACCCGCGAAAAGAACGCGGTGAGCAGTTGGCGGTCGCCGGGGCGGGCCTCGTGCGGCAGGACGTTGTGCGCGATGACGATCGTGCGCGGGCCGATGCCGGTCGCATTCGTGCGGGCGGCGCCTGCGGCCCGCAGCAGTGCCAGGTGGGCCGGGATGACCGGTGGGATGACGTGCACGACGATGATCGCGTCCATGTCGGCCAGCCGGCGACCGGTGCGGATCCAGGTGTCCGGACGCGCCCAGGACAGCGCGCGAATGGTGCGCGGGAAGGGCTCGACATCGGGAGCGCCCCCGGGCACGGCCTGCTCTCCCGGGTAGATCAGGCTCGGGTAGAGATGGCTCCACGACACCAGGGTGACGTCGTGCCCGGCGTCGGCGAGTTCGTGCGCCAAGGTGGTCGTGTGGGATGCCACGCCACCCTTGTAGGGATGGCTGGGTCCGACCACCGCGATCTTGAGCGCAGCGGGCGATGTGAGATCCCGCCCGCCGATGACGTTGTCAGACACCGTCTCTCGATCTCACGACGAGGTCGGACAGCAGGGCGAGGGAGCCGATCATCACGCCACTGACGACGAGGAGCACCGTGTTGGCGGGGAAGTAGAAGGGGTGACGCACCATGTCGACCACGCCCTTGACGACGCCGAGGAGGATCAGCCAGATGGCCGGCGGCATGAGGACCTTGAGGGGGTCGAAGTACATGACCATCCGCAGCACCTGGAGGATGTAGCGGTAGGCATCGGAGACGAAGTGGAACTTGCTCGTCCCGGCTCGCTTGGCATAGGTGGTCTCGACGTACTTGATGTCGTGCTGGTTGGACAGGAAGGCGATCGTGATCGTCGTGACGCACGAGAAGCCGGCCGGGAGCAACCGCAGGTATGGCAGCGCCACCTCGCGGCGGAAGGCCCGCAGCCCACTGTTGAGGTCGGGGATCTTGGTCTTGGTCAGCCATTCGGCGACCTTGCGGATGAACCACTTGGCGGGGACCCGGGCCCACTTGTGGGTACCCTCCTCGGTGGTCCGCGCCCCCACGACCTGGTCATAGGTCGCGTCGTCGCGCAGGATGCGGACCAGGTCCGGGATCTTCTCGTTCTCGTAAGTCATGTCCGCATCGGTCCACACGACGACCTCGCCGCGGGCCTGCTGGGTGCCGATCCGGCGGGCCGTGCCGGAGCCACCGTTGCGCCGGAAGGGCAGGATGCGCAGGTGGGCGTAACGCTGGGCCGCATCGCGCAGCACCGCGAGCGTGTCGTCGGTGCTCGCGTCGTCGATGCAGAGCACCTCATAACTGAACTCGCTGGCGTTCATCGTCGCCGTGATGCGCTCGATCTCCTTGAGCACGTGGGCGCCCTCGTTGTAGCAGGGCAGCACGATCGTCACGTAGGGCGCCGGTCCCGCGCCGGCGGGCCCGTCCTCGATGGGGTATGCCGCGTGCCCGGCGTGGCGGGAGATCGCACCGTAGTGGGGGCTCGTGCTGGGCGGGGTGACCGGAATCAACTCGGTCTCGGCATGCTCGTTCATCGCCGTCGAGCCTACCCGCGCGATGTGAGAGCGTAGGTCCCATGGCCGGCCTGTCGACCGACGCGATCCTCACCCTGCTCCAAGAGGTCGCCGCCGACCTCATCACTCCGCGCTTTCGATCCCTGGCCGAGCACCAGGTCATGGAGAAGAACCCCGGGGACCTGGTCACCGTGGCCGACCGGGAGGCGGAGGTGGCGATCACGGCGGCGTTGACCGCGGCATACCCCGACGTCGTCGTGCTCGGTGAGGAGGCGCACAGCGCCGACCCCAGCCTGCTCGAGCGCTACCTCGCCGCCGACCACACCTTCACCGTGGACCCAGTGGATGGGACCAAGAACTTCGTCGAGGGCTCGCCCGACCATGCCGTCATGGTCGCCGAGTCGCGCGCAGACGAGACGGTGCGCGCGTGGATCTGGCAACCGGAGCACGAGGTGGCGTGGGTGGCCGAGCGCGGTGCAGGGGTGTGGCGCAACGGCACCCGCGTGGTGCGGACCCCGCTCCGGGACGTGTCAGCAGCTCTGGGCGCGACGTCGACCTGGGCGCTGCGCGGCAAGCAACTGGGCCACCTGCCGACCATGCGCCTGTCCTGGGTCTGCTGCGGCGTGGACTACCCGCACCTGCTCGACGGCGACTGCGACTACATCATCTACACCCGCAGCAACGCCTGGGATCACCTCCCCGGCACCCTCATGGTCGCCGAGGCCGGTGGGGCCTTCGGGCAGGCCGACGGCTCGCCCTACACCCGCCGCTCGGACGTGCGCGGCCTGGTCGTGGCCGCCGACCCGCAGACATATGCCATGGTGCAGCCGCTCGCGCAGGAGGCACTCACGCGGTCTCGCTGACGTGGCCGCGTGGGATCAGGGCCTGGCGAGGCGGACCACGAGGGCCAGCGGATCGAGGTGGCTGGGTCGGCGCTCGAGAGCATGTTCGCTCTCCTGGACCGTCTGGTCGACGATCGTCATCCACTCCCCCAGTCCCGAGACAGCGCTGCTCGGGTCATCGTCCGCCGACAGGTAGACGAGCCTTCCGCCCGCTGCCGCAACGCTTTCCCGCACCTGCTGGGCGGCCGCCACCAGTGCCGCCTGGTCTCGGCGCAGAGCAGGACTGGTCGCCAGGGACGCATTCCCACACTGGCCCCTCACGACCTGCACCCACTCGTTCGCCGCCCGCGCGTCGACCATGAGCACGACATCGCGGGGCTGAAGTGCCGCGCACACCTGCTCCACAGCCGTCAATGAACCCGCCTCGACTCGCGCACTTGCGAGCGGCCACGTCGCGAAGGCGGTCGGCACCACCATTGCGACCGCCGCAAGGGCAGCGACCGCCCGCCCGACCCCCCGACCCCCCAGTCGAGTGAGGAGAACATGCGGTATGCCGTGGGGCTGAGACGGCGTGTTCTCCTCACTCGACGTGGGGGCTGGGGGCTTTGGCGACAGTGGGGGCACGGATCCAGCGGCGAGATGGCGGATCGCCACGAGGGCGAGGAGCAGGACCAGCGGGATGGCGATGACGAGGCGACGCTCGGCCCACGGATGGTCCGGTGTGATCCCCGGCCGCCAGAGCGTCATCAGGGTCGATCCGAGGGCCACCAGCAGGGGCCACGACCAGGGCGGCAGGTCCTGCGCGGCAACCCATCGCGTGGTCGCATGATGCACCAGCCAGACCAGGGCCAGGGCGGCGAGCACCAAGGAGATCGGACCGAGCCACCAGTTCAGCCAATCGACACTCTGCTCGGCATAGGTGCGGGCCCCGTCGACCGGCAGTCCCTGCCGGGTCTGCATGCCGGCGACATAGCGCGCCCCCGGGTCGTTCGGGTCCTGACGGGCCGTCATCCAGAGCGGTCTGGAGGCCAGCCCGATGAGGACCAGGGCGGTCAGGCCGCCGACGGCGCGTGGGAGGCGCGCGGCATACCACTGGGGGAGGCGGGCGCCACGACGCTGCCACCACAACCCGCCGAGCATGACCAGTGCGACGGCGACTCCGATGGCGAGCAGCGGCAGCAGGCTCCCGGCAATGTCGCCGAGGTAGCGAGGCGACAGTCGTAGGCCGGCCAGCAGGCCGACCCCTGTCGACACACCGACGCCGACGAGCAGGGGTCGCGCCCACACCCGTCGCTGGGCCGCCGCCAGCCCCACGACGATCAGCAGGAGGATCGCCTCGCGCAGGCCGTCGATGCGCACCAAGGTGGTGCCGCCGACGAGCAGTCCGGCGAGGAGTGCGTGGCGACGCGCACGGGCGTCATCGGCGCTGGCGGCAAGGCTCAGGGCGAGGAAGCCGGCACCCAGGGTGAGCATCGACAGTGGCTCGGAATAGGTCGAACGCGAGAGGTGCAGGATCGGGAAGGCCACTGCGGTGAGCCCCGCCGCCATGGCTCCCCACCAGGCACCGAGGAATCGGGCAGCCAGCAGGCCGATCGCGAGCAGCCCGAATGCTCCCGCGATTCCCGGCAGCCAGAACGCTGTCCGCGGACCGCCGACCCAGATCCCCAGCCCATAGGTCGCGGCCGGACCGATGACGAACTGCGGCTGGATCGCCGGGTGGTCCACCCCACCGACCGCGTAGAAGGCCGGACTCGCCAGGGTGATTCCGGGCAACTCCAGGACTCGGGAGCCCCCGAGGATGTCGGCGTCGACCGGCACGACCCGCGAGCCGGTCGTGGCGAGCGAGATCGCCGCCTGGAGATTGCTCGCCGAGTCGCGCCGCGGGAGGACCTGCTCGGCGTGCGTGGTTCCTGCCCAGACGGCGAAGGCCACGCAGATCGCGACCAGCACCCCGGTGGCGGCGTTGTTCCGGATTGCCGCGGTTGGCCCCCGCCGGGAACAACCGCGGCAATCCGGAACAACGCCGACAAGGAGCCAGGAGCCGACCGCGAACAGCAGGGTGGCGGGGACGACGAGCCAGACCCTCCACCACCCGGCGGCTGCCAGGACGACGGACAGCGCACAGTGCGCGACCAGCCACAGGCCCGCGGTGACGACGAGGCGCTCCAGGCGCGCGGGCGCGCTCGCTGTCGTCTCCACCCGCCCAACGGTATGCCGCGTGCTCGCCTACGGTGGGCAGGTGCCCCTCCCAGCTGACGTCCTGCCCACGCTCCTGCGCCTCGATCCCGGCGCACCCCGGATCACCTGCTACGACGACACCGGCGGCCCGACCCACGGCGAGCGCATCGAACTGAGCGCCAAGGTCCTGGCGAACTGGGTCGCCAAGGCCGCCAACCTGCTCCAGGACGAGTTCGACGTGAGCAGCGGCACGAGCGTGCGGCTCGCGCTGCCGGCCCATTGGCGCACGGCCTACTGGGCCCTGGCGTGCTGGTCGGTGGGCGCGACCGTCCTGCTCGGCACTCCCGAGGAGACAGCCGATCCCGACGACCTCGCCCTGACCGTCACCGACGACCCCGTGCTGGCCGCCACCGCCGATCCCGCCGTCCTCGTCACCCTGGCCGGGCTGGCCCGCTCCGCCCCGACGCCACCACCGGTCGGGGTGCTCGACGAGGCCAGGGAACTGGCCACCTTCCCGGACGCCTTCACCGCCCGGGACGAACCCGATCCCAGCGGGGCCGCGCTTGCCACGGGACTCGGCACCGCGGCATACCGAGACCTGGTGGGCCCGGCGGGCGCGGACCGCACCCACCTGCTCGACCCCGACCCCGAGACCTTCCTGCGCACCGCTCTCGACACCTGGGCCGCAGGCGGCTCGGTCGTCCTGACCCGAGGTGTGCCCGACGACCACACTCTCACCCGGCGCATGGCGGCAGAGCACGTCACCGCCGCCTGGCCCACCCGATAGGGTCGCCTCATGGACAAGGTCGTCTCCTCGGCAGCCGATGCCGTGTCCGACATCCCCGACGGCGCCACCCTGGCCGTCGGCGGGTTCGGTCTCTGCGGCATCCCGTCGGTGCTCATCCAGGCCCTGCACGACAAGGGGGTGATCGACCTCGAGGTCGCCTCCAACAACTGCGGCGTCGACGACTGGGGGTTGGGAATCCTGTTGGCGGACAAAAGGATCCGTCGGATGATCTCGTCCTACGTCGGGGAGAACAAGGAGTTCGCCAGGCAGTACCTCTCGGGTGAGCTCGAGGTCGAGCTGACCCCCCAGGGCACCTTGGCCGAGCGACTGCGCGCCGGCGGCGCCGGCATTCCGGCCTTCTTCACGATCACCGGTTCGGGTACGCAGATCGCCGACGGCGGACTGCCGTGGCGGTATGCCGCGGACGGCTCGGTTGCCGTCGCCTCACCGAAGAAGCAGGTCCAGACCTTCGAGGTCGACGGGGTCGCGCGTGACTACGTGCTCGAGGAGGCGATCCGCGCCGACTTCGGCCTGGTGCGGGCGTGGAAGGGCGATCGTCACGGCAACCTGGTCTTCAACAAGTCCAGCCGCAACTTCAACCCGCTGTGCGCGATGTCGGGAAAGGTCACCATCGCCGAGGTCGAGGAACTCGTCGAGCCGGGCGAACTCGACCCGGACTCGATCCACCTGCCGGGCATCTATGTGCAGCGTGTGGTCCCCCTCACGCCCGAACAGGCCCAGGACAAGCGGATCGAGCGACGCACCGTCCGCGCGAGGGAAGGGGCCTGAGCCATGGCACTGTCACGTGAGGAGATGGCGGCCCGCGCCGCCAAGGAGTTGTCGGACGGGTCCTACGTCAACCTCGGGATCGGCCTGCCGACGCTGGTCCCCAACTATGTCCCCGACGACGTCGAGATCGTCCTGCAGTCCGAGAACGGCATCCTCGGCGTCGGCGCCTATCCCTTCGAGGAGGATGTCGACCCCGACCTGATCAACGCCGGCAAGGAGACGGTCACCCTGCGCAAGGGCGCTTCCTTCTTCGACTCCTCGACGAGCTTCGGGATGATCCGCGGCGGCAAGGTCGACGCCGCGATCCTGGGTGCCATGCAGGTCTCGGTCGTCGGCGACATCGCCAACTGGACGATCCCGGGCAAGATGATCAAGGGCATGGGCGGCGCGATGGACCTGGTGCACGGCGCCAAGAAGGTCATCGTCCTCATGGAGCACGTCGCCAAGGACGGCTCACACAAGATCGTGCAGGAGTGCACGCTGCCCCTGACCGGCCAGCGCGTCGTCGAGCGCATCATCACCGACCTGGCCGTCATGGACATCACCGACGACGGCCTGGTCCTGCGCGAACTCGCTCCCGGTGTTACCGAGGAGCAGGTCAAAGAGGCCACCGGGCCCGACTTCACCGTCGACCTGCAGCCGGCGCCCACCCACTGACAACTACCCTGAGCGGGTGAGCTCCACCCGCCCCGACCCGACCGTGACGCCGGACGTCACGGTCGTCGTCGTCACGTGGGAGCAACGCGAGCTCACCCTTGCCGCTCTTGATTCGCTTGCAGCACAGACGATCCCGCACCGCGTGCTGCTCGTCGACAATGCCTCGACCGATGGCACGGCCGAGGCGGTGGCGATCGGACACCCCGAGGTGGAGGTCCTGCGACTGCCGACCAACACCGGCTTCGCGGGCGGCATGGCGGCTGCGATCGATCGCGTCGACACCCGCTACACCGCGCTTCTCAACAATGACGCCCGCGCCGATCCCGACTGGCTCGTCGCGTCCGTCGCGGTCCTCGACGCCCAGCCGAACGTGGCGGCCGCGACGAGCAAACTCCTCCTCGACGACGGGTCACCCACCGCGCGCGTCAACAATGCCGGTGTCGTCCTCCTCGACTCCGGATATGGCGCCGACCGGGGCCTCGGTGAGGTCGACGACGATCGCTTTGCCGAGCCGGTCGAGGTCTTCGGCTTCTCCGGTGGCGCGGCCGTCCTGCGCACGCTCGCCGTCAAGGCCGTCGGCGGCTTCGACGCCTCGCTCTTCATGTACTACGAGGACACCGACCTCTCCTGGCGGCTGCGGCTGGCCGGCTGGCGGATCGTCTATGTCCCCACCGCCGTCGTCCACCACCGTCACGCCGCCAGCTCGGATCCCGCCTCCGTCATGTTCGCCCGCCACACCGAGCGCAACCGCCTCCTGCTCCTTGCTCGCCACGCTCCCCTCGCGTATGCCGCGAGCCGCACCGCCCGCTTCCTGCTCACGACCGCATCGCTCGCCGCGAAGAAGGCCACCGGCCAGGTGGTGCCGCCGGACCACGTCTTCGACCCCGCCCTGCGCCTGCGGGTGCTCGGCGAAGTGGCCCGCCTCCTCCCTGACACCCTGCGGCGGCGATCCCGCGCCGCCCACGGTGACCGACGCGCGCCGACGGTCCGGCACTGGAGCGGGCGAGATCACGATGCGGGCGAGGTGCGGTGAGCATGCGGATCGGTCTGGACTGCACTCCCCTGCTCGGCCGGCGCAGCGGCATCGGCACCTACACCCGCCACCTGCTCGAGGCCCTCGTGGACCGCTACCCGCACGACGAGTTCGCCGCGACCGCCTTCACGTGGAACGGGCGTCGCGAGTTGGCAGAGGCCGTGCCTCCCGGCGTGACCGTGGCCAGTCGCCCCGTGCCGGCCCGCCTCCTGCGCCAGGCCTGGCAACTCACCGAACGGCCGCGGATCGAGGACCTCGCCGGCCGCCTCGACGTCTTCCATGCGACCAACTTCCTCATGCCGCCCGTCGGCCGGGCGGCCGGGGTCGTCACCATCCATGACCTCGCCTACCTGCGCTTCCCGGAGACCGTGTCGGCCGCGACCTTGGCCTACCGCGAACTCGTCCCCAAGGGACTGGCGCGCGTCGGTGCCGTCGTCGTCCCCAGCCGGGCCGTCGCCGACCAGGTCCTCGACGCGTATGCCGTGGACCCGGCGTCCGTGGTCGTCACCCACGAGGGCGTGGACCCGGTGTGGGGGGCCACCGCCCCGAAGACGCCAGATGCCCTGCGGCAGTGGGGAATCGCCGAGGACTTCCTCGTCGTCGTGGGCACGCTCGAGCCCCGCAAGAACCTCCCCCGTCTCCTCGCTGCCTACACCGCGGCCCTGCGCGACGACCCCGACCTGCCCCAACTCGTCATCGTCGGCGGCCAGGGCTGGGGCGATGCCCTCGACCTCACCGGCGTCCCGGACGGCCAGGTCGTCACCCCGGGCCATCTGCCCTGGGCGGACCTGCGCGGCGTCGTCGCCTCGGCCCGGGCGCTGCTCTTCCCCTCCTTGGACGAGGGCTTCGGCCTGCCGCCCTTGGAGGCGCTGGCCTGCGGCACACCCGTGCTCGCCGCCGACATCCCGGTCCTCCGCGAGGTCCTCGGGGACCAGGCCCTCTTCGTCCCGCCGCTGGACGTCGAGGCCATCGCGGCAGGCATCGCCGACGTCACGGCTGCTCCGGTCGGCACGGCGACCACGCGCCGGGACTGGGCGGCCCGCTTCACCTGGCGGGCGTGCGCCGAGGCGACGCACACGGCATACGACCTGGCAGTGCAGCGGACCCGCTGATCAGATGAGGTTCTCCGGGGCCGTCTCGCGGACGGCCTCCCCGTCATCGAGCCTGACCTCACCCGGGATGCACCGGACGCTGCCCCCGCTGATCCGAAGGCCATCGATGCGCGCGGCGGCCATGAGGGTGTCGTCGACGAAGATGCCCAGCCCCAACGAGAAGTCCCCGGGCATGTCCGGCCACTCCTCGATCTGCCACGAGAGTGCGTGCGTCCCGACCGTCAACTCCGCGGCCGGCACGGTGTGGAATCGGGGCGTCACATGGGCCACGGCATCGGGCTGGCCGGGCGCGTTGACGTGGAGCGAGAACTTGGCCTTGGCGGATGGCTGTCTCAACACCTCGACCTGGCACGAGACGGTGGCGCGGGCGCCGACGACGAACTCCTCCAGGGGCGCACCAGTGCTCGGATCGACGACGGCGAAGTCGATGATCCGGGCCAACTCGCCGTCGATGGTGGCGACTCCGTCGACCCCCAGGAGCTTGTTGAGCCGCTTGATCGTCTGACGCGGCGGCCCGTCGAAGAGGACCCGGCCGTGGTCGAGGAGAACGGCCCGGGTGCACAGCGACTCGATCTGACCGGCCGCATGGGAGACGAAGAGGATCGTCTTGCCCTGTCGCTGGAAGTCCTCGATCCGGGCCAGGCACTTGCGCTGGAAGGCGGCGTCACCGACGGCCAGCACCTCGTCGACGATGAGGATGTCCGGGTCGACGTGGACGGCGACCGCGAAGCCGAGCCGGACGTACATGCCCGACGAGTAGTGCTTCACCGGGTAGTCGATGAAGGGGCCGAGCTCGCTGAAGTCCACGATCGCCTCGAAGAGGCGGTCGGTCTCCTCCCGCGGGACACCGAGGAGAGCAGAGTTGAGATAGACGTTCTCGCGCCCCGTGAGTTCGCCGTCGAAGCCGGCGCCCAGTTCGAGCAGGGAGGCGACCCGGCCCCGCACCTCGACGGTGCCGTCGTTGGGTCGCAGGATCCCGGAGAGGACCTTGAGCAGGGTCGACTTGCCCGAACCGTTGGGGCCGGTCAGGCCGACGGTCTCGCCGCGGCGTACCTGCAGATCGACGTCACGAAGGGCCCAGAAGACATCGCCCTCGGACTGCTCTCGGCGAACCATCCGCTCCTTGAGGCTGGTCGCCCGCCGGTGGTAACTCGCGAACCTCTTGCTGACCCCGCGGGCATCGATGAGGATCTCACCCTCCATGGGTGCCGTCGGGCTCACGGCACCCGACCCCTGCGTCGTCGTCACAGTTCCTCCGCGAAGTCCGCTGACCGGCGCCGGAAGAGCCAGATCCCGGCCGCCAGGAAGATCGCGGCCGTGATGGCGCTCATCCCGAGCGCCTGCACGTAGTAGAGGTTGTCCGCACTCGGCAACAGGAGCTGACCGACCTGCCCACTGTCGCGCGCGGCCTGGTTGTCCGGGTAGCGAACGACCCCGTAGAGCGCACGCTGCATGGCGATCACCGGGCCGGCCATCGGGTTCAGGTAGTAGAGCCATTCGATGACGTGGTTGTTCACCTGGGTGTGCACCAAGGTGGCCGGGTAGATGATCGGCGTCATCCACATCCACGCGAAGAGCGCCACCTCGACCAGATGCTGGGTGTCCCGCAGGCGAACGGTCGACGCGGCCGTGAACAGCCCGAGCCCGATCGTCGCGGCCAGGACGACGATGAGTGCCGGGATGATGAGGAGCAGCTCAGGGCGCAGCGGGGGCATCCCGACGACGAAGAGGGCGACCACCAGCACGATGTACTGCAGCGCCACCTGCACTCCGGCGAAGCCGATCGAGGCCAGGGGGAGGGACTCGTGGGCGAAGGGCACCTTCTTGACCAGACCCGCATTGGCCAGGATCGATGTCGTCGCCCCCGACACGCCCATCGTGAAGAAGTTCCAGATCAGCATCCCCGACATCAGGAAGAGGCCGAAGTAGGGGACGGCGGACTTGAACACCACGGCGAAGACGAAGGTGTAGACCACGAGGATCAACAACGGATTCGCGAGCGACCACAGGAAACCCAGCGTCGATCCCTGGTACTTGACCTTGAGATCCTTGCGGATGAGTTGACCGATGAGTTCGGTTCGCAGCCGGGATTGGGTGCCCGACGGGCGCGTGACCCCCATGCATGTCCTTCCGCAGCCGCGCGTGCCTGTACTGTGCCCGACAGGATACAGGCGTGAGGAGCTGAGCCCGTGCGCGTTGACTTCCTGGCCGAGCAGGTGTGTTCGCGGGTTCCCGGCGGCACCGGCCGGTATGCCGCGCAATTGCTCGCCCACCTGGCCACCAGCGCGTCCGGTGAGGATCTCCACCTGCGTGCGGTCGTCGGCCGGCCCTGTGCCCGGGTGACCGACATCGTTCCCCGGGTGCGCACCATCGGAGTTGGTGGACCGGTCCTGGCCCGGCTCTGGGAGCGCGGTCTGCCCCCGACCCTTGGCCCGGGAGCAGATGTGGTCCACGCCCCCACCCTGCTCGTGCCACCGGTCCGCAAAGCGGCGCTGGTGGTCACGGTGCACGACGCCGTGCCGTGGACGCACCCCGAGACCCTGACCCCTCGGGGCGTGAGCTTCCATCGGCGGATGGCCGAGCGCGCCGTGGCGCGGGCCGACCTGATCATCACGCCCACCCAGCGGGTCGCGCACCAACTGGCCGAACTGCTCGACCCCCCCTGCCCGGTGCAAGCCATCCCGCTGGGCGTGACCCCGATGCCGGTCCCTCCGGACGCACCGGCGCGACGCGTCGGACTCGGTATCGGCCGGGCACCTTATGTCCTCTTCGTCGGCACCCGGGAGCCGCGCAAAGGTCTCGACGTGCTGGTGACGGCCATGGGCCACGCCGAGCTGAGCCACCTCGACCTGGTCGTCGTCGGGCCGATCGGCTGGGGCGACGTCGACGTCCTCACCGCCTCGAACCACGCCGGTATCGGGTCCCGGGTCCACCTGCTCGGGGCGGTGTCCGACGAGGACCTCGCCGCTGTCTACGCGGGCGCAGCAGCCCTCGCGTTGCCCAGCCGCGCCGAAGGTTTCGGAATTCCCGTCATCGAAGCGATGGCCCATGGCGTTCCGGTCGTCATCAGCGACGATCCGTCCCTGCTCGAGACCGCTGGCGGGTGGGCAACCATCTCCGCCATCGGTGACCCGGATTCACTGGCGCAGGCTCTGGTGAGCGCGACCTCGGGCTCGGCCGGGATGACGGCGATGGTCGCGGGGGCCTGGGAACATGCCGGCGAACTCACCTGGGAGCGGGCCGCGCAGCGGACCCTCGCGGCATACCGAACGGCGCTCGGTCGCGCCTGACCCGACCATCGCGGGGTGCCCGAGAGCGCCTGACGTGGCCGGTCGCGCGCGCCTGTCCACCTACACTGGGTCAGTGACCAGCCCGACCAGACGCCATGTCCTGATCGTCACCGGGGAACCCTTGGGCACCAAAATGGCTGGCCCTGCCATCCGCGCCCTGGAGATGGCCACCCTGCTCAAGCCCGACAATGACGTGATCCTCGCGACGATGGGGCGATGCGACCTCGTCATCGAGGGCATCACGACGGTCCATCTCAATCACCAGAACGCGCGCCAACTCGTCGAGGGATCCGACGTCATCATCTTCCAGGGCGTCTTCCTGTCGATCTACCACTGGGCAGCCAACAGCGACGCGGTGATCGTCCCCGACATCTATGACCCCTTCCATCTGGAGACCCTCGAGCAGGAGAGCGACCGGCCGATGGCCGAGCGGTGGGAGGTCTCCCACATGACGGTCGAAGCCCTCAACCACCAGATCCGACGCGGCGACTACTTCGTCTGCGCCTCGGAGAAGCAGCGCGACTTCTGGCTCGGCCAACTCGCCGGTCAGGGTCGGATCAACCCCACGAGCTACGACGAGGATGCCTCTCTCCGCCGACTCATCGACGTGGCGCCCTTCGGGCTGCCGGAGGAGCCGCCCGTCCAGAAGCAGCATGGCCTGCGGGGGGTCATCGACGGCATCGGCCAGGACGACAAGGTGATCCTGTGGGGTGGCGGGGTCTACAACTGGTTCGACCCCTTGACCCTGATCCGCGCCATGGCGGTGGTCGCCGAGAAGGTGCCCGAGGCGCGGCTGGTCTTCATGGGCATGAAGCACCCCAATCCGGATGTCCCCGCCATGGCCATGGCCAACCACAGCCGGGAACTCGCCGAGCAACTCGGCCTCACCGGTCGGCATGTCTTCTTCAACGAGACCTGGGTGCCCTATCAGGACCGGGCCGATCTCCTGCTCGACGCCGACATCGGTGTCAGCTGCCACTTCGACCACATCGAGACGGAGTTCAGCTTCCGCACCAGGATCCTGGACTACCTCTGGGCGGGGCTGCCGATCGTGTGCACCCAAGGTGACGCCTTCGCCACGCTCGTGGAGACCGAGGGGCTGGGAGCCACGGCCGCACCGGAGGACGTGCTGGGCCTGGCCACCGCACTCATCGACCTGTTGACCGACGAGCCGGCCCGCGCTGCGGCTTCCGAGCGCGTCAAGGAGGTGGCCAAGCGCTTCACGTGGCGCCAGTCCCTGGCCCCGCTGATGGCGTTCATGGCCGATCCACGTCGGGCTCCGGACCTGCACCCGGACACACCCAGGCCGCACACACCCGCTGGGTTCGTGCACCGGCCCAAGTTCGGGCCGCGCGCCGACCTTGCCCTGTTCCGCACCTACCTCGACCAGGGTGGCCCGGGCGAGTTGGTGCGACGCATGACCGGGCGGGTGCGCCGCATCGCTCGCGAGACCGTGAGCGGCCGCTGACCGGCCCATGACTGGTTCCGCGACCACCCACGTCCTCCTCGACGCCACGGCGCTGCCCCCGGGCACGTCCCGTGGTGGGGTCTCGCGCTATGTCGATGAGCTCGTCGGGCACTGGCCCATCGAGCGTGTCGAGCTCACCGTCGTGGCCCAGCCCTACGACTCGGCCCGGTATGCCGCGCAGCTGGGTCCCGGGCGGGTCGTCACGGGGCCCGCAGCTCTGGGCCGACAGCCGGTGCGCCTGGCGTGGGAGCAGGTCGGGCTTCCTCGGCTCATCGCTCAACGTGACGTCGACGTCATGTTCAGCCCGCACTACACGATGCCGCTCGCCGGCCGACTCCTCCGTCGTGACGGTCGTCGGGTCGCGCAGGTCGTCACCCTGCACGACGCCACCTTCTTCAGTCACCCCCACCTGCACCACGGGGTGAAGGCGAAGTTCTTCCCGGCGTGGACCCGGGCCTCGGTGCGCCTGGCGGACGCCCTGATCGCACCGAGCCAGGCCACGGTCGACGAGGTGCGTCGGGTGACCGGGGCACCGGCGAACAAGTTCTCGGTCATTCCGCACGGGGTCGATCTGGAGCGTTTCCACCCGCCGACGGGCGCGGAGATCGAGGCCGCGCGCGAGTGGGCCGGTCTGGCCGACGGTGTCCCGTATGTCGCCTTCCTCGGCACCATCGAACCCCGCAAGAATGTCCCCGCGTTGATCCGGGCCTGGACGCAGGTGTGCCGCGAAGTCGCCGATCCACCGGCACTCGTCCTCGCCGGTGGTCGCGGATGGGACGACGAGGTCGATCCAGCCATTGCCGCGGTTCCGCACAACCTGACCGTCCGCCGGCCCGGCTTCGTGCCCGAGCACCTCGCCGCCGGTCTCCTCGGCGGCGCCGAGGTCGTCGCCTACCCCTCCCTCGGTGAGGGCTTCGGATTGCCGGTGCTGGAGGGAATGGCCTGTGGCACACCGGTGCTCACCACGTCGCTGCTCTCGCTCCCTGAGGTGGGCGGCGACGCGGTCCGGTATGCCGCGTCGCCGACACCCGACGATCTTGCCGACGCGCTGCGCGACCTGTTGGGTGACCCGGCCGAGCGATCTCGGCTCGCGGCGGCCGGCCTGGCTCGCGCCCAGGGGTTCTCGTGGCAGCACACGGTCGACGAGCACGTCTCGCTCATCGAAGGGTTGGCGAGCACCCAGGAGGCTATGCCATGACAGCGGACGTGCGGGTCGTCGTCGTGACCTACAACTCTGAGGGCTTCCTGGGGCCATTTCTCGACTCGGTCGCCGAATCGTCGCAGCGTGAGATCGCGGTCACGGTGTCCGACAACGGTTCTCGTGACGGCAGCCTCGCCATCGCCGAAGGACGGCCGGGCGTCACCGTCCTGCGCAATGGCACCAATCTCGGCTACGGCTCTGCAGCGAACAGAGGGGCGGCCGGTGCGGCCGAGGAGTGGCTGGTCATCGCCAATCCCGACGTCCGCCTCACCCCGGACTGCCTCGACACCCTCCTGGAGGCGGCCGAACGATGGCCCACGGCGGGCGTCCTCGGACCGGGGATCCTCACCCCCGAGGGTGAGCTCTACCCCTCGGCGCGCCTTCTGCCATCACTGCGACGCGGAGTCGGCCACGCCACCTTGGGCTGGGTCTGGCCGAGCAATCCGTGGAGCACCGCCTATCGCAACGACCGAGGTGAGCCCCGCGAGGGTGTGGTCGGCTGGCTGTCCGGATCCTTCATGGTGGTCCACCGAGCGGCCTTCGAAGCTGTCGGGGGGTTCGACGAGGGTTTCTTCATGTACTTCGAGGATGTCGACCTGTGCGACCGCCTCGGCCGCCAGGGGTGGACCAGCGTCTACGTCCCGCAGGCCAAGGTGCTCCACGTCGGTGGCCATTCGACCACGAAGGACCCGGCGTCGGCGGACCTCATGGCACGCACCCACCACCGCAGTGCCTACCGCTATCTCTCCGGTCGGTATGCCGGGCCCGCGCGGGCTCCCCTGCGCTGGGCGATCGGGGCCGGGCTCACCGTTCGCTACGGCCTGTCGCGGGTGGTGGCGGCCGTGGCTCACACCGCGGTGCCGACGCGGCGCATCCGGCCGACTCGAATCGATGGAGGGGCCTGACCATGGCCGACGACGGATCGCGCGCACGGCCCATACCCCAGGGTCGCCCGGGCACCTCCGGCTCCGGGGGTGCCGAGGACGACGACGTCTTCATCGTCGACACGCGTGGCCGCGGTCGCACGACGCCACCGCGCCCGGCCCGCCGTGAGGCGGAGCCGGCAGGACGGACCCCGGCCCCGCGGCATACCCCTGGGGAGCGGCGCCGACCACAGCAACGGATCCCTGCGCCGGCGGAGCCCACCATGCGTCGCCTCGACGACCAGGGACGCCCGGCCACGACCATGCCCCCGCCACGACCGCCCCAGGCGTCCCGGCCGCTGACGGCCGAGCAGCCGTCGCCCCCGCGCCCACCGCGTCGTCGCAGACCGCTGCGTTGGGCGCTGCTCGTCCTCGTCGTCGTGCTGGCCTATCTCCTGGGCGTGCCCCTGCACGCCTACTCCGAGGTGACACGCGTCAACGCCGCACCGGCCGGCGATCGGCCGGCGCCGGGCAAGGGCTCGAACTACCTGCTGCTGGGCTCGGACTCACGCGAAGGGCTCACCGCCGAGCAGCTCGACGAGATGGCCACCGAACAGGTCGAGGGCAATCGGACCGACACCATCATGGTGTTGCACCACAGTGACAGCGGCCCCTCGTCCCTGGTCTCGATCCCGCGCGACTCCTACGTGCCCATTCCGGGTCATGGCACCCAGAAGATCAACGCCGCCTTCGCGATCGGTGGGCCGCAGTTGATGGCGGCCACAGTGGAGCAGGCGACCGGCCTTCGGCTCGATGGCTATCTCGAGATCGGCTTCGGCGGCTTCGCGGGGGTCGTCGACGCACTCGGCGGCGTGAACATCTGTGTTGCGCAACCGATGGACGACCCGATGGCCGGGATCAACCTCCAACCCGGCTGCCAGGTGCTGAGTGGGCCGACCGCCCTGGGCTATGTGCGGGCCAGGCACTCCGACCCGCGCGGTGACATCGGCCGGGCGGAGCGTCAGCGACAGTTCCTCTCAGCGGTCGTCAAGGCGATCGCGACTCCGTCGACCGTCCTCAACCCGGTGAAGTACTGGAAGGTCACGCATGCCGGCGCCGCCGGAGTGCGTCTGGGAGAGGACACCTCACTGAGCGAGACCTTCACGATGCTGTCGACGATGCGCTCGGTCAGTTCAGGGGACGGCAACTCGCTCGTCGTGCCACTGAAGACGACCGCTCTGCAGACCAAGAACGCCGGGGTCGCCGTGCAGTGGGACAAGGAGCGCGCACTCGCGCTGTTCGAGGCACTCCAACGCGACGATCCGTTGACCGCTCCGCCGGCGGGCACGGACGGGGTCCCCTCCGGCTGAAGAACCCGCACCGAAGTTGTGGGCCGGTTCTCCGGTGCTCAGACACGGCAGAACCGGCACCCAAGGCCGGCGTCGGCCTCAGCCCTTGAGCAACTGACGCGCCATCACGATCCGCTGGATCTGGTTGGTGCCCTCATAGATCTGGGTGATCTTGGCGTCGCGCATCATCCGCTCGAGCGGGAAGTCGCGGGTGTAGCCCGCGCCACCGAGCAATTGCACGGCATCAGTGGTCACCCTCATCGCCACATCAGAGGCGTAACACTTGGCGGCCGCGCCGAAGAAGGACAGGTCAGCATCGTTGCGCTCGGACTTGGCCGCCGCGACGTAGACCATCTGGCGCGCAGCCTCGAGCTCCATCGCCATGTCGGCGAGCATGAACTGGATGCCCTGGAAGTCGGCGATGTGCTTGCCGAACTGCTTGCGTTCCTTGACGTAGGCCAAGGCATGGTCGAGGGCACCCTGGGCGATGCCGACGGCCTGCGCGCCGATCGTCACGCGCGTGTGGTCGAGGGTCCGCAGGGCGATCTTGAGCCCCTCACCGGGGTCGCCCACCATGCGATCGGCGGGGATGCGGCAATTGTCGAAGTGCAGCTCGCGCGTGGGACTGCCCTTGATCCCGAGTTTGCGCTCCTTCTCGCCGAAGGTGAAGCCCTCGTCGGACTTCTCGACCACGAAGGCGGTCACATTGTTGCCGCGCGGACCGTCGGGATCGGTGACGGCCAGGACCGTGTAGTACTGCGAGACACCGGCATTGGTGATCCACGACTTCTGGCCGTTGAGGACGAAGTGGTCACCGTCCGCCTTCGCCCGACACTTCATGCCCGCGGTGTCCGAGCCGGCCTCACGTTCGGACAGCCCGTAGGAGAATCCGGCTTCTCCACGTGCCAGCGGCGGGAGGTACCTGGCCTTGATCGCTTCGGATCCGCCCAGGATCACCGGCATCGAACCGAGCTTGTTGACGGCCGGGATGAGGGAGGCGCTGGCGTCGGCGCGGGCGACCTCCTCGATGACGATGCAGGTGGCGAGCGCATCGGCGCCCACCCCGTCGTACTCCTCCGGCACGTGTGGAGCGAAGAAGTCGCTGGCCACCAAGGCGTCGTGCGCCTCCTGGGGGTAGCGGGCCTCCTCGTCGACCGCCGCGGCATACGGGGCGATCTTGTCCTTGACCACCTCCTGCACCGCCGCGCGTAGTTCCTCGTGGAACTCGCTGGTCCGAAACAGGTCGAAGTCGTTCGCGCCGCTCACGCCGCCAAGGTTACCTGCGCGTATGCCGCGTGCTCACCGGCCGTGGGGAGCGCCACGCCCGCTCGAAGCCAATTTCCCGGAACAGATCTCGCAGCGGGACACACGTATACGTGTGTCCCGCTGCGAGATCTGTTCTCCCGCCGAACTCAACTCGCACCCGACCACATCCATACGTGTGTCCCGCTGCGAGATCTGTCCGGACGTCACGCGAGTTCCGGGATGACCTCTCGCTCGAAGGCCTCGACGCCCGAGGTGTCATAGGCCGCCTCGGCGAAGTTGGCGATGGCGTAGCCCAGCCCTGCCGTGCCGAGGGCGGTGAGACGCTCGAGGAGTTGCTCGGGGGTGCCGCAGCCCGGCGACGTTGCGTAGTGACGCATCCGCGCCTCGACCTTGTCCTGCGGCACACCGCCTCGCTCGAGGCGGTCGCGGATGCCGGCGAGCCGATCGTCGATCTCGCCTTGGCTGTGGCCGATGACGACATCGAGGTTGGTCGAACGCGTGATCTCGGCGTCGTCCCGCCCGACGGCGGCGCAGTGACCCCTGAGGAGCTCGTCCTTGTGCACGAAGTCCGGCAACGACCCACCGGCGAAGTTCGTGTAGTCGGCATACCGTGCGGCTATGCGGAGGGTGACCTTCTCGCCCCCACCGGCGATCCACAGGGGAATGCCGTTCGCCGGGCTGCCCTCGATGCTGCTGCCCTGCAAGGGCAACGGGAAGTTCAGCGCCCCAGCGACCTGGTAGTGGGTCCCGTCGAGCGTTCCGGAGCCGGTCGTCCACATCTGTCGCATGATCTCCACGCCCTCGCGCAGCCGGCCGAGTCGCTCCTTCGGCGGCGGGAACCCGTAGCCGTAGGCCCGCCATTCGTGCTCGTACCACCCGGCGCCGATGCCCATCTCGAGCCGTCCCCCGGACACGATGTCGACGGTCGTGGCCACTTTGGCCAGATAGGCCGGCGGCCGATACGCCATGCAGGTGCACATCTGACCGAGTCGGATCCGGGAGGTGATGCCGGCATAGGCCGCCATGAGCGACCACGCCTCATGGGTCGCCTCCTGCGTGGGATGCAGGAGCGTGTGGAAGTGGTCATAGACCCACAACGAAGCCCACTGATCGTTCTCGTCGGCCCGACGAGCAAGCCCCGCCATGACGCCCCACTGTTGGGCAGGATCGATGCCGACCAGATCGTGGCGCCAGCCCTGGGGAATGAAGAGTCCGAATCGCATTCCCCCATCCTGCCGCCTCCACGGCCGGCCGGGTGGGTTGCTTCCCACGCGAACCGCCCGGTCACGGTCACCTCCGACAACTACAGTGCAGCCATGCCTCCGCACGTTACGGTCGTCGGCACGTCCTACGTCGGCCTGTCCCTGGCTGTCCTGCTCAGCGAGGTCGCGGACGTCACCGCCTACGACATCGACGAGAGTCGGCTCGAGCTCCTCGGCCGCGGCCAGAGCCCCATCGACGATCCCGACATCGAGGCCCGGCTTGCCGCCGGCCCGCTCGACATGAGACTGACCAGTGACCGGGCCACGGCCTACGAGGGTGCGGACTTCGTCGTCGTCGCCACCCCGACCGACTACGACCCGGCGACGAACTATTTCAACACCACCTCGGTCGAGCAGGTCGTCGGCGATGTCATCACGATGGCCCCCACGGCGACGGCCGTCATCAAGTCCACCATTCCGGTCGGCTTCACGCGGCGCCTCCGGGCGCAACTGGGCACCGATCGGGTCATCTTCTCCCCCGAGTTCCTCCGTGAAGGGCGCGCCCTCCACGACAATCTCCACCCGTCCCGGATCGTCGTCGGGGACGAAGGGCCCGAGGGGCGCGCGTTCGCCGACCTGCTCGCGAGCGCTGCCCTCGACCACGACGTGCCGATCCTGCTGACCGGCAGCACCGAAGCCGAGGCGATCAAGCTGTTCGCCAACACCTACCTGGCCATGCGCGTCGCCTTCTTCAACGAACTCGACACGTATGCCGCGACGCACCTCCTCGACACCCGGCAGATCATCGAGGGGGTGGGTCTGGACCCTCGCATCGGTCTGCACTACAACAACCCGTCCTTCGGCTACGGCGGCTACTGCCTTCCCAAGGACACCAAGCAACTCCTGGCCAACTACGCGGACGTGCCCCAGACCCTCATCTCGGCGATCGTCGACGCCAACACCACCCGCAAGGACTTCGTCGCCGCCGACATCGTCGCGCGCGAACCACGCACTGTCGGCATCCACCGCCTGGTCATGAAGGCCGGCTCGGACAACTTCCGTAGCAGCAGTGTCCAAGGGATCATGAAGCGCCTGAAGGCCAAGGGCATCGAGGTGCTCGTCCACGAGCCCGAATTGCGGGCCGACAGCTACTTCGGCTCCCGTGTCGTGCGCGATCTGCAGGAACTCAAGGACTCGTGCGACCTCATCGTCGCCAACCGCATGTCACCGGAACTCACCGACGTCGCCGAAAAGGTCTACACGCGGGACATCTTCGGTCAGGACTGACCGGCCATGATGGAGTCATGAGTGTCACACCCGTGGGTCACCAGAACGACCCCGTCATCATCCGCGAACTCCTCATGGACCCCGGCGTCTGGATCATGGTCGGTCTCTCGACCAACGCCGATCGGCCTGCTCACTCGATCGCGCGTTGGCTCACCCACGAGCAGGGCCGCACGGTCATCCCCGTGCACCCCAAGGCCGAGACTGTTTTCGGGGAGACGGGCTACGCGACGCTCGCTGACGTGCCGGACCAGGACATCAAGGTCGTCGACTGCTTCGTCAGCAGTGAGCATGTCGGGGCCGTCGTCGACGACGTGATCGCCCACAAGGACCGCCTGCTCATCGATGCCGTGTGGCTGCAGAAAGGTGTCGTCGACGAGGCGGCCGCCGCCCGGGCTGCCGAAGCAGGCCTCGAGGTCGTCATGGACACGTGCCCAAAGATCGAGTGGCGTCGGATGAGCAGCGAAGGACAGGTCCGCTGATCCCCTGACCGGGACGGTGTCGGCGGCTCAGGTCAGGAGGTCCTTCAAGGACGGGGCCAGGGCACGGAAGGCGCGGCCCCGATGCGAGATCGCATTCTTCTCCACGTCGGTGTACTCCGCCAGGGTGCGGACCGGTCCGGACTCCTGCTCAGCGGGAACGAAGATCGGGTCGTAGCCAAAACCGTTCTGACCACGCGCGATTCGCTCGAGGTGGCCGGAGACGCGACCCTCGGCCGCGGCATACCGGCCATCGGGGAGCGCCACGACGGCGGCGCACACGAAGGCAGCCCCACGGTGCTCGTCGGGCACGTCGGCGACCTGCTCGAGCAGGAGCGTGAGGTTCGCCCGATCCTTGTCGGCGCGGGCCGCGGCGGCACCGGCGCGCGTCCCGGACCAGCGCGCCGAGAAGACGCCGGGGCATCCACCGAGCACCTCGACAGCGAGGCCGGAATCGTCGGCGATGGCCGGCATGCCGGTCGCGGCCGCGACGGCGCGCGCCTTGAGCAGTGAGTTCCCCTCGAAGGTCACCTCGGTCTCGGGCACATCGGCGACGTCGGGGTATGCCGTCACCGGCACGATCTCGAGGTCGAGCTCGCTGACGAGGTCACCGAGGATCTGCTCGAGTTCGTGGACCTTGTGCTCGTTGCGGGTCGCGAGCACGACGCGGCGCGTCACCGGACGCGCTCGCGGGCCGGTGCGGTCAGGGCCTCCTGCTGGAGCACGGACAGTTGGGCGCAGGCGTCCGTCGCGAGCCCCAACAGACTGTCCAGGACACCGCGGTCGAAGGCTGCGCCGGCGCCCTCAGCGGTCCCCTGGACCTCGATGAACTTCCCCGAGCCGGTCATGACGACGTTCATGTCCGTGTCGGCCGTCGAGTCCTCCGGGTAGTCGAGGTCGGCGACCGGGACACCGCCCACGACGCCGACGGAGACCGCGGCAACGGAGTCGACGAGCGGACTGGCGTCCTTGCCGATCAGGCCCTTGGCCCGCGCATCCTCGAGGGCGTCGACGAGGGCCACATAGGCACCGGTGATGGACGCGGTCCGGGTCCCACCGTCTGCCTGGAGCACATCGCAGTCGATGACAATGGTGTTCTCCCCCAACGCTTTCGTGTCGATGATGGCGCGCAGTGAGCGACCGATGAGTCGGGAGATCTCATGGGTGCGTCCACCGACGCGCCCCTTGCGCGACTCCCGGTCGGAGCGGGTGTTCGTCGAGCGCGGCAGCATCTCGTACTCCGAGGTGACCCAGCCCGTGCCCTTGCCCTTGAGCCAGCGCGGCACACCCTCGGTGAAGGAGGCAGCGCACAGCACGCGGGTGCGACCGAACTCGACGAGGACGCTGCCCTCGGCGTGGTCGAGCCAGTTGCGGGTGATCCGGATGTCGCGGAGTTGGTCGGGGGCGCGGCCGTCGTGGCGTGGGGCGTCGGTCATGCGCCCAAGGCTAGTTGGCGCGTCGTTCCCGCAGGGCCGCACCCTTGGCCCGGGCCTGATCGCCCAGGTCACCGCGGAAGGCGTCCATCGCCACGCGGATCCGGGCCGCCTCCCCGTCGGCGCCGCTGCCCAGGATGCGGGCTGCGAGCAGGCCGGCGTTGCGCGCCCCCCCGATCGAGACAGTTGCCACCGGCACCCCGGCCGGCATCTGCACGATCGACAGCAGGGAGTCCATGCCGTCCAGGTACGTGAGCGGCACGGGCACACCGATGACCGGCAGCGATGTCACCGACGCGAGCATGCCGGGCAGGTGGGCCGCACCGCCGGCCCCCGCGATGAGGACCTGCAACCCACGATCTGCGGCCCCACGCCCGTAGGCGATCATCTCTTCCGGCATCCGGTGCGCCGAGACGACATCGACCTCGTGGTCGATCCCGAACTCGGTCAGGGCGATCGACGCGGCCTCCATGACCGGCCAATCACTGTCGCTGCCCATCACGATGCCGACGACGGGGCCACTCGCCTGAGTCATTCCCTGACCTTCCCTTGGATGTATGCCGCGGCATGGCCCGCGCGTTCGCGCAGGCTCGCGAGGTCGTCGCCGCTGACATTGACGTGGCCGATCTTGCGACCGGGCCGGACGCCCTTGCCATAGAGGTGCACCTTGGCGCCGGGGTCACGGGCCATGACGTGCCGATAACTCGAGTAGAGCTCCTCATCGTCACCCCCGAGCACATTGGCCATGACGGTCCAGCGCTCGTGCGGCGACGGATCCCCCAGCGGCAGGTCGAGCACGGCCCGCAGGTGTTGCTCGAACTGACCCGTGACCGCGCCGTCCATCGACCAGTGCCCGGAGTTGTGCGGACGCATGGCCAACTCATTGATGACGACACGGCCATCGGCCAACTCGAAGAGCTCGACGGCAAGCACCCCGGTCACGTCGAGGGCACCAGCGATCCGGAGTGCGATGTGTGTCGCCGTGGCAGCCTCGCCGCCGGTGAGGGCGGGCGCCGGCGCCAGCACCTCGGTGCAGATCCCGTCGGTCTGCACGGTCTCCACGATCGGCCACGCCGCAGCCTGGCCGGAGGGGCTGCGGGCCACGAGGGCCGCGAGTTCGCGCACGAAGGGCACGCGCTCCTCGAGCAGCAGCCCGGTCTCGGCCGTCCCCTCGTGGGCCAGCCACTGCGTGAGGTCCCCGGCACTCCCCGCGACGAGCACGCCCTTGCCGTCATAACCCCCGCGCGGAGTCTTGGCGATGATCGGCCAGCCGACCTCGGCACCGAAGGCCTCCACCTCGGCCGGAGTGCGTGCCACGGCCCACGCCGGGCACGGCACGTCGAGTGCGGTCAGCCGCTCGCGCATCGCGATCTTGTCCTGCGCAAAGACCAGCGCCTCGGGGCGGGGATGGACGGGGACACCCGTTGCCACCAAGGCGGCCAGGACGTCGGCGGGGACGTGTTCGTGGTCGAAGGTCACGACATCGCAGTGCTCGGCGAGGGCGAGGACGGCCTCCAGGTCGGTGTGCTGGCCCACCGGCGCCGAGGGGATCACCAGGGCGGCGGAGGCGTCCGCAGCCTCCGCGAGGACGCTGAGGGTCAGTCCCAGTTCAGCGGCCGGGCCCGCGCACATACGGGCCAGTTGCCCACCGCCGATGATGCCGACGACAGGGAATCCGCCGGGGCTGCGAACGGGCTTCGACACGGAACCGAGCGTAGTGCCCGGCGCGGTTACGCTTCGTCCGTGCCCCCCGCCGCTGCCCCTCGGGGCCTCCTCGACCGCCTCCGCGGCGCGATCGACCTCTTGTATCGCGAGATGCTCAAGTTCGGCGTCGTCGGTGCGGTGGCCTTCGTCGTCGACATGGGCACCTTCAACCTGCTCCGCCATGGGCTCTTCGCCCACAAGCCGACCACCGCGACGGTCATCTCGGCCCTGGTCGCGACCGTCGTCGCCTGGGTGGGCAACCGGGCTTGGACGTTCCGGCACCGACGCAATCGGCCCGCTCATCACGAGGCCCTGCTCTTCGCCGGCACCAACGGTGCCGCGATGCTGGTCCAGATGGGGGTCGTCGGTTTCAGCCACTATGTGCTGGCCCTGCAGACCCTGACCGCGGACAACATCGCCAAGTTCCTCGGCATCGCCCTGGGCACCCTGCTGCGGTTCTGGGCCTACCGACGTTTCGTCTTCGCCGGCGAACCCATCGACGCGCGGAGCACCCCGTCGGTCGACGATCCGGAACCCACGGTCGACGACCGCCGCTGACGACGATCAGTGCTGCGGCAGTCAGTCCGCCGCACCCGAGAGGAAGAGCGCAAACTCCGCGCCGCTGGCCGACACGAGTTCGAGCCGGCCCCCCTGGGCGGAGGCGAGGTCGCGCGCGAGCCCGAGGCCCAGGCCACTGCCCCGGCTCGACACCGAGCGCTCGAAGATGTGTGGCGCCAGCGCCGGGTCGATGCCTGCACCTTCGTCGTGCACCTCGACGATCACGCTCGGCCCGGACCGTCGGGCCTCCACGGTCACCGTCCCCGCCCCGTGAGCCAAGGAGTTCTCCAGCAACGTGGAGAAGATCTGTGACAACGGTCCCGGCGCCCCGAGCACCCGGAGCCCACGCGCACCGGTGATGTGGATCGCCCGTCGCCGCACGGCATACGTCGGCTGCCACTCGCGTTGGAGAGCCGCCAGGACCGAGTCGAGGGACACGCTCGGCGGGCGATCGGCACCCGACCGGGATCGGGCGAGGAGGTCGTCGACGACGCTGCTCAGCCGCTCGACCTGGGCGATGGCGATGTGTGACTCCTCGGCGACGACGTCGAGGTTCTCCGTCGACGAGATCTCCTCGAGGCGCATCAGCAGCGCCGTCAGCGGAGTCCGCAGTTGATGGGAGGCATCGGCCGCGAAGGTCCGCTCGGCGGCGAGCCGCTTGGAGGCCAGCGCAGTGCCGCGGCTGAGAGCAGCGGTGAGCTCGTCGATCTCCGGTATGCCGGTTGGCGGGAACTCGCGGTGGTGGACCCCCTCGTCGATCCGGTCGGTCCGGTCCGCGAGACGACCGAGGGCCGGGACGATCCGCGCGGTGAGTCCTCGCACCTCGAGGAACCCGACGACCGTGGCGACCGCGGCCAGGGTGACGGTGAGGGCGGACAGGAAGGCGATCGCCTCCATGGGCGCGACCGTGATCGGTGAGCCCCCACGCAGGCCCCAGAGCCCGACGGCGAGCAGCAGGGGCGCGAAGACGCACAGGGCAGTGAGGCCGACGACCCGGCCGACGCTTCGGCGCAACTGCCGGAGCACAGGTCAGCCCGATTGGTTGTCGAAGCGGAAGCCGACCCCACGCACGGTCGTGATCAGGCGTTGGTTGGCGACGTCATCACCGAGCTTTCGGCGCAGGACCGAGATGTGCATGTCGAGGGTCTTGGTGTTGCCGAACCACGAGGTGTCCCACACCTCACGCATCAGTTGCTCACGAGACACCACCCGACCCTCGTGCCGGGCCAGGACGCTGAGCAACTCGAACTCCTTGGCGGTCAGGCCGATCTCCTCGCCCTGCACGAAGACGCGGTGCCCGGCCGGGTCGATCCGGACCGGCGCGTCCTCCGAGGCGGTCGCCTCCCCGGGTCCGCGGCGCAACAGGGCGCGCGCACGCGCGAGCAGCTCAGCCAACCGGAAGGGCTTGGTCACGTAGTCGTCAGCCCCGGCGTCCAGCCCCACAACGGTGTCCACCTCGTCGGCCCGCGCGGTGAGGATGAGCACCGGGATCGTCAGCCCCTCGGCCCGGATGCGCCGACAGACGTCCAGTCCGTCGAGTGTCGGCAGACCCAGGTCGAGGACAAAGAGATCCGGCGCCTGGCGAGCCGACTCGAGCGCGCGCTCGCCGTCCTCGACGACCTCGACCTCATAACCCTCTCGACGCAACGCCCGGGCGAGCGGCTCGGAGATGGCCGAATCGTCCTCGGCGAGCAGGACCCTGGTCATGAATGGGGATCGTATCCGGCCCGGCTGGACCCAGCCTGCTCCTCGACCGAGGCACCGCGGCGGCCCGCGGCCGGTCGGTGCAGTTCCCCGGGGGTGACCAAGCCGATGCCGCGCAGGCTGCGACGTCGCTGGGGCCGGACGATGAAGCCACTCACCGTGCCCAATCGGCGAGCGAGCTCGTCGTCGACGAAGACCCGGCCGGAGGGCGTGACGGCCGTGAGGCGACTGGCTCGGTTGACGGTGACACCGAAGACGTCGCCGAGACGGGAGACCACACTGCCCCAAGCCATGCCCACGCGCACCTCAGGCAGGACATCGTCCTCCGACATGGCCTCGACGAGGTCCAGGGCGATCGCGGCGGCCGCCGCCGGATCGGTGTGGATGAAGAGGACTTCGTCCCCCACGGTCTTGATGACGCGCCCTCCGTGAGTCGTGACAACATCGGAGGCGAGCCTCTCGAACCGTTGGACCAGCACCGCCAATTGCCGCTCGGACATCCGCCGCACCAGGGTCGTGAAGCTGACCAGGTCGGCGAAACCGATGACTCGGCCGGGCGCCGAGGGGGTTTCGTCGTTGCCGGCGTCGGCGAGCATCCGGGTGATGGCACTGGCCAGATGGCGACGCCACGCGTAGACCATGAGGGGCTCGATCTCGTCGGCGAGTTCGACGAGTCGAGTGCCGGCCCGTCGGGCGACATCGACGTTCTCGACTGCCCGCGCGTCGCGCTCGGCGAGGTCGGGGACCTGGTCGTGCCCCGTGACGTACTCCGCCATGAGTTGGGTCTGCCAGACCGCGAGCCGATCGGCCGTCCGGGCGAGCGCGCGCGTCATCGCCAGAGCGAGTTCCTCCTCGACGTCGAGGTCATGGGTCAACCGAGCCACTGCTTGCAGGGCCTCGCGGTCGGCCTCGGTGAACATCGCCTCCTCGTCCTCGACGATCTGGAAGCCCAGTGCGTGCCAGAAGCGTCGCGCGCTGCCCGGCGTGACCTCGACATCCTGCGAGATCTCGCTGCGCCGCATGGATGCCGGCCGGCCGAGCAGGGCGCGCTCGATGTCGTCCGCGTCCATGAGCGGGGTGGCGTCAGGAAGGTCCTGCTCCATCACACCTCCGCACATGGATGACATCACCGGCGCTGACGACGCGTCGTCCGTTGCCGCTGCTCACCACCAGTCTGCCCTCGTCGTCGACCGCGATCGCGATCCCGTGCAGTGCGCCCTGAGGTTCCTCGACCCGCACCTGGGCCCCGATCGTCGCGCAGCGCGCACGGTATCGGTCGCGCACGGCCGCAGGATGTGAGTGCATCTCGGCGACCAGGGCAGCCAGTCTTTCGAGGTATGCCGCGAGCAACACTTCCCGGGTCACCTCACCCCCGGCGGCGTGCACCGACGTCGCCGTCTCGAGCGGCAGGTCCGCGCGGGCCTGGGTGACATTGATGCCGACACCGACGACCACCCCGACCGGAGTCCATTCGCACAGGACGCCCGCGACCTTTCGGTCCCCGTCCCCGGGCAGGAGTACGTCATTGGGCCACTTGAGGGCGGCACCCACCCCTGAGGTTGCGGTGATCGCCTCGGCCACCGCGAGGCCGGCGACCAGCGGGACCCAGCCCACCGGCATACCGTCGGGAGGGACGACCGCAGAGACGGCGAGGGCTTGTCCCGGTGTGGTGACCCACGAGCGCGCAAGCCGCCCACGGCCCGCGCTCTGGCGCTCGGCGACAAGGACGCGCCACGGTTGGGGGTCGGCGACGAGCACCGCGTTGGTGGAATCGACCTCGTCGCGCACCTCGATCGCGAGCCACGGGTCGCGCACGGGCAGCCGCGTGACATCGAGCACTCGGGGGTCCACGGCGTCGGGCACGGTCACAAGGCTAGGCTCGGCAGCATGACGAGCACTACCGGGTCCATCGGCGGAACGGACGTCCCCGCGGACATCGACACGACAACCACTGAGGGCAAGCTCAAGGACCTGAAGCGTCGGGTGGCCGAGGTCGCGCACGCCGGTTCCGAGCGGGCCGTGGAGAAGCAGCACGCGCGGGGCAAGAAGACAGCCCGCGAGCGGATCGAGTTACTCCTCGACGAGGGCTCGTTCGTCGAGATGGACAAGTACGCACGTCACCGCAGCGTCGCCTTCGGGCAGGACAAGAATCGTCCCTACGGCGATGGCGTCGTCACCGGTTATGGCACGGTCGACGGCCGGACCGTGGCGATCTTCGCGCAGGACTTCACCGTCTTCGGCGGGTCCCTGGGCGAGGTCTTCGGCGAGAAGATCTGCAAGGTCATGGACTTCGCCATGAAGATCGGCTGTCCGGTCGTCGGGCTCAACGACTCCGGTGGGGCGCGCATCCAGGAGGGCGTGGTCAGCCTCGGACTCTACGGTGAGATCTTCCGTCGCAATGTCCACGCGAGCGGCGTCATCCCGCAGATCTCACTCATCATGGGCCCGTGCGCCGGAGGCGCGGTCTACTCGCCCGCTGTCACCGACTTCACCGTCATGGTGGACCAGACCTCCCACATGTTCATCACCGGACCTGACGTCATCAAGACGGTCACCGGCGAGGACGTCGGCTTCGAGGAACTCGGAGGCGCCCGCACCCACAACACGAAATCCGGTGTGGCGCACTACATGGGCGCCGACGAGGACGATGCCATCGACTACGTCAAGGCGCTGCTGTCCTACCTGCCGAGCAACAACCTCGAGGACGCGCCGGTCTTCGGGGAGGAACTCGACCTCGACGTCAATGACGTCGACCGGACCCTCGACACGCTCATCCCGGACTCCCCCAACGTCCCCTACGACATGCACACCGTCATCGAGGCGGTGCTCGACGACGGCGAGTTCCTCGAGGTCCAGCCACTCTTCGCGCCCAACATGGTGGTGGGGTTCGGCCGGGTCGAGGGGCACTCGGTCGGCATCGTCGCGAACAACCCGATGCAGTTTGCGGGCACCCTCGACATCGACGCCTCGGAGAAGGCCGCCCGCTTCGTGCGCACCTGCGACGCCTTCAACGTCCCCATCCTCACCTTCGTCGACGTCCCGGGCTTCCTGCCCGGCACCGACCAGGAGTGGGACGGCATCATCCGGCGGGGCGCCAAGCTCATCTACGCGTATGCCGAGGCCACGGTCCCCCTCGTCACGGTCATCACCCGCAAGGCCTACGGCGGCGCCTACGACGTGATGGGCTCCAAGCATCTGGGCGCCGACATCAACCTCGCCTGGCCGACCGCACAGATCGCGGTCATGGGTGCCCAGGGCGCGGTCAACATTCTCTATCGCAAGGAGTTGGCGGCCGCTGCCACCGAAGGACGCTCGGTCGACGAGGCCCGCGCCACCTTCATCAAGGAGTACGAGGACGCGCTGGCCAACCCCTATGTCGCCGCCGAGCGGGGCTACATCGACACGGTCATCACGCCGTCGAACACGCGGATGAACGTCTCGAAGGCGTTGCGGGCCCTTCGCACCAAGCGCGAGTCCCTGCCGCCCAAGAAGCACGGAAACATCCCCCTCTGATGGCCGCCCACGACCAGTCCGTCCCTCCCGGTCAGCTGGGTGGGCCCGCATTCACCATTCACGGCGACGCGACGCCGGAGGAGGTCGCGGCGCTGGTCGCCGTCCTCACGGCCGCCTCGGGGACGGGCGCGGACGGCATACCGGAGTCGGGCTCGGCGTGGGCCGACCACAGTCGAGGAGTGCGGTCGAACCCGACCCGCGGCCCCGGTGCCTGGCGCGCCTCCGGCCGACCGCGCTGACACGGTGCCGGAGTCGACCGGCTCGATGGTGTCGTCTGGGCAGACCCGATAGTGTTCTCTTGACGTCAAGATAAATCGCGGACCGACCCCGAGGAGTGCGTACCGCTCATGGCCAAGATCATCTACACCTTCACCGACGAGGCGCCGATGCTGGCGACCTACTCCTTCCTCCCGGTCATCGAGGCCTATGCCAAGGCCGCCGGAGTCGAGGTGGAGACGCGCGACATCTCGCTTGCCGGGCGCATCCTCGCCGCCTTCGCGGACCAGTTGCCCGAGGATCAGCAGTGCCCGGACGCGCTCGCTGAACTCGGAGAACTCGCGACCACTCCGGACGCCAACATCATCAAGCTCCCCAACATCTCGGCCTCCGTTCCCCAGCTGAAGGCGGCAATCAAGGAGTTGCGCGCCCAGGGCTTCGATCTGCCGGACTACAGCGACGACCCGCAGACCGAGGCCGCGAAGGACGCGAACGCGCGCTACGACAAGGTCAAGGGCAGCGCGGTGAATCCGGTTCTGCGCGAGGGCAACTCAGATCGCCGCGCTCCTGCTGCCGTCAAGAACTATGCCCGCAAGCACCCCCACTCGATGGGCGCGTGGAGCAGTGACTCCAAGACCAATGTCGCGACCATGGGCCAGGACGACTTCCGCTCCAACGAGCAGTCGGTCATCATCCCCGTCGACGACACCCTGACGATTCGCCACCGCGCGACCGACGGCACGGTCACCGACCTCAAGTCCGGGCTCAAGGTCCTCGCGGGCGAGGTCGTCGACGGCACCTTCATCTCCGCCAAGGCCCTCGACGCCTTCCTCGTCGAGCAGGTTGCCCGCGCCAAGGCCGAGGACGTGCTCTTCTCGGTTCACCTCAAGGCCACGATGATGAAGGTCTCCGACCCGATCATCTTCGGCCACGTCGTGAGGGCCTACTTCGCCGATGTGTATGCCGCGCACGGCGAGGCGTTGCTCGCCGCCGGTCTCGACGGGAGCAACGGCCTGGCCGCGATCCTCGACGGGCTCGGGGCCCTGGAGAACGGCCAGGAGATCCGCGCGGCCTTCGAGCAGGCACTTGCCGACGGACCGCGCCTGGCGATGGTCAACTCCGACAAGGGAATCACCAACCTCCACGTCCCCAGCGACGTCATCGTCGACGCCTCGATGCCGGCCATGATCCGCACCTCCGGCCACATGTGGGGCCCCGACGGTCAGGAGGCCGACACCCTCGCGGTGATCCCCGACTCGTCCTATGCAGGGGTCTACCAGTCGGTGATCGACGACTGCCGCGCTCACGGCGCCTACGACCCGACGACCATGGGTTCGGTCCCCAATGTCGGCCTGATGGCGCAGAAGGCCGAGGAGTACGGCTCCCACGACAAGACCTTCGAGATGTCCGCGGACGGGACCGTCGAGGTCGTCAACGGTGCCGGTGAGGTCCTCATGAGCCACGAGGTCGAGGCCGGCGACATCTGGCGCGCCTGCCAGACCAAGGACGCCCCGATCCAGGACTGGGTCAAGCTCGCCGTGACGCGGGCCCGACTGTCCGACACCCCGGCGATCTTCTGGCTCGACGACACCCGGGCCCACGACCGCAACCTCATCGGGCTGGTCGAGAAGTATCTCCGGGACCACCACACCGACGGCCTCGACATCACGATCGCTGCTCCCGTGGACGCCGCCCGCACGAGCGTCGAGCGGATCCGCGAGGGCAAGGACACCATTTCGGTGACCGGCAACGTCTTGCGCGACTACAACACCGACCTCTTCCCGATCCTCGAGCTCGGCACGTCGGCCAAGATGCTCTCCGTTGTCCCGCTCATGAACGGAGGTGGCCTCTTCGAGACCGGCGCTGGCGGCTCGGCCCCAAAGCACGTGCAGCAACTCGTCGAAGAGAACTACCTGCGCTGGGACAGTTTGGGCGAGTTCCTCGCGCTGGCCGAGTCCTTCCGCCACGAGGCCAACAAGGGCAACGCGCGCGCCGGCATCCTCGCCGACACCCTGGACCGGGCGACCGGCACCCTGCTCGACGAGAACAAGTCCCCGGCCCGTCGCGTCGGCCAGATCGACAACCGCGGCAGCCACTTCTGGATCGCGAACTACTGGGCCCAAGAACTCGCCGCCCAGACCGAGGACGCGGACCTGGCGGCCGCCTTCACGGACATCGCCGAGGCCCTGACGGCGCAGGCTTCGGCCATCGACGCCGAGCTCATTGCCGTCCAGGGCCACCCGGTCGACATCGGTGGCTACTACCGCCCGAAGGCCACCAAGGCGGCCGAGGTGATGCGGCCGTCCACGGCCTTCAACGAGATCCTGTCCGGAGTGGCCGGTTCCTGAAACCGCGTCCCGATCCGGCGAAAGGACCGGTGTGAAGCGATTCGTCGCCCAGCGTCTCTCGGATCCCGACGGCATCGTCGACGACGTCGTCATGCACACCACCCTCGGGTTGCGTGGCATCGCCGACCGACTCGTCGTGGTGGCCGATGCCCCTCTTGACGAGGAGGACCTCGGCAGGCTGCGCGACGTCGCCGACGACGTCGTCGTCCTTCCCCGCACCGGGGGGCCGCGCCCGACCACGGTGTCGGCCCTCGCGGGCGAACCCCTCGAGGCCTACGACGAAGTGGTCATCGTCGACGGACGCGTCATCGGGCCCGTCTTCGACCTGGCGGAGACCTTCTCGAGGATGGAGGCCGAGCCGGTCGACTTCTGGGGCATGACCTCGCGTCGGTCCACGGACCCCGGGGTGGAGTCGACCCAACTGCAACCGTCCTTCATCGTGGCCCGGCGCTCCCTCACCTCCACGCCGGATTGGGTCGCCTTCTGGGCCGGCCCCGAGGCCGCCTCGGGCAGTGGGCACGCCCCGGAGTCCTTGACTTCTGCGTTCGTTGCCCGCGGATTCACCTGGGCAGCCGCCTGGCCCGTGGAGAACTACCCGACCCCCAACCCCGCCTTCGACAGCGCCCACCTGCTCCTGCGGGACCGCTGCCCCGTGGTGGCTCTCGACCTGTTCACACACGAATCGTCCGAGCTCGAGCAGTCCGCAGTCCTCGGTCGTCGCGTCCTGACGGCACTCGAGGGCACTCCCTACCCGTTGCCTGCCCTCTGGAAGACGCTGTCGCGGCGCGCCGAGCCGCGTCATGTCTACACGAACCTGTCCCTGCTCGAGGTGCTCCCCGATCACGCCCCCGCCGCCGGGGCACCGACGGACCTGCGGATCGGCGTGCTGGCGCACGTCTACTACGACGACATGATCCCGTGGATGATGCAGCGCATCGGCAACATCCCGGTGCCCTACGCCCTGCATGTCACCACTGACACCGCGGCGAAGAAGGCGTCCATCGAGCGTCAGCTCGAGGACCATGACATCAGCACCGTCGATGTCCGGGTCGTCGCGAGCAACCGTGGCCGGGACACCAGCGCTCTGCTGATCGGGCAGCGCGACCTGTTGTTGTCCGACGCCTATGACGTGATCTGCCGAGTGCATTCGAAGAAGTCGCCCCAGGACTCGGTCAACGTCAGCGGCCTCTTCCGGGACCATCTCTACGACAACCTGCTGCACTCCCCCGGCTACGTCGCCCAGGTGTTGCGGCTCTTCGCCGATCACCCCACGCTCGGGATGGCCTTCCCACCCGTGGTCAACATCGGCTACCCGACTCTGGGTCACGCGTGGTTCGCCAATCGCGCGCCCGCCGAGGACCTCGCGGCCACCTTGGGCATCGGAACCCGCTTCGATGCCACCACGCCGCTGGCGGCATACGGCTCGATGTTCTGGGCGCGACCCGAGTCCCTCCGCACCCTCGTCGAGCACCCGTGGCACTGGGACGACTTTCCGGGCGATGGCGGCTACCACGACGGCAGCCTCACCCATGTCCTCGAGCGGCTCCTGGCGTATGCCGCGCTCGACGCCGGCTATCACGTGCGGTCCGTCATCAACCAGGACTGGGCGTCGATCAACTACTCCTTCCTCGAATACAAGTTGGAGCGCGTGTCCTCGGTCCTGCCGGCAGGCACCCAGGAGCAGTTGCGCTACGTGCGAGAGGCGCTGGCGCCGGTGCCGGTCGGTGCACGGCAGGCGATCAAGGACAGCCTTTCTCATCGGTTCCCTCAGTTGGTCCGGCTGGCGGGCGCCGTCAGGCGGCGTCCCTGAGCCGATCCCTCGGCGCGACCCGGTGCGGGTCGAGGTGACCGCGCTGCTAGTGTCGGAATCGACCCAAAGATCACTGTCAACGAAGGGTTCGATCCTGTGAGCACCCCCGTCAAGGTCGCCGTCACCGGAGCTGCCGGTCAGATCGGCTACAGCCTCCTCTTCCGCATCGCCAGCGGTGCCCTGCTCGGGCCCGACACCCCGATCGAGCTCCGGCTCCTCGAGATCACCCCAGCCCTCAAGGCCCTCGAGGGCGTCGTCATGGAGCTGGACGACTGCGCTTTCCCGACCTTGGCCAATGTCGTCATCGGTGATGACCCGGAGCAGGTCTTCGACGGCGTGAACGCCGCGATGCTGGTCGGCGCCATGCCGCGCAAGGAGGGCATGGACCGCGCCGACCTGCTCGCCGCCAACGGCAGGATCTTCACCGGTCAGGGCGCCGCGCTCGGCAAGGTCGCCGCCGATGACGTCAAGATCCTCGTCACCGGCAACCCGGCCAACACCAATGCGCTCATCGCCAAGAGCAACGCCCCGGACATCCCCGCGGAGCGGTTCAATGCCCTCACCCGCCTCGACCACAACCGGGCCCTGTCGATGCTCGCCAAACACCTCGAGGTTGCGGTGACCGATGTCGAGGGCCTGGCCATCTGGGGCAACCACGATGACTCCATGTACCCCGACCTCTACAACACCCGGGTCAACGGGAAGGTCGCCGCCGACTTGGTCGACGAGGCGTGGATCACCGACACCTACATCCCGACCGTCGCGACCCGTGGCGGTGCCATCATCAAGGCGCGCGGCCTGTCGTCGGCCGCCTCGGCCGCGAACGCGACGATCGACCACATGCGCGACTGGATGCTCGGGACGGACGGCAAGGTCGTCTCCATGTCGGTGCCGTCGGACGGGTCCTACGGTGTCGAGGAGGGACTGATCTCGTCCTTCCCGTGCACCGTCGCCGACGGTCAGTACTCCATCGTGCAGGGGCTGGAGCTCAACGAGTTCTCCAAGGAGCGGATCGCCGCCTCCGTCGCGCGGCTCGCGTCCGAGCGCGACCAGGTGCGCGAGCTCGGCCTGATCGGCTGAGGTCACCCACTCCGGTCCGTATGCCGCGCGCCCACCCGGGCGCGCGGCATACCCATGTCGGGGGGCGGAGTCAGCGCAGGCTGGTGAGGTCGAGGTTGAAGCCGATCAGGGCCACGGCCACCGCGAGCAGCACGAGCATCGCGACGTCGATGGCGGTGCGGCGCACGACCAGGCCGCCGGCGCCCTCGACGGGGAGCACCACGCGCAGGACGGCGGCGCCGAGGAGGGTCAGGGCCAGGGTGCCGGTCGCGCGCCACATGTGGTCGGTCGCGACGAAGACCAGGGCCACCACCACGCCTGCGGCCAGGGCCCACCAAGCGGCCAGCCGCTTGGTGATGAGCGGCTTCCCGCTGGGCGGGAGCCGAGGGAGGTCACCGCTCGCCGGCACCGATCAGTCACCGACCGGGGCGCTGACACCGGCGGCGCGCTCGGCGGCCAGGACGACGTTGGAGAGCAGCATCGCCCGCGTCATCGGGCCCACGCCGCCCGGGTTCGGGGAGACCCAGCCGGCGACCTCGGCGACCTCGGGTGCGACATCGCCGGCGACGACGCTGTGGCCGTCCTCGGCGATGATCCGCGAGACGCCCACGTCCAGGACGGCGGCGCCCGGCTTGACCATGTCGGCGGTGATGATGCCCGGCACCCCCGCTGCGGCCACGACGATGTCGGCCTGCCGCACCTCGGCGGCCAGGTCGCGGGTCCCGGTGTGGCACAGGGTGACCGTGGCGTTCTCGGACTTGCGGGTGAGGATCAGGCCGAGCGGACGCCCGACGGTGATGCCGCGCCCGACGACGACGACCTTGGCGCCCTTGATCTCGACGCCGTGCCGGCGCAGGAGCTCGATGCAGCCGACCGGGGTGCACGGCAGGGGGGCCTCCTTGCCGAGCACCAGCCAGCCGAGGTTGGTCGGGTGGAGGCCGTCGACGTCCTTGGCCGGGTCGACGGCCGAGAGGATGGCGTTCTCGTCCAGGCCGGTGGGTTGCTGGACGATGAAGCCGGTGCAGCCCGGGTCCTCATTGAGCTCGTGGACGACGGCCAGCACCTCGTCGAGGGTGGCGGTGGCGGGCAGGTCGCGGCGGATGCTCGCGATCCCGATCTCGGCGCAGTCCTTGTGCTTGGCCCCGACGTACCAGTGACTGCCGGGGTCGTCACCGACGAGGACCGTGCCGAGGCCGGGCGTGACGCCCCGCTCGGCCAGCGCGGCCACGCGCTCCTTGAGCTCGGACTTGATCGTCGCGAGGATGGCCTTGCCGTCGAGGATCTGTGCAGTCACGGGTCCATCCTGCCGCACCGGTCAGGTGGCCTCCCGCACCGCCGCGGCGAGGCCGTCGATCGCGCCGGTGAAGCAGTCCATCGGTGGCGTGACCAGTCCGGCACCGACCTGGCCGGTGCCCGCGACCCGGCCGGCCATCCCGGTGTTGATCTGCGGGAGGATGCCGGTCCGGATCACCTTGGTGACGTCGATGCCGGTGGGTGTGCCGCGGAAGTCGAGGATGGGGACCTGGAAGGTCGGGTGCTCGCCCTGGGTGATCTCGTACATCGTCTGGGTGGCGGTGAGGGCGAAGGGCACGTCGCCGCCGACGAACTTGACGATGGCCGGTGCGGCGGCCATCGCGAAGCCCCCGATGCCGCCGGTCTCGGTGATGGCCGAGTCGCCGATGTCGGGGTTGGCGTCCTCGGGCCCGTAGCTGCCGAGGAAGAGCCCCTCGGGAGTGTTCGCCGGGCCGGTGAACCACTGCTCACCGGTCCCCGAGACGCGGATCCCGAAGTCGGTGCCGTTGCGGGCCATCGTGGTGACGACGCTCGACCCCGGTATGCCGTGGGCCGCCAGGGTCGCGAGCTTGCAGGCCGGCATACCGAGATTGAGGAAGAAGTGCTCGTTGGCGCCGGAGAAGCGCACCGCCTCGGCGATGTCACTCGACGGTGCATCGGCCGTGATCATGCCGGGGAGGAGCTCGCGCAGGAGCATGAGGGAGCCGGCGCGGTTGCGGTTGTGGCCCTCGTCCCCCATCTGGAGCATCTGGGTGAGGATCGCCTTGATGTCGAACGGGCCGCTCGCCCGCACCGCCTGCTGGAGGATGGGGCCGAGGACCGAGTTCATCCAGTGCAGCCGGTCGATGACCTCCTGGCCGTAGGCGCCGTAGCGCAGCACCTTGCCCAGCCCCTCGTTGAGGGAGCACCAGGACCGGTTGCCGTGGACGTCGTCCGCGAGCTCGTACATCCACATCGAGGGTGAGACCACGCCGGCCATCGGCCCGACGGCATCCCGGTGGTGGCACGGCTCCCACGCGAAATCGCCTCTCGCGAGCGCCCTTTCCGCGTCCTCAGGCGTCTCGGCCAGCCCCTCGAAGAGGACCGCACCGATGAGCGCGCCCTTGAGCGGGCCGGACGCGCGCTCCCACTCGATGGGCGGGCCGGCGTGCAGGAAGGTTCCCCGCTCGAGTCCGAGCGCGTCGGCGGCTGTGACGACGTCGACGAGCGTGGCCTCGGCGGCCGTCATCCGGGCCAGCGCCTCGGCGTTCGCGGCCGCCCGTCGGCGGTCGGCCATCACCCTGGCGAGACCTTCGCGGGCGGCGTCATTTGCCGGCTGCCACTCGGTCTGGACCACGTGGACGGCCTGCTCAGTCAACGCGTCGGCGAAGAGGGACACCCCGGCGGTGGCGACGACCGGCTCGGCGGACAGCAGACCGCGCAGTGGCTCCTCCCCCGACTTCGACCCCGACTCCGACCTCCAGCCCGTCGAGTGTGCGCGAATCGCGGGAACGGGGGTGGTCTCGCCCGCGATTTGCTCCCTTTCGACGGGGTGGAGGCGAGCAGCGTCGTGCCCGAGGAGGGCGAGCGCGTGGCGGGTCGCCGCAGCGTTGGAGAGGAAGACCGAGGCGCCTGCATCGGCCAGGGCGGCCTCGGCGGCGGCGCGGTCCTGCGGGTCGCTGTCGGTGCCGACAAGGGAGACGACGACCGGCAGGTCGCGCCCGGCCGCGGCCTTTGCGGCACGGATGGCCTCCGCGAGGTCACCGGCGGGGTCCGGGTGGGCGCCGTGGCCGAGCACCAGGTCCAGGAGCAGCACGCCGCACTCGGCGTCGCGGGCCTCGGACGCGATCCGCTCCATCCGCAGGGTCGGGTCGATCATCGGGTGGGCACGGCCCCTGGTGAGCCCGTCGTCACCGAAGTCGATGACCAGGTGCCCGGGACCGGTCATCGCGCCGGTGAGGAGCAGGTCCTCGTCGTGCGCGATGTTGGACATCACCCGGCCGAGCACCGGAGCGGCGATGAGCATGCTCTCCTCGGCGAGCGTGCCCCCGCAGAACAGGCCGCGCAGGGCCGCACCACGGGTGCCCGGGTCACCGTCCTCGGCGACGCGCGACGGCCAGGTCGGTATGCCGCGGCCGGCCTCGGCGAGCGCCCTCTCGGTGCTCGTGGTCAGGTCGGGCCGTCCCGCTCCGAGGATCGCCCACCGGACGGTGAGGTCGAGCTCGGCGGCCAGGGCCGCCACCTCGTCCAGTACCTCCTGGGCGGGGGGCTTGGAGACGACGATGACGTCCTGGGTGGCCTCGTCGGCGGCGAGCGCACGCAGGGCCGCCTTGGCGGCGAGCCCACCGACCGCAGCCTTGAGGTCGCGACCGCCGACCCCGAGGCAGTGGCTCACCCCCACGTCGGCAGCGTCGAGGAGACACATGACCTGCTGGGCCCCGGTGCCCGAGGCGGCAACGATGCCGACCGGCCCGCGCCGCACGACATTGGCGAAGCCCAGGGCGACACCGCTGACGACGGCGGTGCCGCAGTCCGGGCCCATGACCAGGACGTCGGCGGCGTCCGCGGCCCGCTTGAGCGCGACCTCGTCCTCGACGGAGACGTTGTCGGAGAACAACATCACCGATGCCCCTCGGTCGATGGCGTCGTAGGTCTCGATCACCGCATGGCCTCCGGGGACGGAGATGACCACGAGGTTGGCCTCGCCTCGCTCGATCGCCGAGCCCAGCGTGCGGGGTTCAGGCGGCGCCCCCATGCCCTGGGGCGCTGACGTCCGGCGACGCAGGTCGGAGAGGGCCGCGTCCACGGCGGCGAGTCCGGCGCTCACCCCTTCAGGGCCTTGGCCCCGTACGGCGATGAGCAGGTCGTTGGCTCCGGCGTCGCCAGGCACGGTGAACCCCATACCGGTGAGCACCTCGACGTTGAGCTCGGTGGCCATCGCCACTTGGACCGCGCTCACGCCGGGGGTGGCGGCGACCGCCTTGGAGACCTGCATCAAGGTCACCGAGTCGTGGTAGGCGCCGCGGCGCACGTCGACCTGCTCGTTCACGAGACTCTCCCGAGGGCTGGTTGGGATTCGATGGTGGAGAGGAGGCCGGCCATGCCGGCGATGAGGTCGCGACCGGAACCGTGCCCGATCGCCTCGACGCGTGGACGCCAGCGCGCGGCAGCGCCCCGGTCCCCACGCATGACGGCGGTGACGTAGGCGACGACCGGCGGCGCGGCATACCCCTCCGCGGCAGCACGCAGCAGGGTCGCCGAGAGCGAGGTCGTCCGGTGGGTGTTGGCCAAGACCGCGGTGGCCAGCGCCTGGTGCCCGCCGAGGGCGCACGCGGCGAGGAGCGCACCTGCGAGGGCGTCGTCCCCGGCCGGTGTCAGACCGTTCCCCCGCCCGATCAGGGTGGCAACAGCGGACCCGGGCTCCGCCGCTGCGGCGGCCACCAGGTGGGCGCGGCGCTCGGCCATCGGGGCGAACGGCCGCAGACGGTCCACGGGTCGCACCCGCGCCGGCGTCCACGCGCGCACCAGTGGCACGCGGCGGCCCACGACGGTCACGCCGTCGTCGTCCAGACGCACCGGGTCGCCCACCGCGAGCGGGAGGGCCTCATGGGGGAAAGGCACGCCCAGCCGAACCGCGGTCGGGAGCGCGATGGCGTCGACACCGAGGAGCGGGACCACGTCGACGGCGGCTCCCGGGACGCTCAGATAGGCGCCGAAGCGGCCGGTCGCCAGGACCGAGCCCGACCACGACGTCCCGCGCAGGGGCGCGAGCAGCGGGGAGACCGCGGCGGTCAGCGACAAGGGCACTCCTTGACGCTAGTGGTGGACGCACCCTTGACCAGATGTGCAGATCTGCCAACGATGTGCCCATGACGGCACACACCTTGCCAGTGGCAACCGACGCGGCAGCCCGGATTGCCGACCTGGAACGCAGAGTCGCCCGCCAGGAGGCGCTGCTGCAGCGGGAGGACGACTTCCACCGGTTGCTCGAGCAGGTCGTCCTCCACGACGGAGCCCTCGAGGACCTGTGCACCACCCTCGCCGAGTTCTTCGGCCGGGCCTGCGTCGTGACGTCGACGGATGGACGGGTCCTCGCTCGCGCGACCGCGACCGAGGGCGACACGCTCTGCGGTGAGTGCTTCGACGCGACCGGGCGCCTGCTCGTCGAGAGCGAGCCGACGGGGGCACGCGAGTTCGGCGACGAGCGTGATCACCGAGCCTTCGTGCCGATCGTCGCGGGCGGCAGCGAGCTCGGTTTCCTCGGGGCCTTCACCAAGGGAACCGCGTTCTCCGACACCGACCTTCACCTCTTGAGCCGCGCGGCGACCGTGGCCGCCCTCGCCGTGACCAAGGAGCAGGCGGTCTCGGCGGTCGAGAGCCGCTATCGCGCGGAGTTCCTGCGGGACGCGCTGACCGGCCGCGGCGGCGTCGACGTCGTCGACCACGCGGTCGCCCTGGGGTGGGACATCGACCGTCCGCTGGTCGTCGTCGTGGCCGAGACCGACGAGGACGACCAGCGCACCGAGCGCAGCCCGCACGAGGTGCGCGCCCTCCAGGAGCGCTTTTCGCGCGCCTGGGGCTGGGCGGTCCGCGCCAAGGACTCGACGATCCCGGTGGCCGGCTTCAGCCAAGAGGTCGTCGCGCTGGTCCCGGTGACCGCCGGGATGGACACCGACGAGGTGCTGCGGGTCGTGGGCGCCCTGGTCGGCGTGGTGCGCGGTGAGGGCGGTGGCGGTCGTCGGACCTTCGCCACCGGGGTCTCGCGCATCGTCACCTCCCCCGACCAGCTCAGCCGCGCCTATGCCGAGGCGCTCAAGGCCGTCTCCATCGGCCGGCAGATGCAGGGGCCGTCGGCCCTGGCCCACTTCGACCGGCTCGGCATCCACCGGCTGCTCGCCCTCATCCCGGAGAGCGAGGACCTGCGCCGGTTCGTTCACGAGTCCCTGGGCGAGCTCGCCACGCACGACACCCCGGAGAACGACGACCTGCGCCGGACCCTCGCCGTGCTCCTCGACACCAACATCAACGTCGCCGAGACCTCGCGCCGGCTCTTCTTCCACTACAACACGCTGCGCTACCGGATCAGCAAGCTGGAGCGGATGCTCGGACCGATCACCACCGACCCCGAGCTCCAGCTCACCGTCGCCGTCGCCCTGCGCATCCATGAGATGCGCGGGCTGTGGGCCGAGCCGCGCTGAGCGGGCCCCTGTGCACGAACGTCTGCTAACAGAAGTTCCTGCACCGCACTTGCCGAAGAAACGCCGGGGTCGATGTGCATCAATGACGAATGCGCGACCCCACCAGTGGACTACCTTCCGGTTATCCGTCGCATGACGCGACCGCCGCCACACGGCGCGCGGAGAAGTGATTCAGAGAGGATCCGGGATGTCACTCGGGCTCGGTTGGAAGCTCAAGGACGCTGACGAGGTCGCCGCCGGCGGCGTCGTCGCGCCAGATGAGCGCCTCGGTTGGGGCAAGACGGTGGGCCTGGGTGCCCAGCACGTCGTCGCCATGTTCGGCGCGACCTTCGTGTTCCCGCTCATCATGGGGCTCAACGCGCAGCTCGCCATCATGATGAGCGGCATCGCGACGATCATCTTCCTGCTCATCGTGCAGGGGAAGGTGCCCAGCTACCTGGGGACGTCCGCCTCCTTCGTCGGTGGTGTCGCGGCGATCCGCGCCAATGGTGGCGACTCCAAGGAGGTCACCGGCGCCATCCTCATCGCCGGCATCGTCCTGGCCATCGTCGGTGTGATCATCCACTTCGCCGGCTCGGGCTTCCTCCACAAGGCGCTGCCCCCGGTCGTCACCGGTGCTGTCGTCATGCTCATCGGCTTCAACCTCGCACCGGTCGTCGCCAACATCTACTGGCCGCAGGACCAGTGGGTGGCGCTCCTCACGATGCTCTTCACCATCATCGTCGCCGTCGCCTTCCGCGGCTTCATCGGGCGCATCTCGGTCTTCCTGGCCCTCATCTTCGGCACCCTGCTGTCGTGGATCCTCGACAAGACCGCGGGCCCGATCACCTCGGTCCTCGGCGGGGCCACCGAGGCGACCGAGCACCTGCGCTGGAACACCGCCGGCATCGGCGAGGCCAGCTGGTTCGGTTTCCCCCCGGCGACGACGATCGCCGCGGACGGCAAGGAGGCCGTGGGCTGGCACTTCCCGACCTTCTCGATGGCCGCGATCCTCCTCGTCCTCCCCGCCGTCATCGCCCTCATCGCCGAGAACACCGGTCACGTCAAGGCCGTCGCCGAGATGACTGGCCACGACCTCAACCCGGTCATGGGCAAGGCCATCGCCGGTGACGGTGTCGGCACGGCCGTCGCCTCGCTCTTCGGTGGCTCGCCGACGACGACCTACGCCGAGAACATCGGCGTCATGGCCGCGACCCGCGTCTACTCGACGGCGGCCTACTACGTCGCGGCCCTGGTCGCCCTGCTTTTCGGCCTCTCACCCAAGTTCGGCGCGCTCGTCTCGTCGGTCCCCGGCGGCGTCCTCGGCGGCATCACCGTGGTCCTCTACGGCATGATCGGCCTGCTCGGCGCCAAAATCTGGAAGGAGAACGGCGTCGACTTCGCGAACCCGATCAACCTGGTCCCGGTCGCGGCCGGCATCGTCATCGGCATCGGTGATGTGAAGATGAAGTTCTCCGACAGCTTCACCCTCAGCGGCATCGCGCTCGGCACCATCGTCGCCATCCTCGCCTACCACCTGGCCAAGGCCGTGGCGCACCAGGACCTCCGGGACCGCGCCGATGGCACGGCGATCGCGGTCGGTGACTACACCTATGGCGACAGTGATGGCGTCGACGACCTCTACCAGGACGGTGACCCGGCCGCGCGTGAGCGTGAGGCAGGGCGTCGTCACAACCCTGGCGGGCCGGACGCTCCTCGCCGCTGAGGTGAGGTATGCCGCGGGGCCCGGCCCCGCGGCATACCCACCTCGGGCAGCGACAGTCGAATGAGGAGAACACGCGGCGACGGATCATCGTCAGCCCGCGTGTTCTCCTCACTCGTTTGTCTCGGCAGTTCTTGACAAGGCTCCCCGCCAGCGGGGAGCGTGATTCGACGACCACGAGGTGGGCAGGGTTCGCCATGATGCTGCAATGAAGCCAGCGCCGTTCGTCCACCATGAGCCGCGCTCGGTCGAGGAGGCGGTGGCCACCCTCGCCGAGGTCGGTCACGACGGCAAGGTGCTCGCAGGCGGGCAGAGCCTCATCCCGGTGCTCAACATGCGGCTGGCCTCACCCGGTCACCTGGTCGACATCAACCGCCTGCCCGGCTGCGACCGGGTCGAGGTCACTGCGGACCACGTGCGGGTGGGCGCCCTGGTGCGGCACGCCCAGTTGCTCGCCGACGCGAGAGCAGCCTCCGCCCTGCCCCTGCTCGGGCAGGCGCTGGCCTGCGTGGCGCACCCGGCGATCCGCAACCGGGGCACCACGGTGGGCTCGATCGCCCACGCCGACGCCGCCGGTGAGATGCCCTCGGTCGCCGTCCTGACCGGTGCCGTCATCGAGGCGGCCTCCGTGAGGGGGACACGCGAGATCGCGGCGACCGACTTCTTCGAGGGGCCGCTGGAGACCACGCTCGAGGCCGACGAGGTCGTCGTCGCCGTACGTTTCGGGCGCTTCCCCACCGGCACCCGCACGGCCTTCCTCGAGGCCGCGCGACGGCACGGCGACTATGCGATGGCCGGTGTCGCCGTCGCGCTGGGGGTCACCGACGGGGTGGTGTCGGACGCCCGGGCCTCCTTCGTGTCGGTGACTCCTGTCCCCGACATCCTCGACCTCACCGAGGCGGTCAGGGGTCGTGAGCCGGGCACGGTCGACTGGTCCACGGTCGCGGATGCCGTTGCGGCACACGTGGACCCCGAGGCCGACATCCACGCCTCAGCGGACTACCGACGCGCGCTCGTCATCGAGCTCACCCAGCGCGCCTTCGCCGCCGCTGCGCAGGAGGGAGTCGCATGACCGAGCAGATCATGTCCCACACGAGCCCGCCGGTCGGGAGCGACATCACCGTGGAGCCGCTGCACGAGATCACCCTGTCGGTCAACGGTGCCCCCCACACGGCGACGGCCCCGGCGCGCCGCCTGCTGTCGGACTTCCTGCGCCGTGAGCTCGGCCTCACCGGCACCCACGTCGGCTGCGAGCACGGCGTCTGCGGTGCGTGCACGGTCCTGGTCGACGGCGCACCGATGCGCTCGTGCTTGATGTTCGCGATCTCGGCGCAGGGCCACGAGATCACCACGGTCGAGGGCCTGGGCACGGACATGGACAACCTCTCGCCGGTGCAGCAGGCCTTCAAGGAGTGCCACGCGCTCCAGTGCGGCTTCTGCACGCCGGGCTTCCTCACGACCATCCACGCCTTTCTGGAGACCAACCCCTCACCGACCGAGGCCGAAGCACGAGAAGTGGTGTCCGGCAACCTCTGTCGTTGCACGGGCTACCAGAACATCATCAAGGCCGTGCTCCGAGCAGCCGAGATCCGCCGCGAGGGAGGTGCTGCATGACCACGCGCTCCATCGGCCATTCGGTGCAACGGCGCGAGGACCCCCGCCTGGTCACCGGCAACGGTCGCTACCTCGACGACCTGGGGCGCGACGCCCTCGCCGCCGCCTTCGTCCGCTCCCCGCACGCCCACGCGACGATCACCGGCATCGACGTCACCGACGCCTGGGAGGTCGACGGGGTCGAGGCGATCTACACCTTCGAGGACCTCGACGAGCTGATGGCCCGGCCCCTGCCGGTCCTCATCCCGCACCCGGCACTGACCCACCCGCGCACCTGCCTCGCCCTGGCCGACACCGAGGTCAACCACGTCGGTGAGCCGGTCGTCATGGTCGTCGCGCGCGACCGTTACGTCGCCGAGGACGCGGCCGCCCGGATCGTCGTGTCCTACGAGACCAAGCCGGTCGTCGTCGGTGTGGCGGCCGCCCGTGAGGCTGCTCTCGCGGTCCACGACGACGTCCCCGACAATGTCGCCGCCCATCTCATCCAGGAGGTCGGGGATGTCGACGCCGCCCTGGCCTCCTCGCCGCACCGCCTCACCATCCCCCTCACCATCGAGCGCAGCGCCTGCATGCCGATGGAGGGCAAGGGCGTGTATGCCGTGTGGGACAGGGACGACGCCTCCATGCGCATGTGGTCCTCGACCCAGACGTCGACCGGGGTGCGCGCGGCCGTCGCCGCGCGCCTGGGGATCCCGCTGGCCCGCATCCAGTGCATGGCCCCCGATGTCGGTGGCGGCTTCGGCGTGAAGATCAACCACCCGTGGCCCGAAGAGCTCTTGGTCCCCTGGGCCGCACGGGCACTGGGCCGGCCGGTGAAGTGGGCCGAGGACCGGCGCGAGCACTTCATCTCCTCGGCACACGAGCGCCAGCAGCTCCAGGAGGTCGAGGTCGGCTTCGACGACGACGGGCGCATCCTGGCCCTCGACGTCAAGGTGTGGCACGACAACGGTGCCTACACGCCCTACGGCATCATCGTCCCGATCATCACCGCGACCCAGCTCCTCGGCCCCTACAAGCCGGGCAGCTACCGCTGCGAGTTCTGGAGCCTCTACACCAACACCGTCATCGTCACCCCGTATCGGGGCGCCGGGCGGCCGCAGGGAGTCTTCGCGATGGAGCGGACGATGGACGCCATCGCCGCCTTCCTCGGCAAGGACCGCACCGAGGTCCGCTCGACCAACTTCATTCTCCCGCAGGACATGCCCTACGACCACGGGCTGATGTTCCAGGACGGCCGGCCGCTGAAGTACGACTCGGGCGACTTCCCCGCCTCCCTCGCCAAGCTCAAGGCGCTCGTCGGCTGGGACGACTTCGCGGCATACCGGGAGCAGGCGGAGGCCGACGGACGCAAGGTCGGGCTCGGGATCGGCTGCTACGTCGAGGGCACCGGCGTCGGGCCCTACGAGGGCGGGCACGTGCACGTCGAGACGAGCGGCCAGGTCTTCGTCGCCACCGGTCTCACCTCGCAGGGGCAGGGCCACGAGACGGCGTTCGCCCAGATCGTCGCCGACGAGCTCGGCGTGCGCTTCGAGGACGTCCACGTCACCACCGGCGACACGCGTCGGATGCCGTATGCCGTGGGGACCTTCGCGTCGCGCGCTGCGGTGATGAGCGGCAACGCCGTCGCGGCCGCAGCAAAGGTGGTGCGGGAGAAGGCTCTTCGTATCGCTGCCGATGCGCTCGAGGCCAACCCGGACGACCTCGAGATCGAGGACGGCGTCATCTCGGTCAAGGGGGCGCCCGACACCCAGATCTCGCTGTCGACCGTAGCGGTCCTCTCGAACCCGCTCCGCTATGCCTTCGACGACGCCGCCAAGGCCGCGACCCAGTTCGCGGGGACCTTCGACCCCGACAAGCCGCCGGTCGCCGAGGGTGACGAGCCGGGGCTGGAGGGCAAGGGCTTCTACTCCCCCACCCAGGCCACCTTCGCCAACGGCATGCACGCGGCGATCGTCGAGACCGACCCGGTGACGGCGGAGATCAGGATCCTGCGCTACTGCGTCGTCCACGACTGCGGCGTCATGATCAACCCCCTCATCGTCGAGGGCCAGGTGCATGGCGGGGTGGCCCAGGGCGTCGGGGGCGCCCTCTACGAGCGGATGGCCTACGACGAGTCAGGGCAGTTGCTCAACGCGTCGTTCATGGACTTCCTCATGCCCTATGCCTCCGAGGTGCCCTTCATCGAGACCGACCACCTCGAGACGCCCTCGCCGCTCAACCCGCTGGGCATCAAGGGCGCCGGCGAGGCCGGCACCATCCCGGTGTCCGCGGTGCTCGCCTCCGCGATCGAGGACGCCGAGGGCTTCCCGATCCTCTCGATGCCGATCAGCCCGTCCGAGCTGTGGGAGCTCCGACGCCAACACGCTTCTGCTGCAGCCCATTCAGCCACCACGAAAGGTGACCGATGAAGATCTCCGGCTCCAACACCCTGGCCGCCTCCCCCGAGCAGGTCTGGGCCGCGATCATGGACCCTGCCGTCCTCGCCCGCTGCATCCCGGGCTGTGAGTCCCTCACGCCGACCGGGCCGCACTCGCACTCGATGCGCGTGACCGCCGGTGTGGCGGCGATCAAGGGCACGTATGACGGCCAGGTGGCGCTCACCGACCTCAAGGAGCCCGACTCGCTCGTCATGAAGGTGCGCGGGGCGGGCGCCCCGGGCACCATCGAGGCGGCGGTCGACGTGCGCCTCGCACCGGCTGCCGGCAGCGGCACCGAGCTCTCCTATGACGCCGACGCCTCGGTCGGCGGCGCCATCGGCGGCGTCGGGCAGCGGATGCTCGCCGGAGTGACCAAGAAGATGGCCGGCCAGTTCTTCACCGCTCTCGACCGCGACATCGCCGGCGAGCGGCCGGAGCAGGTCCCCTTCGAGGGCGGGGCCGGCGGGGACGCGCCCGTTGCCGCGGGCGCGCCCGCAGTCGTCGGGCAGTCGTATGCCGGCCGCACCGCGACCGCGAACGCCAACCTCTCGCTGGAGGGTGCTGCAGGCTTCGCCCTGGGCACCGTCGTCGGTGGCCTGCTCGTCGGCATCGGCGTGCTCATCGGCTCCCGGCTCGGTCGGCGCCGATGAGGCCCTTCACCGCCGCCGCCGTCCAGCTCGCGCCGGTCGCCGGGCCGCTCACCGCGGAGTCGGTGGCCGCCAACGTCGCCAAGTGCGCGGCATACGTGCGGGACTGTGTGGCCGCGACGGGCGCCGAGCTCGTGGTGCTGCCCGAGTCGGCGACGACCGGCTTCACGCCCGGCATCGCGGCCGAGGCACTGTGGGAGCTGATGACGGAACTGCCCGCCTCCGGGTCGGCCGAGGGGACGGTGGTCGCCCCGATCGCTTCCGTTGCGCAGGAACTCGGTGTGCACGTGTGCGTCGGCACCTACGAGCGGGGGCCCTCCCCTTCAGTGGTCTACAACTCCTCGGTGCTCATCGGCCCCGACGGCAGCATCCTCGGTCGCTACCGCAAGACCCACCCGTTCTGCTCGGAGATCGTCACCGGTGGCGGCTGGGTGACCCCGGGCGACACGGTGGCGGTGTGCGAGACCGATCTGGGCAAGATCGGCATGATCATCTGCTTCGACGGCGACTACCCCGAGTTGTCCCGCATCCAAGCGGTGCAGGGCGCCGAGGTCATCTGCCGGCCGTCGGCGCTGCTGCGGTCGGCCGACATCTGGGAGCTCACCTCCCGCGCGAGGGCCTATGACAACCACGTCTACGTCATCGGCGCCAACGCCGTGGGCGCCGACCCGGCCGGAGTGCTCTACTTCGGCAACAGCCACATCGTCACGCCGGTCGCCCACATCATGGCCAAGGCGGCGACCCACGAGGGGTGGGTGAGCGCTCGGCTCGACCCGGAGGAGGCCCTGGCATCGCTCACGCCGGGGTCCAACATCGGCCAGGCCTTCGACCACCTGCGTGACCGCAACCTCGACCTGATCCGCGGCCACCGTGACGAGCTCGAGCGCGCCGCCAGCACCTCCTTCCCCCACAAGCACCACTCCTTCAGCGAGCCCGCCACCGAGGAGTGACACCACCCGACCAGATCTCGCACGGGGACACACCCATACCTGTGGGCCCGTGCGAGATCTGTTCCCTGGGAGGTATGCCGGTGGCGAGGGTTGCCGGAGCAGTGCACCTTGGTTGGCAATGACTGCCAAGGCAAGGCGCGCGGCATAGCGGCAGGATCGTCCTCATGAGTGATGGGACGCAGCGACGCATCCGGATCGGCATCGACACCGGCGGGACCTTCACCGATGTCGTCGCCTTCGACGAGGGCGACGGCACCTTGGTGACGACCAAGACGCCCAGCACCCCTGGCAACCCCGCCGACGGGTTCATCGCCGGCATCGAGAAGATCCTGGGCATCGTCGGCGCGACGGGTGACGACATCACCGCCGTCAGCCACGGCACGACCGTCGCCACCAACAAGCTGCTCGAGGGCAAGGTGGAGGCGCTCGGCTTCATCACCACCGAGGGCTACGAGTTCATGCTCGAGATCGCCCGGCAGTCCGTGCCCGACGGCTACGGCAACTCCTACTTCTGGGTCAAGCCGGACCGGATCGTCCCGGCCGACCGCGTCAAGACCGTCGGTGGCCGACTCGACTTCACCGGTGCCGAGTTGCGGCCCTTCGACGAGGAGGGCGCCGTCGCCGCCGCTCGCTGGTTCAAGGAGCAGGGCATCACGACCCTGGGCGTCTGCTTCCTGCACGCCTACGCCAACGACGAGCACGAACTGCGAATGCGCGAGATCCTGCGCCGTGAGCACCCTGACGCGATCGTGTCGATCAGCTCGGAGGTGCTGCGGGAGTATCGCGAGTACGAACGCTCGATGACCACTCTCGTCGATGCCGCCGTCAAGCCCAACGTCAGTCGTTATGTGACCAACATCCACGAGCGCCTCGACGGCTTCACCGGCGGACGGCCGATCCCCTTCTACGTCATGAAGTCCAACGGCGGTGTCCTGTCGGCCGACGAGGTCGTCCACCAGCCGATCACGACCGTTCTCTCCGGTCCCGCCGCCGGCGCCCTGGGCGCCGCGCTCATCGCCAAGGTCGCCGGCTTCCCCAAGATCCTCACCTGCGACGGCGGCGGCACCTCGACCGACGTCTCCGTGGTCCTCGACGGCGAGCCCACCCTGACGACGGAGGGCTCGGTCGGCGCCTATCCGAGCAAGATCCCGATGATCGACGTCGTCACCGTCGGCGCCGGTGGCGGCTCGATCGCCTGGCTCTCCCCCGAGGGCACCCTCAAGGTCGGCCCACACTCCGCCGGCGCCGACCCCGGCCCGCTCTGCTACGCCAAGGGCGGCACCCAGCCGACGATCACCGACGCGCACGTCACCCTCGGCCGGATCCCCCCGCACCTACTTGGCGGCGAGATCCCCCTCGATGTGGAGGCGGCGCGGCGCGGGATCGAGGCCCTCGCCGACGACCTCGGGCTCGACTTCGAGCGGTGCGCCACAGGCATTCTCGAGATCAGCGCGTGGAACCAGGCCAACGCCCTGCGCCAGGTCAGCGTCAAGCGAGGCCTCGACGTGCGCGACTTCATGCTCACGACCTTCGGCGGCTCGGGCTCGCTCCTCGCGTGCCGGCTCGTCGACATCCTCGATCTCGCCGGCGTGGTGGTCCCACCCAACCCGGGCAATGTCAGCGCCTTCGGGCTGCTCACCGTCGACGTCAAGAACGACTACGTCCAGACCCACGTCACCAAGGAGTCGGGGCTCGATTTCGGTGCCGTGCAGGCGATCTTCGACGACCTCTCCGAACGCGGCCGCCGGGCCCTCGACAAGGAGGGCTTCGCCGCCGACACCCACCGCTTCGTGCGGACCGTCGACGTCCGCTACGTCGGGCAGGCCTTCGAGGTCCGCGTCCCCGCTCCAGATGGCATCGTCGATGAGGCGTATGCCGCGGCCGTCGCCGACCGCTTCCACACCGAGCACAGGCAGCTCTACGGCTACGACTTCCGGGGCGACCCGACTCAGCAGGTCGAATGGGTCAACCTGCGCGTCACCGGGATCGGCCCGATCACCCGCCCCGAGATCCAGCGGGTGGCCGCCGGCGAGGGCAGCATCGACCGTGCTGTCACGGGTCAGCGCGAGGTCTGCTTCGACGCCGAGGCCGGCTATGTGGCCACGAACCTCTACGACCGCGCGAAACTCGGTGCAGGAGACGAGTTCTCCGGCCCGGCCATCGTCGAGGAGTTCGGCTCGACCATTCCCGTCCACCCCGGCTTCGCCGTCCGGGTCGACGATTTCGGCAATCTCGTCATCACGAAGGAGGACGCCCGATGAGCGCCTCGACCACGACCGACACCGCACCTCGTGGCGGCAGCGCCGTCGACCCGGCCTACGTCACCGCCGCGCCGGCGAACCCGGCCGGGCTGCCCACGGCATACGAGCACGGAGGCCGGCTCACGCCGGAGGGGACGGACGTCGACCCGATCCTCGTCGAGATCGTCCAGGGCACCCTGGCGAGTGTCGAGATGGAGGTCGAGACCGCCATCGGCCGCACCAGCCGGAGCCCGATGATCCGCGACGCCCACGACTTCCGGGCCGGCATCCACGACCGGCAGCTGCGCAAGCTCACGGGGCGTTCCTACTCCGCGCTTGTCCACCCCGTCGCCCGCGACTATCCCCTCGCGGAGATGAAGGAGGGCGACGTCTTCTTCCACAACGACGTCTACGAGTCCGAGGGCGGCATCGGTCACCTCCCGGATCTGTGCGTCACGGTGCCGGTCTTCCACGAGGGCGAGGTCGTCGCCTTCGTCCAGGCCTTCGGTCACCACGACGACATCGGCGGGGGCTGCCCCGGCTCGATGCCCTCGGGTGCCACGAGCGTCTACGAGGAGGGTCTGGCCGTCCCGCCGATCAAGCTGTGGGACCAGGGCGTGCCCAACAAGAGCGCGCTGCGGATCATGACCCGCAACTCGCGGATGCCCGACTCCCTTGCCGCAGACCTCGATGCGGAGTGCTCGGCCTGCCTCATGGGCGCCCGTCGCCTCGGTGAGCTCTTCGCGCGCTACGGCCGCGACCAGATCGAGGCGGCCTTCGACGCCATCCTCGACGCGACGACGGAGACCTACCGGCGCGAGATCCTCTCCAAGATCCCCGACGGCACCTACGTCTGGGAGGACTACGCCGAGCACGACGGTGTCGACGACCCCAAGCTGCACACCCAGCGGATCACCCTGACCAAGGTCAGCGACGCGCCAGCCGACCCCGAGCACGGTCGCCCCGCCGGGCCGCGGCTCATCCTCGACTTCACCGGCACCGCGCCGCAGGCAAAGGGCCCGATCAACCACTGTGGCGACTACGTCGGCGGCAACTTCCTCAAGAAGTGGCTCGCCCCGATCCTGCGCAACCTCGCCGACACCCCCGAGCGGATGGCCGAGCTCGACGTCAACGAGGGCATCGTGCCGCTCATCGAGGTGCGCTTCCCGGAGAAGGGCACGCTGCTGACCCCGATCCACCCCGGCCCGACCAATGCCCGCACCTTCGTCATCCTGCGGCTGCTCGGGGTGCTCGCCGGCGTCGTCGCCAAGGCCGTCGACGGCAAGATGCCTGCCGACCAGGAGACGATCCGCTACACGGGCGTCTACGGGCACGACCGCGACGGCAACGACTACCTCATGCGTGAGGTGCTCGGCGGCGGCTCCGGTGGGCGCTACTACGCCGACGGCGAGGACACCATCCACGTCGTCCCGGACTCCCGCAACCTGCCGACCGAGTTCACCGAGGGCCGCTTCCCGTTCATCGTCGAGCGGCTGGGTCTCGCGGTGGATTCCGGTGGCGCAGGCCGCTATCGGGGTGGCCTGGGCTACGAGAAGCACATCCGGATGGTCAAGGACGCGCACTTCATGTCCATCGCCGACCGCTCGATCCTCGCCTGCTGGGGCGTCAGGGGCGGCAAGGCCGGAGCACCCTTCCAGGTGACGATCGACCCGGGCGGCCCGGAGGAGCGCGAGGTCGACGCCCTCGCCGATGCCGAGCCGATCCGCGCCGGCCAGGTGGTGCGCATCCGCACGACCGGCGGCGGCGGCTGGGGCGACCCGCTCGAGCGGCCCTACGACGAGGTGGAGCGCGACCTGCGCTGGGGCAAGGTGTCCTTCGAGGGTGCGCGCACGGCATACGGCGTCGTCGCCAGTGGCACCAAGGACGAGCCGGTCATCGACACCGACGCCTCCGACGCGCTCCGAGGGCAGTTGCGGGGCGACCGCGGCGAGGACGCCCCCTTCTTCGACCGGGGGCCCGGGTATGCCGCGCTCGCCGGCGGTTCCGCTGCCAGTGAGTACGACTACGTCTGACCGCAGCGCTTGCGCAGGTCCTTGACCGTTTGTGCAGGTCCTTACGCGGGAGGGCGGCGTGCTGGCGAGCTGCGCCCACGGCATACCACTCCGTTCGGCAAGGGGTGCCAAGGCTGGGGTGGGCACCCGCTGGCAGAGTGGCTCCATGAGTGCACCCCTGGACGGCCTCCTCGTCATCGACCTGTCGCGTGCCCTGGCCGGACCGCAGGCCGGTCAGATGCTCGGCGACATGGGCGCGCGCGTCATCAAGGTCGAGTCCGACACCGGTGACGACACCCGCGGCTGGGGCCCGCCCTTCGTCGGGCCCGACGACGCGCACATCTCGACCTACTTCCTCGCCGCGAACCGCAACAAGGAGTCGATCGTCCTCGACCTCAAGTCTGACGACGGCCGCGACGTCCTCACCCGGTTGGCGCAGCGGGCCGACGTGCTCATCGAGAACTTCCGCCCCGGGGTCCTGGACCGGCTCGGCTTCTCGACCCAGCGCCTCCACGAGCTCAACCCCCGCCTGGTCGTGCTGTCGATCAGCGGCTTCGGCCACGACGGGCCCGAGGGCGGGCGCGCCGGCTACGACCAGATCGCCCAGGGCGAGGCGGGCCTGATGTCCGTCACCGGTTCCGGCCCGGACGACCCGCAGCGGGTCGGTGTGCCGATCGGTGACCTGCTCTCGGGCATGAACGGCGCCTTCGGGGTCGTCTCGGCCCTCTACGAGCGCGAACGCACCGGCCGCGGCCGCGTCGTGCGCACCTCGCTGCTCGCCAGCGTCATCGGGGCGCACGCCATGCACGGCACGAACTACCTCGTCGGCGGCAAGGTCGGGCGGGCCCAGGGCAACCACCACCCGTCGATCGCTCCCTACGGGCTGTTCCAGGCCTCCGACGGACCGGTCCAGGTCGCCTGCGCGGCCGAGAGCCTCTGGGTGAAGTTCGCCGACGCCTTTGGGATCGACCCGGCGACACCGGGATTCGCGACCAACCGGCAACGCGTGGAGAACCGGGACGCCGTCGTCGCCTGCGTCAACGAGGCCCTCGCCGCGCACACGAGCGAGGAGGTGCTGGCCCTCTGCGCCCGCGTCGGCGTCCCCTCGGGCAAGGTCCGGACGATCGACGAGGTCTACACGTGGGACCAGGTGGCCAGCCAGCACCTGCTCCAGAAGCTCGACCATCCCTTGCTCGGCGAGATCACCGTCCCGGGGTCGCCGCTGCGCCTCGACGACAACCCCTACGCCGGCGGCCGCGCGGACAACCTTCCTCCGCCCGGCCTCGGCGAGCACTCCCAAGCCATCCGCACCTGGCTGGCCGACGATGAGTGAGCCGCCCCCGCGACGGCTGGGGGCACGCGCCCTCTTCGAGGCGGTCCTCGACGAGGGCACCTTCCGCTCCTGGGACAACGCGCCACTGCCGGTCGCGGCCGACGGCAGTGCGTATGCCGCCGAGCTCGCCGAGGCGGCGGCGAAGGCGGGAACCGACGAGTCGGTCATCACCGGCGAAGGTCGCATCGGCGGTCGCCGGGTGGCCCTCATCGCCGGTGAGTTCCGGTTCCTTGCCGGCTCGATCGGCCGCACGAGTGCCGAGCGCGTGGTCCTCGCCTTCGAGCGCGCGACCCGCGAGGGCCTTCCCCTCTTCGCCGCCCCGTCCTCCGGCGGCACCCGGATGCAGGAGGGCACGCCCGCCTTCGTCACCATGGTCAAGATCAGCGCGGCCGTCGCCGCGTTCAAGGCGGCCAAGCTCCCCTACATCACCTACCTGCGCCACCCGACGACCGGTGGGGTGTTCGCCTCCTGGGGCTCCCTGGGCCATGTGACGGTGGCCGAGCCGGGGGCGACGATCGGCTTCCTCGGTGCACGCGTCTACGAGGCGCTCTACGGGCAGCCCTTCCCCGAGGGCGTCCAGACCGCCGAGAACCTCTACGAGCACGGCCTGCTCGATGCCGTCCTGCCGGTCGAAGGGCTGGCCCAGGTCGCGGGCCGCTTCCTCGACCTGGTGCTCGCACCCCGTTCGCCCGAGGTCGTCGCCGACGTGCCCGTCGAGCCACTCGAGGAGGTCGACGCGTGGACGTCGATCGCTGCCTCGCGTCGCCCCGACCGGCCCGGGGTGCGCGAGCTGCTCCGGTATGGCGCCCACGACGTGCTGCCTCTCTTCGGCACCGGCGCGGGCGAATGGGACCGGTCACTCTTCCTCGCCCTCGCCCGGTTCGGCGAGGTCCCGTGCGTGGTCCTCGGCCAGGACCGACGCCGTGAGACTCCGGAGAAACCCCTGTCCCCCAGCGGTCTTCGGGTGGCGCGACGTGGCATGCGCCTGGCGACCGAGCTCGACCTGCCGCTGGTCTCGATCATCGACACCAGCGGAGCGGCGCTCTCCCGCGAAGCCGAGGAAGGCGGTCTGGCCGGTGAGATCGCCCGCTGCCTGGCCGAGCTGGTCGTCCTCGCGGAGCCCACCCTCGGCGTCCTGCTCGGGCAGGGGACCGGCGGTGGGGCGCTGGCCCTCATGCCCGCCGACCGGGTCATCAGCGCCCAGCACTCGTGGCTCTCGCCCCTGCCGCCGGAGGGGGCAAGCGCGATCCTGTACCGCGACACCGCCCACGCTCCCGTGCTGGCCGCCCAGCAGCGAGTCCGGTCGACCGACCTGCTCGCCGACGGCATCGTGCACCGCATCGTGGCCGAGCGCCCCGACGCCGCCGACGAACCGGAAGCCTTCTGCCAGCGCCTCGCCCAGGTCATCGCCCACGAGCTCGGCGAGCTGAGCGCGATGAAGCCGGCCTCGCGCCTCGCGGCCCGCCACAGCCGTTACCGCAACCTCGGGCTGGGGTGAGGGGTGGGCGAGGAGTGCCAAGCGCCACGGAGGGCTTGCGACAAGGTGTGCCAAGGTCGCGTGTGACGCAGGTTCCCTAGGCTCGTCCCCACGACGGGCAGCCGGCCCGGCGCGACTGGTCGAGGAGGACGCATGCGGGTCGTCATCGCCCTCGGCGGCAATGCCATGACCTCGCCCGACGGCAGCGCCCGGCCCGAGGACCAGATCGCGGCGATCCACACGGCGATGGCGGCGACAGCCGACCTCATCGCCGCCGGGCACGAGGTCGTCGTCACCCACGGCAACGGCCCGCAGGTGGGCAACCTCCTCGTCAAGAACGAGCTGGCCGCAGCGGTCGTCCCCCCGGTCCCCCTGGACTGGTGCGGCGCCCAGACACAGGGGACGATCGGCTTCACCATCCTTGACGAGCTGGAAGGTGCACTCGCCGAACGCGGCTGTGCGACACCGGTCGCCGCCCTGGTCAGCCGCACCCGCGTCGACGCCGACGACCAGGGCTTCACCCATCCCAGCAAGCCGATCGGCCGCTACGTCAGCGCCGAGGCCGCCCGAACCATGATCGACCACGGCCAGACGTGGGAGGACCGCGGCGAGCGTGGGTGGCGCCGGGTCGTCGCCTCACCGGAACCGCGGGAGTTCCTCGAGGCGGGCACCGTCAGAACGCTTCTCTCCCAGGGGTATGCCGTCGTCGCAGCAGGCGGTGGGGGCATCCCGGTCGTGGCCGGCGAGCACGGCCGACTGCGAGGTGTCGAGGCGGTGATCGACAAGGACCTCACGGCGTGCCTGCTCGCCCGGTCGGTCGACGCCGACGTCCTGGTCATCGCCACCGACGTCGCCAACGCCGCCGTCGACTGGGGCACCCCCACCCAGCGCGACCTGAGGTCGGTGACGGTTGCCGAGATGCGCGCTCACGCCGCTGACGGGCAGTTCGCCTCCGGGTCGATGGGCCCCAAGGTCGAGGCCGCGCTCCGCTTCGTGGAGGCTGGCGGCCCGCGCAGCGTCATCACCTCCTTGGACCGGATCGGCGAAGCGCTCGAGGGGCGCGCCGGCACGGTCATCGCGAACCCTTCCCCCGCAGCCGGATCCGCGTAGCGGTAGCCGGCCCCGCGGCATACCGATCGAACACCCCAGGAAAGGAAAGAGACCGTGCCCGAACCCATCGAGGTCCGCAAGGTACCGATCAAGACCGTGTCCGACGCGTCCGGGCTCGACGAGCTCATCACGTCCGGGGTCATGGAGGCCGGCCGCGTCATCGCCATCATCGGCAAGACCGAGGGCAATGGCGGCGTCAACGACTACACCCGGATCCTCGCCGACACGGCCTTCCGCGACGTGCTGCGCAAGCACGGCGTCGACGAGGAGCAGGTCAAGGGCGTCCCGATCGTGTGGTCCGGAGGCACCGATGGCGTCATCAGTCCGCACGCCACGATCTTCGCGACGATCCCGGCGGACGAGGCCGAGCAGACCGACGAGCCGCGCCTCACGGCCGGCTTCGCGATGAGCGAGAAGTTGCTGCCCGAGGAGATCGGCTACACGCCGATGATCGAGAAGGTCGCCGCCGCCGTGAAGGTCGCGATGGAGCGGGCCGGGATCACCGACCCCAAGGACGTCCACTACGTCCAGACCAAGACCCCGCTGCTCACGATCCACACGATCCGCGACGCCAAGTCCCGAGGCAAGACGGTCTGGACCGAGCACACCCACGAGTCGATGGACCTGTCCAACGGCGCGACCGGCCTGGGCATCGCCGTCGCCCTCGGCGAGATCGAGATGCCGACCGACGCCGACGTCATGCACAACCGCGAGCTCTACTCGTCGGTGGCCTCGTGCTCCTCGGGTGTCGAGCTCGACCAGGCGCAGGTCGTCGTCGTCGGCAACGCGCGCGGCATCGGCGGGCGCTACCGGATCGGGCACTCGGTCATGCAGGACGCCCTCGACCAGGACGGCATCTGGGCCGCGATCCGCGACGCCGGGCTCGACCTGCCCGAGCGGGCGCACTGGTCCGACATCGACGGCCGGCTCGTCAACGTCTTCCTCAAGTGCGAGGCCTCGCAGGACGGCACCGTCCACGGTCGCCGCAACGCGATGCTCGACGACTCCGACGTGCACTGGCACCGCCAGATCAAGTCGTGCGTCGGCGGCGTGACGGCGTCGGTCACCGGCGACCCGGCGGTCTTCGTGTCGGTTTCGGCGGCGCACCAGGGCCCCGAGGGCGGCGGCCCGGTCGCTGCGATCGTCGACCTCGGCCAGGGTGAGCCGACCGGCTACCGCCCGCCCGCCAAGGCCTGACCCCCCGCTATGTCCGCCAAGGTGGTTGGTATGCCGTCGCCTTGCCGGACGTAGCGCAGTCCCCCCTCGTAACGTCCGGCGAGTTGACACCAGGGCAACCACCTTGCCGGACACAAGGGGTCAGTGGGCGAAGTGCCGCGTCCCGGTGAAGTACATCGTCACGCCGGCGCGCTCGGCCGCCTCGATGACCTCGGCATCACGCACCGAGCCACCCGGCGCCACGACCGCACGCACGCCCGCGTCGAGCAGGATCTGCAGGCCGTCGGCGAACGGGAAGAAGGCGTCCGAGGCAGCCACTGCGCCGCGAGCCCGCTCGGCCCCATCGGGCCCGGAGCTGGCCCGCGACACCGCGAGGCGGCACGAGTCGACCCGGTTGACCTGACCCATCCCGATCCCGACCGAGGCGCCGTCGCGGGCGAGCAGGATCGCGTTGGACTTCACCGCGCGCACCGCCCGCCACGCGAACTGCAGGTCGGCCAGCGTCGCGTCGTCCGCGGCCGCACCGGCCACGAGCCGCCAGTGGGCGGCGTCGTCGCCGCCGGTGACCGTCCCGGCCTCGTCGGTCGCGACGGCGTCGATCCGGTCGACCAGTTGCATGAGCAGGCCACCGGAGATCGGACGGATCTCGACCCGGTCCCCGGACGCCGCCAGAGCGGCGGGGAGCTTGACCAGGCGCCGGTTCTTCTTCTGCTTGAGCGCCTCGAGCGCGTCGGCGTCGAAGTCCGGCGCCGCGACGACCTCGGAAAAGGTGTCGTTGAGGGCGCGCGCCATCTCGAGCGTGACGGGCCGGTTGGACGCGACGATGCCGCCATAGGCCGAGACCGGGTCGCAGGCGTGCGCCGCGGCATACGCCTCCTCGATCGACGCGCCCACAGCGATCCCGCACGGGTTTGCATGCTTGATGATCGCGACCGTCGGCTGATCAAGGTGGTCGAGGCTGGCGCGCACCGCGGCGTCGGTGTCGATGTAGTTGTTGTACGACATCTCCTTGCCGTGCAGCACCTCGGCGTTGGCGACCCCATCACGCCAGGAGGTGTAGAGCCCAGCTCGCTGGTGGGGGTTCTCGCCGTAGCGCAGGGTCCCCACCTTGGTCCACGTCGCCCCCATCCAGGCGGGGAAGCCGGTCCCCTCCGAGGTGTCGACATAGGCGTTGCCCATCCACGACGCGACCGCGGTGTCGTAGTCGGCGGTGTGGACGAACGCCTGGGCCGCCAGGAGCTTGCGCTGCTCGAAGGTGAACCCTCCGCCGTGCACCGCCGCCAACACCGAGGGGTATGCCGCGGGGTCGACGACCACGGCCACGCTGGGGTGGTTCTTGGCGGCGGCGCGGACCATCGAGGGGCCGCCGATGTCGATGTTCTCGACGACCTGGTCCTGGCTCGCCCCCGAGGCCACCGTCTCCCGGAAGGGGTAGAGGTTGACGACGACCAGATCGAAGGGCGCCACACCGAGGTCCTCGAGTTGGGCCAAGTGATCCGGCTTGCGCGTGTCCGCGAGCAGGCCGGCGTGCACCATCGGGTGCAGGGTCTTCACGCGACCCTCGAGGCACTCCGGAAAACCGGTGAGCTCCTCGACGCGCGTCACGGGCAGTCCGAGACCAGTGATCAGGGCTGCCGAGCCCCCCGTGGAGACGAGCTCCACGCCCGCATCGGCCAAGCCGCGGACGAGGTCCTCCAGGCCGGTCTTGTCGAAGACCGAGATGAGGGCGCGACGCACGGGGCGAACGTCCTGAGTGGGTCCGGGTGGGGTGACCTCGACGGCCATGGGGCTCCAATCGGCGGGCGCAGGGTCGCTGCAGCGTGGGCCGGAGCACCCAGGCGGGCGATGCTCGCGATCGAACTTCCCGGTGGTGATCCACCCTCGCCAGTCGTCGATGGCGAGTCTACCGGTCGGCGCGGCTCGCTCCAGCGCCCGCCCGGCGCGGCCCTGGGGGCCTGGGCGGTCGTGGTCCGGCGTGCCGATCGGGACCGGCAGGGGTGTCGCCGGCCTGCGTGCTAGCCTCGCCGACGACGATGAGGAGTGAGCGTGACCAACCCCCGACGTTGGCGGGCCATCGGCGTCCCCGGAGGCTGGCGGTCCGTGAGCGTGGTCGTCGTCCTCGCGGCAGCCCTCGTCAGCGGCATCTGCTGGTCGCTCGCCTCCCCGATCGGCGCGTCACCTGACGACGACTACCACCAGGCATCCATCTGGTGTCCGGTGCCGCTCAGCGCCGGCGAATGCGGCGTCGAACGCGCTGCGGACGGATCGCTGAAGTCCATCGAGGTCCCCAAGTCGGTCGCCCAGTCCGCCGCCTGCTTTGCCTTCCACCCCGAGGTCTCGGGGAGTTGCACGACACACATCTCCGACACCCAGACCATCCGGACCGACCGCTTCAACAAGGGCGAGTATCCCGGCGCCTACTACCGGGTCATGCACGTCTTCGTCGGGCCGTGGGTGGAGCGGTCCGTCGCGATGATGCGGATCTTCAACGTCGTGCTCGCCGTCCTCCTTCTGGGGGGGTTGGCGCTCGTCGCGAACACCGGCCAGCGGCGTCTGCTCGGCATGGCCCTCCTCGCCCCGATGATCCCCTTGGGGATCTTCCTCACAGCCTCGGTCAACCCCAGCGGTTGGGCCTTTGTCGGGGTCGCCGTCGCTGCCCTGGGTCTGCTCATCGCCGCCGATGCGCAGACACGCACGCGTCACCTGGTCGCCACCGGCATCGCGATCGTCGGCGCCGCCCAAGCGGTCAGCGCTCGCGGCGACGCGGGGCCCTATCTCTGCGTCACGACCGCGGCGGTCGCGATCGCGACGGTGCGTTGGGAGAAGGGCTGGCTCCTCACCCGCCTGCCGGGCTTCGTGGCCATCGGGCTCATCGGGCTGGTGACCTTCGTGACCAACAGCCAGGCCGGCTTGATCGGGTCGACCCCGAACAAGGTCATCGACAAGCCGACCCACCTCTTCTACTACAACCTCACCGAGCTCCCCAACATCCTCATCGGCATGTTCGGGGGCTGGGCGCTGGGCTGGCTCGACAACCCCATGCCCGCCGTGGTCTCGTCCTCGAGCCTGTTCGCCGCGATCTTCGTCATCGTGACCGGCATCCAACGCTTCCCCCTCCGCAAGGCACTCTCGGCGGGACTGATCGCCATCGTCCTGGTGGCCCTCCCGCTCAAGCTTCTCCAACAGCTCGGCGAGAAGGTCGGCTTCTGGGTGCAGCCGCGCTACCTGCTCCCCCTCGCCCCCGTGCTGCTGGCCCTGCTCGCCTATGACCACGTCCATCGGGGAGCCGTCAGGATCACCCGTTCCCAGGCAGTGATCGCTGCCGTTTTCATCAGCCTGGCCAATGCGCTTGGTCTCTACACCACGCTGCGGCGCTACCTCACCGGCCTCGACGGCCCGGTGATTCTCGGACGTGACATCGAGTGGTGGTGGCCCGGCGTCCCGGGCCCTCGCGTCATCTTCGTGATGGGCGCCATCTGTTTTGCGGTCGTGGCCTTCGCCGTGCTGCTGGCCGGCAGTTCATGGCGGCCGACGTCGGCCGTCGATGCACCGTCTGCCGGGCCGGAGGACGCCGGCCCGAGCCAGCGCCGCCTCTGGAAGCGCACCAAGGCAGGACAGTCGACCACGGCGAAGGACAGCGCCGCCCTCACCCCTCCGTCGTCAGTTCCACCGACGGATCGGTCGGACCCACCGGGTCCGCACGCCCCGGAGTCGGAGCAGCCGGTCCGGACCTGAGACCGAGCAGGAAGGCCAGGCCAGCGGTGACGGCGATCCCGGCCGCGAAACCGGCCGTGGCGCCATCGGCTCCCCAGCGTGGGGCGAGGACCAGCAGCGCAGCCAACCCGACGGCCATGCCCGCGAGCGCGGCGCTCGCCTGCTGCCGCTCGCGGCCGGTCCCGAGGAGCAGAGCAGTCGGCAGGACTGCCACCGACGAGACCCCCATGATCACCAGCAGTGCGCGCAGGGTGTCCGCGGCCTCGGGGAACTTGCCGGGGTAGACGAGGTCCAGCAGTTGGGGGGCGATCAGGACCATCGTCCCGAAGAGCAGCACCCAGAGCAGGGCGCTCACGCCGAGCAGGGTGAGCACGTGGCGACGGGCCACCCCACCTGCCGCGGTCCGCGGGGCCGTGGCGAAGTGCGGCACGAGCACGAGCAACAGTGCCTGGGCGATCATGTTGGGCGGTGTGGCCAGCGCCAGTGCCGCGGCGAAAGCGCTGCTCCCCGGCCGGTCGAACCACTCGACACACAGCATGGTGGCCGGCACGAGGGCACCGGTGGCCATCTGCGCCACCGAGTTCGTGACGAGGAACGACCGCAGGGTCCGACGCTCCTCCTCAGTCGCTCCGGCCCGCACGGGACGCGGTCGCGCGAGCAGGGCAAAGGCCAGGTAACCGACGGTGGGAGGCAGCAGCAGGGCGTCCCACCACTGGTGGCTGACGACGAGCCACACGGCGAGCACGGTCAGGACGGCCGTCGCGATGTCGAGAACTGCGGCACGCATCACGCGCCCGGAGCCGATCAGCGCTCCGCGACAGTAGAGGTAGGCGCCATAGCTGAGCACGAGGGCACAGCAGGTGACGATCCCGACCGGCCCGGTCACCGTCGCCGCCACGACGGCCGTCACCAGCGTGAGACCACCTCCGGTCCACAGCATCGCGGTGCTGAGTGCCTGGAGCAGCTCTGGTCCTCGCGGCGCTCCCGCCGGCGCGAACCTGCCCGCGGCGATGCCTGCGGCCGCAGGCCCGAGCAGGGTGAGGAAGACCGAGATCGACAGCAGGGCACTCAGGGTGCCGAGACGGTCGGGAGCCGTGTTGCCCACCCAGGTCGTGTGCAGGAATCTCGCGCCGCCCTGGGCGGCCAGGCCAACCACTCCCAGCAGGGTGGCCCAGGCCAGGTTGCGCGCGGCCACGTGGCACTCCTTCCGCAGGCTCGGCCGGAGGCGTGCCGGACGCTCAGGACTGCTCGGTCCCGCCACATTGTAGGGTCGGCGAGTGCACGTGGTTGACTTCACCACCTTCTACCCTCCGCACGTCGGGGGGGTCGAGGCCTACGCCGCCGCCTTGCACACCGAGTGGCTGCGCCGCCCCGGCTGGCGGGTCACCGTGGTCACCAGCGACCAGGGCGGTCCGACGCCGGAAGAGGGGCGCGCGGATGATCGTCTCCGCGTGGTCACCTATCCCTTGTGGGAGCCGGTGAGTGGCTTCGGAAGCCCTCGCGGCCCGATCGGGACCCTGGCCGATCGGGCCCTGGTCGAGCCGCCGGACGTCGTGATCAGCCACACCCGCTTCTATCCGGCCAGTTGGTTGGCCGGACGCTTCGCCCGACGCCATGGTGTCCCCTGGGTGCACGTGGAGCACGGCGGGTCGGCGGTCCAGAGTTCGTCGGCCGTCGTGCGCACCGTCGCGTCGTCCTATGACCGGGTCCTCGGAGTCCCGGTGTTGCGCGGAGCCGACCGGGTGCTCAGCGTCTCGGCCGGATCCGCCGACTTCGTGCGCCGGTTGAGCGCAGTGGAGGCCCATGTCGCACGGCGCGGAATGGTCCTGCCAGCGACGGCGTGGTCAGCACCGGAGTCACCACGCGCTCTCTTCGTGGGCCGACTGGTGGATGCGAAGGGCACCCACGAGACCGTGACCGCCCTCTCCGGCCTCGGTATGCCGTTGGACGTCGTCGGCGAGGGCCCCGGACGAGAAGCCATGGCCGCCGAGGCCGCACGGCTTGGCATCGAGGCGACCTTCCACGGCGCGGTGCCTCCGGACAAGGTGCAGGAGCGGATGCGGGCCGCCTCCGTGCTCGTCCATCCCAGCCACACCGAAGGCCTCCCGACTGTCGTCCTCGAGGCCGCCGCGCTGGGGATGCCGATCATCGCCAGCGACGTCGGGGGCACCCGCGACATCATCGCCGGCACGGATGACGGGTGGTTGGTCCCATCCCGAGACCCAGCCGCCTTGCGCACCGCTCTCGAGGAAACCCTGGCTGACCCCGCCGCGAGCGCTCGGCGCGGGACGCGCGCGCGGGCAGGCGTCAACGAGCGCTTCAGTTGGGATCAGGTGATCGACGAGATCACCCAGGTGGCCGGCCATGCTTGATGTCGTCGTCCTTGTCTCCGGGTCGGGCACCCTCTTGCAGGCGCTCATCGACGACGTCGCGAGCGGTGGAGCCCCCTACCGACTCGTCGGTGTCGGTTCCGATCGGACCGACATCGCCGGGCTGGCCCGCGCGCGAGCGGCGCGGCTCGAGACCTTTGTGGTCGACGTCGCCGCTCACCCCGACCGAGCCGCCTGGGATGCCGCCTTGTGCCAGGCGATCAGTGACCTGGGCCCCCAGGTCGTCGTGTCTGCGGGTTTCATGAAGATCATCGGTCCGGTGACCTTGGGTCGCCATCGGATTCTCAACACCCACCCAGCCCTACTGCCGAGCTTCCCCGGTGCCCACGCCGTGCGAGATGCCCTGACCCACGGGGTGGTCGTCACCGGCACGACCTGCCACTGGGTCGACGAGGGAGTCGACACTGGGCCGATCATCGATCAGCGCGAGGTGCGAGTGAACCCCGATGACGACGAGGCGTCCCTGCACGAGCGGATCAAGGTGCAGGAGCGACTCATGCTCGTCGACGTCCTGCACCGGATCGCCACGGGAGACCTGCCCGTGCCCTCCTAGGACCCCAGGACGGCCGCTCGCCAGTGCGGCGACCAGGCCTCGAAGGAGTAGTGCTCCGCCACGGCGGCGCTACCCTGCCGACCACGGGCCTCGCGCCGAGCGGCGGATTCGGTGATCACCGCTTCCAGTGCCTCGGTCCAGTCTCCACCCGCGGCGACGGCGACCCCGTCGAAGCGTTCCAGGGCCAGGGCATTGGCCCCCACCGGGCTCGCCACCATCGGCAGGCCGGTCGCGGCATACTGCAGGAGTTTGTAGGCGCACTTGCCCCGAGCGTATGCCGTGTCGTCAAGGGGGCCGATCGCGACATCGGCCTCCGACAGAGCGGTCGCGACGGTCGAGAGCGACCAAGGGACCCGGTCGACGAGGTGATCGATCGACGCCAGGCGCGGGTTCGATCCGGGACCACTGATCAGGGTCACGCGGGCACCGGTGCGCGTGTGGAGCCGTCCCAAGTCCGCGGCGAGGGGTTCGAGATAGTGCTCTGTGGCCGGAGAGCCGAGCCAGACGACCCGGGGAGCGGCGGTGAGATCCCAGGAGGTCTTGGCAAGGTAGTCACCCGGCTCGATGCACGACGGGATGATGCGCAGGTCGCGGGCAAACGGCGCAGCGTGTTCGGCGAGGTGATCGTTGCCCACCACCACAACGTCGGCGGCACCCACCATTCGTGCCCACTTCCGGTCGATCCGCATCGCTCGCCGGATCGGTGATCGGTCGGCGAAGATGGCGTCGTCGACGTCATACACGCCGCGCTCGGCTCGGTGAAGCAGGGTCTCCTCGACCTCCCCCAAGGACCACGGGGACGCCTCCCGCGACAGGACGAGCACCTGGGACGGCCACCCTCGTCGGACGCTCGCCTCGGCGCGCAGGATGCGCAACGGGTGGCGGGCGACGGTCGTTGGGAGCACGTCCGCGGTGCCGGCATACGTGTGCCAGGTCGCCGTGAGTCCTTCGTGGGCGAGCCAGTCCGCGATCCGAACCCGCGGGCTGCCGGCGGTCAGGCGATAGGTGCTGACGGCGTCGATCGAGGGATTGGGGGTCATACCTTGCCGGGTGCGTCGTCTTCGCGATCGTCAGTGACATCGCTGGGCAGTTCGACCGCAGTGGTCGCCCGGTGCACCGAGGGAGGCACCGCTTCGTCGAGCGCCAGCCGGCGAGCCAACTTGGTGTAGCGGATGTCGGCGTCTCGCGACCTCTTGAAGGTCGTGGCCATGAAGGAGAAGAAGGCGACCACCAACATGTAGAGGATCAGGTCGGTCCCCCGGCCGACCCCGATGAAGTTGGCCGCCATCGTCCAGGTCTCGGGGAAGAGGATCGACGCCACGGCCAGGACACCGAAGACGAGCAGGGCGATCCGGCGCACTGCCTGGCTGCGCTGCCCGACGCCGCTGAGGAACCGCCAGACGATCGCGCCGGTGGCGGCGATCAGGACGAGCTGAATGATCAGGGTCCTCATCGCCACAACAACTCCGCCAGGATGTTCACGGAGTTCCAGACCGACTGACCCTTGGCCTTGGAGTACTCGGTGTAGAGGATGTGGACGGGCATCTCCTCATAGCGCAGCGGTCGTCCATCGATCGTCATGGACCCGAAGAGGGCGACGATCTCGGAGGCATGGGCCATCCGGTTCTGACGGATGTCGAGACGCTCGACCACGGGACGGCTGAGCACGCGCAGGCCGTTGTGGGCATCGGTGAGCTTGGTGCCGGTCGTGAAGTTCGTGAACGCCGTCGCCATCCGCAGGATCAGGCGCTTGAGTGCACCGGCCTCGATCTGACCTTCGAGGAACCGTGAGCCGAGCACCATGTCGAGGTCGGCCTCGCGCGCTCGCGCCACCATCGCCGACACGTCCGCGACCTGGTGTTGCCCGTCGGCGTCATAGGTCACCGCATACGCCATTTGCGGGTCACTGCGCACGTACTCGAAACCGGTCTGGAGGGCCGCGCCCTGACCCAGGTTGACGGGGTGGCTGACGACCACCGCGCCGCCTCGCTGCGCTGCCGCGACCGAACCGTCGGAGGATCCGTCGTCGACGCAACAGACATTGGGAAAGGTCATCCGGGCTTGCCGAACGACGTCCTCGATGACGGTCTCCTCGTTGTAGAGGGGGATCACGAGCCAGACATCGTCATTCATGGTGCCCCGAGTTTACGGGGACCGGGCCAGTGCACGAGGGCATCTGGCCGTGTCGGGCCCAGTCGGTCAGGAGCAGACCTTGGTCACGGTCGCGGCGAGGCCGTTGTAGGCGGGGTCCCAGTCCATGAACAAGGTGCTCGCCGCCACCGCGTCACGACCCGGGAACTTCTCGGCGACCACCTTGACGGCCTCGACATAGGGCATCGCATCGGCGGGCACCCCGGCGAGCGCAGTGCCGCCGAAGGCGCGGTCGACATCAGCCTGCTCCACGGTGCCCGAGTAGGCCTTGTTCCCGATGGTGCCGACGTTGGCCAGGACAGTGCTGAGCGCCGTGCAGGCCGGCGACCCGGCACCCTGTGCGGCAGCGGTCACGGCCACGCTGGGCGCCGCCCCGCCACCGGGCGGGGTGTAGTTGGTCGTCGGCGCCGGCGCGGCAGCACCTCCGGACGGTGCAGCAGACCCACTTGCGGAGGCGGACTCGCTGGCGGACGCGCTCGCCGACGTCGACGCACTACTGCTGCTCGAAGACTTGGCTGACGGGGAGTCATCACTGCACCCGGCGAGGGCTGCTCCGACGGAGAGGACGCAGGCCATCAAGGTGGCAGTACGCAGGGGCGAAACACGACGATTCATGACTGACTCCATTGGGGAAGAACGGTGAACTCACGATAACCGAGGCTGCTGACCGGGCGACGACGCGCTCAGGATGCGGGGGCGTCGTCAACGACGCAGCCGCCAAGCGTCCCAGACGGCGTGCAGGAGGGCACCCACCAGCAACTCGCCGGCCAGCGCCAGCGTCAGCCACCCAGCCGGTGCCCCGACGTCTGACAGACGATAGGCACCGAGCGTGGCCCCGCCCACGAGGTCGAGGGCGCCGATGAGCATCGCGGTCCCCACGGCGGCAGACCCGGCAACAAGCAGTTTGGTGCGCAGGGCCGAGAGCCTGGCCACGCCGGCCAGGGCACGTCGCCCGATGAACCCGCCGCACAGGATCGGCACGATGACGACAAGCACCGTGAACCACGGGAAGGCGCCGGGCTGGGGCAGAGCAGCGAACACGGGCACGAGGGGGAGCAGGCCGGACGAGGATCCGGACCACGTGAGCGAGGCACCGTCGACGACCGAGACACCCGGGCCGGCCAGGAAGGAGAGCGCCCAGAGGGCCAGGTTCGGCAGCGACGCCCCCTGGACCAGCCAGGTCGTCAGGGCTGCCATGGCGCCTCCCCCGATGGCCGTCTGCACGGCGACGACGCGATCCCAGGACAGGGCGACCATGGACACGACCAGCACCGCCCCGATCGCGAGCAGCACGGCGGTGCCCCACAATGCCGGACGCAGTGCTCGGCGTACCCAGACCGGCAGTGCGGACCCGTCCAGACGTGGCCCCAGGAGCCATTCGTCATCGCGCGCTTCGCGGCCCAACGCGACGGCACACGCCAGGAGGGGGACGAGGAGGATCGGGCCGACCAGCGTCCAGGACAACGCTGACGCGGGCCCGAGGGTGCTGAGGGCGACAGCGAGGCCGACGCCCGCGGCATACCCACCCCACCAGATGCCGATGAGGCGAAGAACGGGCGCGGCGAGCAGGCCGGCGATCCAACCGTCGGACTCACCCCGGCGGCGCAGCACCCACTGCAGCGACATGAAGGCACCGGCCCAGGGCAGGGCGGCGAGCGCCAGCGGAACGAAGCCCACGGGAGTGGCGGCCAGGTGCAGGCGGGTGCCGCCCAGAGCCAGCCAGAGCGACGAGCCCAGCCCGGCGGCCTGTCCGGGAGTGCCCGGCGAAAGGTTGTCGACCGACCAGATGACAAGGGTGGCGCCAATCACGATGAGCAGACTCGCCATGGCGCCCGCGAGCCCCAGGACGGCAGGCATCCATAGCCGCTGGGGCACCTTCTCGTCGGTGGCGGTGTCGGGAGGATCGGCGAGCAGAGTCATCGCGATCCAGTCTCGCCCGACGGGCCGGGCGAACCCTCGAGCACACGCCGTGGGCCCGCCACCGGATTCGGTGACGGGCCCACTGTCGTATGCCGGGTGGCCGGCTGGTGCGCGAGGTCTCAGATGACCTCGGAGTCCAGGTCACGCATGATGTCGCGCATGAGCTGGGCCGTCTCGGACGGCGTCTTGCCGACCTTGACGCCGGCGGCCTCGAGGGCCTCCTTCTTGGCCTGGGCGGTGCCCGAGGAGCCGGAGACGATGGCGCCGGCGTGGCCCATCGTCTTGCCCTCGGGCGCGGTGAAGCCCGCGACGTAGCCGACGACCGGCTTGGTCACGTTGTCCTTGATGTAGGCCGCGGCCCGCTCCTCGGCGTCGCCGCCGATCTCGCCGATCATGACGATCGCGACCGTCTCGGGGTCGGCCTCGAAGGCCTCGAGGCAGTCGATGTGGGTGGTGCCGATGATCGGGTCGCCGCCGATGCCGACGCCCGTGGAGAAGCCGTAGTCACGCAACTCGTACATCATCTGGTACGTCAAGGTGCCCGACTTGGAGACCAGACCGATCTTGCCGGGGCCGGCGATGTTGGCCGGGATGATGCCCGCGTTGGACTTGCCGGGACTGATCAGGCCGGGGCAGTTCGGGCCGATGATCCGGGTGCCCTTGCCGAGGCTGTAGTTGTAGAACTCGGCGGTGTCCTTGACGGCCACGCCCTCGGTGATGACGACGGCCAGGCCGATGCCGGCGTCGATCGCCTCGATGACGGCTGCCTTGGTGAAGGCCGGCGGCACGAAGAGCACGGAGACGTCGGCGCCGGTGGCGTCCATCGCCTCCTTGACGGACCCGAAGACGGGGACGGTGACCTCACCGGGGAAGGCGACCTGCTCGCCGGCCTTGCGGGGGTTGACCCCACCGACGATGTTGGTGCCCGAGGCGAGCATGCGCGTGGTGTGCTTCATGCCCTCGGAGCCGGTCATGCCCTGGACGATGACCTTGGAGTTCTCGGTCAGAAAGATTGCCATGTCTGTGTTCTCTCGTCCTGTGCTCAGTTGGCGGCGGCCAGCTCGGCGGCCTTCTGGGCCGCGCCGTCCATGGTCTCTTCGATGGTCACCAACGGGTGGTTGCGCTCGGCGAGGATGCGCCGGCCTTCCTCCACGTTGTTGCCGTCGAGGCGGACGACGAGCGGCTTGGTGGCCTCGTCGCCCAGGTTGTCCAGAGCCGCCACGATGCCGTCGGCGACGGCGTCACATGCGGTGATGCCACCGAAGACGTTGACGAAGACAGCCTTGACCTGCGGGTCACCCAGGATGATGTGCAGCCCGTTCGACATGACCTCGGCGCTGGCGCCGCCCCCGATGTCGAGGAAGTTGGCCGGCTTGGAGACACCACCGGTGTGCTCCTCCCCGGCATACGCGACGACGTCGAGGGTGGACATGACCAGGCCTGCACCGTTGCCGATGATGCCGACATTCCCGTCGAGCTTGACGTAGTTGAGGTCCTTCTCCTTGGCGGCCGCCTCGAGCGGGTCCGCGGCCTCCTTGTCCTCGAGTGCCGCGTGGTCGGGCTGGCGGAAGTCGGCGTTGGCGTCGAGGGAGACCTTGCCGTCGAGGGCGACGATGTCGCCGTCCTCGGTCTTGACCAGCGGGTTGACCTCGACGAGGGTCGCGTCCTCACCTTGATAGACGTCCCAGAGCTTCTCGAGGACGGGCACGATCTTGGCGCCGGTCTCGGCGTCGAAGCCGGCAGCGTCGACGATCTCCTGGGCCTTGGCCGTGTCGATGCCGACGTTGGGGTCCACGGCGATCTTGGCGAGCGCCTCGGGCCGCTCGACAGCGAGCTGCTCGATATCCATGCCGCCCTCCTTGGAGCACATGGCCAGATAGGTGCGGTTCGCGCGGTCGAGCAGGATGGAGAAGTAGTACTCCTCGGCGATCCTGGCGCCCTGGGCGATCATGACCGTCTTGACGGTGTGACCCTTGATGTCCATGCCGAGGATCTGAGCGGCCAGCTGCTCGGCCTCCTCGGCTGACTTGGCCACCTTGACCCCGCCGGCCTTGCCGCGGCCACCGGTCTTGACCTGGGCCTTGACGACGGTCACGCCGCCGCTCTTGGCGCCGATCTCCTCGGCAGCGGCCCGCGCCTGCTCCGGGGTGGTGGCGACAGCGCCCGCGAGCACGGGCACGCCGTGCTTCTCGAAGACGTCACGTGCTTGGTACTCGAACAGGTCCACGAGCGATCCAGCCTCATTTCTTCAGTCGATGGCAGCAGCGCCGTCCGGCGCACAGCACACGGATTGATCCGGCGGCCAGCCTAGTGGGCGCGCGGAGCCCGGTGTGCCGTGAGGAGCTCGCTGAGGGACATCTCACGGCCGAGCGGCGCCGTTCGCGCGCCCTGCGGCACCTGCGCGGGTGCCCGAATTGGCCAGCCCGGATCGCTGACAAGCGCTCGCGAGGGGGCTAACCTGACGAGGCCATGCCCAGTCATCGACGACATGCAGTCCCGTCAGGGACGGCCCCCCTCGGGCACTTCGAGGTCGATGGCGCATCACGTCGCGGGGGTCTGCGCGGCGCGATCGGCCACTTGGCG